>ERZ772999.478-NODE-478-length-25090-cov-6.233952_pt1 | contig 25090 bp, 16 predicted proteins | sample MGYA00511467_ERZ772999 | MGnify/ENA primary metagenome ERZ772999 (study PRJEB29015, sample SAMEA2738064) | human oral metagenome | biome: human oral; feature: human-associated habitat; material: saliva | place: China | collected 2218 ... | reverse complement strand
CTAATAGACGTCGTTTAGAGATGTATTACAACGATGAGAAAGTTGTTGATATGAGCGCTGATTTCTTAGAAACAAGTGGTGTTCGTCAAAAATCATCAGTAACAATGAAAGATAATAATGGTTCTAATCCATTTGTAGATAAAGAAGTAACTCGTGAAAACATCTTAAGCGAATTAGGTGAGTTAAATGTAACTTGTCAAAAAGGGTTAGCACAAAAATTTGACTCTTCAATTGGTGTTACTACGGTTCTTATGCCTTTTGCTGGGAAACATAAACTTACACCAGTACAAGCAAGTGTTCAAGCCTTACCAACTTTACATACAACAAGTGATACAGCGACAATCTTAACATATGGATTTATTCCAAAAATTTCATACTACTCACCATTCTTATCATCTATTTATGCGGTGTTAGAATCAGTAGCAAAAGTTTATGCAGTAGGTGGAAATAAAGATAGCTTATACTTCTCATTCCAAGAGTACTTCGAAAAATTAGGAACTGATAGTACTAAATGGGGTAAAGTCACTCAAAGTTTATTAGGAAGTATTTATGCTCAAAAAGAAATTGGTAGACCTAGTATTGGTGGTAAAGATAGTATGTCAGGTACTTTCAATGACTTAAATGTAGTTGAGACATTAATTTCATTTGCTTGTACACCTGTAAAAATAGCTGATGTAATAACTCCTGAACTGAAAGAAGTTGGCAATAAATTATATTATGTACCTGTAGAAAAAGATGAAAAAGGATATCCAGACATTAAGAAAACTTTAGAAAATTATGAACTTGTTCATAAGTATATTAAAGAAGGTAAGATAGTATCTGCATATGTACAAGAAGAAGGAAGTATTGCCGCTTCATTAGTGAAAATGTCACTAGGTAATGATCTTGGTTTTGAAGTTGAAAAAGATAATATTCTTAACTTTGATCCAGCGTCTCTTGTAGTAGAAGCAACGGTAGAACTACCGTTTGAAAAATTAGGAAAAGTTAGTGAAAGAATTATAATTAATAACGAAGTGTTTATGCATAAAGATATTTACGAAGCATATACAAAAACACTAAATAAAGTTTATCCATTATATCAAAATGAAGATAAAGGCAATGTTGAAAATCTTCATACAGAATATGAAGAGAAAAAATATTATCCAGAATATGTAGGAGATGTAAAAGTAGTTATTCCAGTATTCCCTGGTACTAACTGTGAGTACGATAGTGAAAAAGCCTTCTTAGAAGCTGGAGCTACACCTATTACAGTAGTTATTAGAAATACTCGTGAAGGTGATATTGAACAATCTATAGAAGAATTCACTAAAGCTATCGAACAGTCTCATATCATTATGTTCCCTGGAGGATTCTCAAGTGGAGATGAACCAGATGGAAGTGCTAAATATATTGTAAACTTCTTAAAAAATGAGAAAGTTAAAGATGCAATTCATAAACACCTTTCTCAGAAAAAATTAATCTTAGGTGTGTGTAATGGATTCCAAGCGTTGCTTAAATCAGGACTATTACCATACGGTGAAGTAAGAGAGTTGGCAGAAGATGACCTAACACTATATAGAAATGATAGTTATGAACATATTTCAACTACAGCCTTTACTCGTGTAGCTAATACAAACTCGCCTTGGTTACAAGATTTTAATATTGGAGATCAACACGAAGTTGTATTCAGTCATGGTGAAGGTAAAGTGGTAGGACTTAATATTAACAAATTTAAACATCTTGTAGCTTTCCAATATAGTGATTTCGATGGTAATGCGACATTAAATGGTCGTTTCAATCCTAACGGATCAGTTCTAGCTACTGAAGGATTAGTTAGTGAAGATGGTCTTATCCTAGGAAAAATGGGACATAGCGAAAGATACGGAGATACATTATATAAAACTAATACAATTAAAGTTAAACAAGACATTTTCAAAAACGGTGTGAATTACTTCAAAGGGGGAAAAAAATAATGAAACTTTTATACGAAGGAAAAGCTAAACAACTGTTCGAATGTGAAAACAATGATGAGATTTATGTGCATTATAAAAATAGCGCTACAGCCTTCAACGGTGTGAAAAAAGAAGAGTTTGAAGGAAAAGGAGTATTCAATAATACAATTACTTCATTAATCTTCGAATACTTAGAAAAACAAGGTGTAAAAACTCACTTTATTAGAAAAGTCAATGAAACAGATCAGATTTGTAAGCATGTTACTATTATTCCTTTAGAAGTAATTGTACGTAATATAGTAGCTGGTTCTATGGCTAAAAAATACGGACTTGAAGAAGGTAGAAAATTAAAAAAACCAGTTTTTGAACTAAGTTATAAAAATGATGAACTTAATGATCCGTTAATCAACAATGATCATGCAGTGGCATTAGAAATAGTTACAGAAGAAGAGTTAGAAAATATCCGTACTCAAGCTTTAAAAATCAATGAACTATTACAAAAATTGTACTTAGATGCAAACTTAGTACTTGTTGATTTTAAGATTGAATTCGGAAAAACTAAAGATGGTGAAATAATTCTAGCTGATGAAATTTCTCCAGATACATGTCGTCTTTGGGATAAGGATACAAATGAGAAATTAGATAAAGATAGATTCAGAAGAGATTTAGGTTCTGTAATGGAAGCTTATGAAGAAGTTTTAAGGAGATTAAAAAATGCGTAGTCTTAATGAAGAATGTGGAGTATTTGGTATTTGGGGACACCCTGAAGCTAGTAATGTGACGTACTTCGGTTTACATAGTTTACAACATAGAGGGCAAGAAGGAGCAGGGATTGTTTCTAAAGAGGGTACTAAACTTAGAGGACATCGTGACTTAGGCCTAGTATCAGAAGTGTTTCGTGATAAAGAAAAATTAGAGAGATTAGTAGGGAGTAGTGCTATTGGTCATGTTAGATATGCGACTAGTGGAAGCAATAGTATCCAAAATATTCAACCATTTCTATTTCATTTCTACGATATGAGTGTTGGTATTTGTCATAATGGGAACTTAATCAATGCTAAAACTTTAAGAAAAGAATTAGAACAAAAAGGAGCAATATTCCATTCTTCTTCTGATACGGAAGTACTTATTCATCTAATTAGAAGAAGTAAAAAAGAAACTTTCAAAGAACAACTTAAAGAAAGCCTAAATATTATTAAAGGTGGCTTTACATATTTAGTATTAACAGAAAAAACTCTTTACGGTGCGGTAGATCCAAATAGCTTTAGACCTTTAGCGATAGGTAAGATGAAAAATGGTGCCTATGTTGCGGCAAGTGAAACTTGTGCATTAGATATAGTTGGTGCAGAATTCGTTTGTAATGTAGGTGCAGGAGAGTTAGTTACTATTAATGATAAAGGTATTAGAATAGAGAAATATACTGAAGATACACAAGTATCTATTGCTGCAATGGAGTACGTATATTTCGCTAGACCAGACTCTAACATTGCTGGCATTAACGTACATAGTGCTAGAAAAAGAACAGGTCGTACTCTTGCTAAAGAACAACCTACACCAGATGCTGATATGGTAATTGGGGTACCTAACTCATCTTTATCAGCAGCTAGTGGGTACGCAGAAGAAAGTGGACTACCATATGAAATGGGGTTAATTAAAAATCAATATGTAGCTCGTACATTTATTCAACCAACTCAAGAACTTCGTGAGCAAGGTGTGAGAATGAAACTATCACCAGTAAGAGGTGTTGTTCAAGGTAAGAGTATTGTCTTAGTCGATGATTCAATTGTACGTGGTACTACTAGTAAAAGAATTGTGAAGATGTTAAAAGAAGCGGGAGCAAGAGAAGTACACGTGAGAATTGCATGTCCTCCGCTAATGTTCCCAAGTTTTTATGGTATAGATATATCTACTACTGAGGAACTTATCTCAGCAAATAAAACAAATGAAGAAATTTGTGAAATTATTGGAGCGGATTCTCTAGGTTTCTTAAGTGAACAAGGATTGATAGATTCTATTGGTTTAAACTATGATGCACCGTATACAGGGTTATGTATGGAGTGCTATAACGGAGATTATTCAGCAGGTCTATATGACTATGAAGAAAGTTACGTTAATTCAATGACAGATATTCAAATACAATTTCTAAAAGAGAGGGGTAGAATGTAATGAGCAAAAAGTATGAAGAAAGTGGTGTAAGTTTACAAGCTGGTTATGAAAGTGTGGAGCGTATTAAAAAACATGTAGCTCGTACTAAAAATCTTGGTATGATGTCAGCTATCGGTGGTTTTGGGGGAGCGTTCGACCTTAGTAGTTATAACTTTAAAAATCCTGTATTAGTTAGTGGAACTGACGGTGTAGGAACAAAATTAAAACTTGCATTTGAATTAGATATTCACAATACTATTGGTATAGATGTTGTAGCAATGTGTGCAAATGACATACTAGCTCAAGGTGCAATCCCATTATTTTTCCTAGATTATTTAGCTGTAGGTAAGAACTACCCTGAACAAATAGAAGCAATTGTAGAAGGTGTTGCTGAAGGTTGTGTTCAAGCAGGATGTGCGATAGTTGGAGGAGAAACTGCTGAAATGGCAGGATTCTATGAAGACGGTGAATACGATATTGCTGGATTCTGTGTAGGAGCTCAGGAGAAGGAGTTATTACTAAGTACAGAAAACACAAAAGCTGGTCAAGTAGTAATTGGACTTCCATCTAGTGGAGTACATTCTAATGGCTTTTCATTAGTAAGAAAAATTTTAAAAGATAATAATATTGGTTTAAACGAAGAATTTAATGGAAGTACAGTAGGAGAAACATTATTAACACCTACTAAAATCTATGTAAAAGAAGTACTAAAAGTATTAGAAGAGGTAAAAGTAGCAGGAATAGCACATATTACTGGTGGAGGATTCCATGAGAATTTACCTCGCGCACTTAAAGATGGACTAGGTATGAAGATTGATAAAAGTTCATATGTAGTGCCAGAGATATTTAAGTACCTACAAGAAAAAGGTAAGATTGATGAAGAAGAAATGTACCACATCTTTAATATGGGTGTAGGTATGGCATTAATAGTAAACAAGGAAGACGTAGATAAAACTTTATCATTAATAGATAATGCATTTGTCCTTGGTGAAGTAACAGAGGAAAGTGGAATAGAGATAGTATGAAGAAAGTAGCGATATTTGCATCAGGAACAGGAAGTAATTTCGAAAAAATTGCAGATGATGAAAAATTAAAAGATAAAATATCAATTGAGCTGTTAGTATGTGATAGAAAAGATGCAGCGGTTATCAGAAAAGCACATGATAGAAATATTAAAGTGTTTATATTCTCTGCAAAAGACTTTGAGTCAAAAGAAGCATATGAAAGTGTGATTTTAGAGAAAGTTAGAGATCTAGATTATATTTTCTTAGCAGGTTATATGAGAATTATTTCACCGTATTTCTTAGAAAGATATAAAAAGACAATTCTTAATTTACATCCATCATTATTACCGAAATTTAAAGGTAAAGATGCTATCGAACAAGCATTTAATGCTGGAGAGAAAGAAATAGGAATTAGTATCCATTATGTAAACGAAGAACTCGATGGTGGAGAAGTAATTTCTCAAAGATCATTTGAAGTTTTAGAAGATGATACTATAGAAACTGTTACTGAAAAAGTACATAAACTAGAACATAAATTATATCCAGAAGTAATATTAAAGTTAGTTGAGGAGGCACTATGACTAAAAGAGCATTAATAAGTGTAAGTGATAAAACAAATATTGTAGAATTTGCAAAAGGTTTGGAAAAACATGGTTTCGAAGTTATCAGTACAGGTGGAACTTATACTCATTTAAAAAATAATGGTGTAAGTTGCATCAGTATCGAAGATGTTACACATTTTCCAGAAATCTTAGAAGGACGTGTAAAAACTCTTCACCCTAAAATTCATGGAGGATTACTATCAAAACGTGGTAATGAACTTCATAATAAACACGTAGCTGAAAATAACATTGAATATATTGACTTAGTCTGTGTAAACTTATATCCTTTTGAAGCTACTGTAAAAAAAGAAGGAGTTAGTGAAGATGAAATTATCGAAAATATCGATATCGGTGGACCTAGTATGCTAAGAAGTGCAGCTAAAAACTTTAATGACGTAGCGGTAGTTACTGATATTAATGACTATGAAAAAATCCTTGAAGAACTTGAACAAGGTGGCATTACTTATGAAACACGTCGATCTTTAGCGATTAAAGTATTTAATACTACAGCAAGTTATGATGCTGCTATCGCCAACTACTTTAATAAAAAAGATAATATCGTACCTGAAAAATTAATATTATCTTACAAACTTCAAGATAGTCTTCGTTACGGAGAAAATCCACATCAAAAAGCATATCACTACGTACAAGATAATAACGAAAGTTATGCATTGCAAAATGCTGTGCAACTTCACGGTAAGGAAATGTCATACAATAATATTCAAGATGCTTCTGCGGCACTGGATATTCTTTCAGAGTTTTATGAAACAACATGTGTTGCTGTTAAACATATGAATCCATGTGGAGTAGCGACAGGAAGTTCTGTATTTGAAGCATATAGTCGTGCGTATGAAGCGGATCCTGTATCTATCTTCGGAGGAATCGTTGCAGTAAACGGTAAAGTAGATAAAGAGACTGCTGAAAAAATGCATAGTATCTTTTTAGAAATTATACTAGCAACAGATTATGATGAAGAAGCGTTAGAAATATTAACTAAAAAGAAAAATCTACGTATCTACAAACTATCAGAAAAAAATAATAATCATGAACAACAAATTAAAAGTGTTCGTGGAGGAATCTTAGTACAAGATTTTAATGATAAACTTGCTGATGAATATGCGAGTGTAACTGAGAAAAAAGTTGATGAAAGTCAACAAAGAGATATTGAGTTTGGTTTAAAAGTAGTAAAACATGTTAAATCAAATGCAATAGTAGTAGTAAAAAATGGACAAACACTAGGAATTGGTGCTGGTCAGATGAATAGAGTAGGTTCATGTAAAATAGCTTTAGAACAAGCCGGAGAAAAAGCAAGAGGTGCAGTGCTAGCTTCTGATGCATTCTTCCCGATGAGAGATAGTGCTGATATTGCGGCTGACTACGGTATTGCTGCGATAGTACAACCAGGTGGATCTATACGAGATCAAGAAAGTATAGATGCATGTAATGAGAAAGGTGTGGCGATGGTCTTCAGTAAAATACGCCACTTTAAACACTAATATGGCTAAAGTATTAGTAGTAGGAAGCGGTGGTAGAGAGCATGCTATCGCTTATAAATTCCATAAAGAAGGTCACGAAGTACATATGGCAGGAATTAATCCTGCAGTTGAAGAATTTGGAGTATGTGTAGCATTAACAGAAGACCAAATACCAAGCTATGCAAAAACAAATGATATCGACCTTGTTTTCGTTGGACCTGAAGTGCCATTAGTTAATGGTTTAGTAGATGAACTACAAAAAGTAGGTGTTCGTGCTTTTGGACCATCTAAACTTGCAGCGCAATTAGAAGGAAGCAAAGTATTCTCAAAAATGATGATGAGAAAATACAATATTCCAACAGCTAAATATGAAAGTTTTAATGATTATGAACTGGCAAAAGAGTATTTAAGCAAACAAAAAGCTCCGATAGTTCTTAAGGCAGACGGATTAGCTGCGGGTAAAGGAGTAATTATTGCAAACACTCTAGAAGAAGCACAAGCTGAACTTAAGGAAATGATGTGCAATGCTAAATTCAATAAGGCTGGTTCAAGTGTCGTTATTGAAGAATTTCTTCAAGGTGAAGAATTTTCGTTAATGTGTTTTGTCTCTGATAGAAAAGTTTATCCAATGGAAATTGCACAAGATCACAAACGTGCTTTTGATAATGATGAAGGTTTAAATACTGGAGGTATGGGAGCATATCTACCACTTAAGAAAATCACTCAAGATGACATTAATGAAGGGGTTAGAAATGTAGTTCAACCTATGGTTGATGCTATGAGTGATGAGGGAATGCCATTTTATGGTATATTATATGCTGGTCTTATGAAATGTCATGATGGTGTAAAAACTATTGAATTTAACGTTCGTTTTGGGGATCCAGAGAGTGAAATTTTACTTCTATCTTTAGAAAGTAGTCTATATGATATTGCTAATAATATTATTGATGGAAAAGAAGTAGAATTAACTTGGTCTGAGGATGCGTTTATAGGGGTTGTAATGGCAGCGAAAGGATATCCAGAACATAGTGAAAAAGGAGCTGTAATACATGGCCTAGATAAAGTGTCTACACCAGTATTCCATATGGGTACAAAGCGTGTAGGCGATGATATAGTAATTAATGGTGGTCGTGTATTATTAATCTGTGCACAAGGAAAGAGCTTGCAAGAAGCATATAAAAAAGTGTATAATGAGATAGTAAAAATAGATTGTGAAGAACTATTTTACAGAAAAGACATCGGTCACTTGTCTTTATAGAATTTTTAGATAGATCGATTTAATTAAAAAACATCAGGAGATTATTGCAATGATTGAAAGATATAGTAGAGAAGAAATGCGTAATATCTTTAGCGACGAGAATCGTTTTAAAGCATATTTAGAAGTAGAACTTTATGCGACAGAAGCTTGGAGTACATTAGGGGTTGTACCAAAAGAAGATGTTGAAAAATTATTCGCTAATGCAAAATTTGACCTACCAGGAATTTTAGAATTAGAAAAAGAAACAAAACATGACATAGTAGCTTTCACTCGTAATGTTTCTAGTTATCTAGGTGATGAGAAAAAATGGGTGCACTATGGATTAACATCTACTGATGTTGTAGATACTGCTTATGGTTATTTATATAAACAGGCTAATGATATTCTTTACAGAGATTTACTAAACTTCCAAGAAGTATTAAAAGAAAAAGCACTACAATATAAATTTACACCATGTATCGGACGTACTCACGGAGTGCATGCTGATATTAGTAGTTTTGGATTGAAATTTGCGCTTTATTATGATGAATTTAACCGTCATATCAAACGTTTCAATGAAGTAAGAAAAATTATTGAAGTAGGGAAAATTTCTGGAGCAGTAGGTACATTCTCGAATACTCCACCAGAAGTTCAAGACTATGTTTGTAAAAAATTAGGAATTGAATCAAGCAACATTTCAACACAAACACTTCAACGCGATAGACATGCAGATTATTATGCGACTTTAGCGTTAATCGCAAGTTCAATCGAAAAAATTGGGGTGGAAATTCGTCACCTACAACGTACGGAAGTAAGAGAAGCAGAAGAATTCTTCTCAAAAAATCAAAAAGGTTCAAGTGCAATGCCTCATAAACGTAATCCAATCTCAAGTGAAAACATGGCAGGATGTGCTAGAATAATGCGTGGATATATGTTTGCAGCTTATGAAAATATTCCGCTATGGCATGAACGCGATATATCTCACTCAAGTGCAGAAAGAATCCTGAGTAATGATGCAACAACATTATTAGACTACATGTTAAATAGATTTACTAATGTTGTGAAAAATCTAACAGTATTTACAGATAACATGATTAAAAATATTTACGCTACTAACGGTGTAATATTCGCTCAAAGAACTATGAGTAATCTTATTGAAAAATATTCATTCTCACGTGAAGAAGCTTACGATTTAGTACAACCATTAGCGATGAAATCATGGTTTGAAGGTATCCCATTTAGAGAGCTTCTAGAAGAAAACGAAACTATTAAAAATACAGTTTCTAAAGAAGTGCTAGATAGTTGTTTTGATCTAAATGTACACCTTGTAAATATTGATAAAATATATAAACGTATTCCAGGATTGGAAGATTAAAATAAAAAATATAAAGTCCAAAGAAAAGAGGTAGATTAAATGAAGTCAGACTTTCAAATTTCAAACGAATGTGAAAAGAAACATATTGCTGAAGTAGCAGGTAAATTAGGGATAAAAGAAGAAGATTTAATATTATACGGAAATCACAAAGCAAAAATCCAAACAAAAAACATTAAAAAAGATATTAAAGATGATGCGAAATTAGTATTAGTTACATCTATAAATCCAACATCAAGTGGAGAAGGGAAAAGTACTGTAACTATCGGTTTATCTGATGGATTAAATAGAATCGGGAAAAAATCTTGTGTAGCACTACGTGAACCATCTTTAGGTCCTGTATTAGGTAGAAAAGGTGGAGCAGCTGGTGGAGGCTATGCACAAGTTGTACCGATGGAAGACATTAACCTTCACTTTACTGGAGATATGCACGCTATTACTACAGCTCACAATGCAATTGCGGTATTAGTAAATAACCATGTATTCCAAGGAAATGAATTAGAAATAGATAAAATCGTCTTTAACCGTGTGATGGATATGAATGCACGTGATTTACGTCATATTAAAGTTAATGCAGGAACTGACCTAGAACGTCTTGATGGATTTGATATTACTGTAGCTAGTGAAGTAATGGCTATTTTATGTCTGTCAGAAGGTATTGCTGACCTTAAAGAAAAATTAAGCAATATCCTTGTTGCTTACAACAAAAAAGGTGAACCTGTTTACCTAAAAGACTTGAAAATTGAAGGTGTTATAACTTCATTATTAAAAGATGCGATTAAACCGAATATTGTTCAAACATTAGAGAATAATCCAGCTATTATTCACGGAGGACCATTCGCAAACATTGCGCACGGATGTAACTCAATCTTAGCTACAAAAACAGCTTTAAAATTTGCTGATTACGTTATTACAGAAGCAGGATTCGGAGCTGATTTAGGAGCTGAGAAATTCTTAAACATTAAATGCCGTAAAGCAGGTCTTAAACCAAAAGCTGCTGTGGTAGTTGCTACAGTTAAAGCATTAAAACTACACGGTGATATTGAAGAAAAAGACTTAAAAGAAGAAAACTTAGAAGCATTAGCTAAAGGTGTTCAAAACTTAGAAAAACACATCGAAAACCTACGTAAATTTAATTTACCAATAGTAGTAGCTCTAAACGTCTTTGTTACTGATACAGAAAAAGAATTAGCATTTTTAGAAAACTGGGCTAAAGAACAAGGTGTAGAATTCTCTCGTACAGAAGTATGGGAAAAAGGTGGTCTTGGTGGAGTAGACCTAGCAGAAAAAGTAGTAAAAGCTGTAGAAGGAAATGACAAAGAACTACAATTATTATACAAAGATGAAGCTTCAATTACTGAAAAAATTGAAACTGTATGTCGTGAAATTTATGGAGCCGATGGTGTTAACTTCTCTGATGAAGTAAAAGCTGAAATCGAAAGAATCGAAAGACTTGGATTCAAGAATCTACCAGTATGTATGGCAAAAACTCCAGCTTCATTAACAGACAATGCGAAGATTAAAGGTCGCCCTACAGGATTTAACATTACAATTAACGATGTTAAACTACGTAGTGGTGCTGGATTCGTAGTAGCGTATGCGAACAAAGTACTAACAATGCCAGGACTTCCAAAAGTACCAAGCGCATTAAATATCGATATAGATGAAGAAACAGAAACAATAGTTGGAATCTTCTAATAAAGTATAAGATATTTATAATAAACAACTCGAGAAGCATATTATATTATTTTCGAGTTGTTTTTATTTTATTTGCGTCAGTAAATATATTTTAATGATAATTGTTTTTAATGAAAGCGTATAGAAGTGAACAAAGTGTGAAAATAACTTATATCGTCCGATTATTTTGAGTTTTTTATAAAAAATAGTTGTAAACGTCTGTATTTGTGATATAATTATTAGTGGAAAAAATAATTGCTTTCAGGAGGCGTAATTTATGTCAATAATCGTAGTAGTAGGTTCACAATGGGGAGATGAAGGTAAAGGTAAAATTACCGACTTTTTAGCAGAACGTGCAGATGTAATTGCTCGTTATCAAGGGGGTAACAACGCAGGACATACTATTAAGTTTGATGGAAAAACTTACAAACTTCAATTAATCCCATCTGGAATTTTTAATGAAGAAAAACTTTCAATTATCGGAAATGGTCTTGTAGTTGATCCTAAGTGGATTTGTGGTGAGATTGATAGACTTAGAGAAAGTGGAGTTACTTGTAAGGGACTAAGAATATCTAATAGAGCGCACGTAGTATTACCATACCACTTAAAACTTGATGAGGTTGAAGAAGCTCGTCGTGGGGAAAATAAAATTGGTACTACTAAGAAAGGTATCGGACCATGTTATGTAGATAAATACAAACGTTGTGGTATACGTATCGCTGATTTATTAGATGCTGATCTATTCAAGAAAAAATTAGAACAAAATCTGAAAGAAAAAAATGAACTATTCGAAAAAATCTATGAAACTGAAGGATTCACAGTAGAAGAAATCTTCAATGAATACTTTGGATATGGAAAACAATTAGCTCAATATGTTACAGACACTTCTAAAGTATTAGAAGATGCACAAAATGAAAATAAAAATATCTTATTCGAAGGTGCACAAGGTGTTATGTTAGACATCGATCATGGTACATACCCATATGTTACTTCATCAAATCCATCTGCTGGTGGAATCACTGTAGGTAATGGATTCGTTCCAACAAACGGACTTAAAGTATTAGGTATTTCAAAAGCTTATACTTCACGTGTAGGTGATGGACCATTCCCAACAGAATTATTCGATGAAATCGGAGATACAATTCGTGAAGTTGGTCATGAGTACGGAACAGTTACTAAACGTCCACGTCGTATTGGATGGTTCGATACTGTAGTAATGCGTCACTCAGCTCGTGTATCTGGAATGACTAATTTGTCAGTAAACTGTCTAGATGTTCTTACAGGACTTAAAGAAATTAAAATCTGTACAGCTTATGACTATAAAGGTGAAATCTTAACTGAATACCCAGCTAATGAAAATATCATAAAAGATTGTAAGCCAATCTATGAAACATTACCAGGATTCGATGAAGATATTACAGGTGTAACATCACTTGATGAGCTTCCTGAAAATGCAAGAAAATATTTAGAAAAAATCGAAGAATTAGTAGGAGTTAAAATCTCTGTCTTCTCTACAGGACCAGACAGAACACAAACTCACTTACTAGAAGATTTATGGAATTAGTATAAAGATCAATGTAAAAACAAAACCTCGAGGTATAGAGTTTAATACCTTGGGGTTTTTTAGTGGATTTCAAATTTAAATTCATATTTCTATATGACATATTTGTCATATGGATGTCTGTGTTTGGAAAATAAATCTTAAATATCTTATAATAAGACATATTTGTCATATTTGTAAAATAAGAATTAAATTAGTGATAAAATATAGGGGAAATCACTATTATACTGATATTTAATCATTTTGTTGCATAAAATTATAGTAGTAAATTTTGTTTAATATTAAAGTTTAGGAGATGAAGAATGAACAATAAAAAAATGCATGGACGAATTTTAAAAAAACTAAGAGAAGAAAGAGGATATAAATTAAAAGATGTTGCAGGTGATGTAATTTCAACAAGAACATTAATGCGTTTTGAAGCTGATGAAACTAGTATTTCTATTGCTATTTTAGAAAAATTACTGGAAAATTTGAATATTAATCATATAGATTATTTTACTTGTTATTTAGATAATACAGACACTGAAACTACTGAATTTGCTAATAGACTACAGAAAATTCTGCAATCAGGTTCTTCATCAAAGTTAGTGAATGAATGTAAAAAAGAGCTGAAGAATAAAGATATCGAATTTAGTAAGAGATTAACTATATTGATTTATTTAAATAATATTCTTTGGAAAGAGGATAAAGAATTATTTGAAGAGAATAGAAGAATAATAAAGGATAGAATTGATTCACAGGATAAATTGGGATTTGATGAAATATATGGACTGTTCATTTTAATATATTCGGCATCAAAAGGTGATTATTCTGTAGAATACATTGAAAGAATTATCGAAAATTGCTTTAAAAATATACCAGTAAGAAATTATTTGAGTAAATATATGAGTGCTGTATATTGTGATTTGTTAAAAGTAGCGCTATCATTCTTAGTAAGAGCTGGTTACTATGAATTAGCGGAGAAGAGATGCAAGGAGACACTTAAACTATATAATGAAAATCCACTATTATTAAATAGAGCTGCTTTTTCTAAGGAAATCGTTGCAATATTGGCTTCGCTATATTTATTACAAAATAAGGAAGAAGGAGTTATATTAGCGAATAAAATTCTGAAGTATGAAGATATTGTTGCTGAGATTACTGGCGATCCTTATTACAGACAGGTAAGAGATGTGACTTATGAAGCTTATTGTAAAGCTAACAAGACAGGTATTGATATAGAATTCTAATAATTGATATATTTATAAAAAATTTATTTTAAAGAAACTAATTTTCTACATAGTGAGTTAGTTTCTTTTTTATATGTTCAGTATATTAATATAAGTTTTAATAATAACTAATCCAAAGAAATAAGAGGACAGTTTTGTCATATTTAAGAGGATAAATAAGTGAAATATGAACCATTTATTAAGTGATGTGACGATTTCTTCTTAATTTATGATAACCCTATTATTATATGATAAAATTACCTTTATAAAATGATTATTTACATACTTTATGGAGGAAATAAATTATGATTAAAAGAAAACAAAGGTTTTCGCTTAGGAAGAATAAACTAGGTGCAATGTCAGTTCTTTTAGGAATTGGTTTTGTTGGAGCTGCTGTTAGTGGTGGCGATGTTAAAGCGGATGATGTTAATACTGAAAATACACCAAAGCTAATCGAAAAAGAAGTAGTAGGTAAGACTACTAAACAAGATGTAGAAAATGCTCAAGCAAAGGTAGATGCTTCTAAGCAAGCAGAAAACTTAAAGAATAAAGCTGTTGAAAATAAAACAACAGGAATTAATAATACTGACAAAAAAATTAATGAATTAAATTCAGAGATAGATAAATATAAAGATGCTACTGATGAAAATATCAATAAAGCTAAAAAGAAAGTGGAATCAGCGACTGAAGAATTAAAAAATATAAATAGTGAATTAGTAAAAGCTAAAGCTGAAAAAGAAGAAAGAGAATCTGATTTAGTATTAGTGAAAAAAGATGTAGCAGAAAAATCTAAAGACTTAGAAACTAAACAAGAAAAAGCTAAAGAGATTAAAGCAGAATTAGATGGAACCGAAAATGTTACTAAGAAATTAGAAATTGAAAAAGCTAAAAACGAAGATATTAAAAAAGAATTAGAGTCAGAAAAATCTAATAAAGTTGATGCTGAAAAAGAACTAGAAGAAGCTAAAAAGTTTGATGCTAAATTAGATGAAGATACTAAAAATGCTGAAGAAAACTTAAAAGCTAAAAACGAAGAATTAAAAGCTAAATCTTTAGAATTAGACAACGCTAAGAAAGACGAATTAGCTAAAAAAGCAGAATTAGACAACCTATTAATGCCTTACGGTAGAAATGTAAAATATAAAATTGCATTAGATCAACGTTTCGTAGATAAATTCAAAGAGTACATGGATTATACACTAAACTGGAAACAAAAAGGTATAACTATGGATGAAAAATTTGCTAAACGTAAAGAATTAAGAAAAGAGTTAATTCAATTAGAAAAAGAAATTAACCACAAATTCCTTTACAACAGATATAGTCATGAAGATGATTACGAAATCGACTTAAAAAATATGTCTGAAGAAGAAAGACTTAAAATGTCACAATACGGTATTTACCTATTAAACCAAATCCGTAGCCAATTCAGACTTGAGCCTCTAAAAGTTAACAAAAATTCAATGCAATTAGCAAAAGAAATCACAGAAACTGTAATGAGAGATAACCATTCTAACCTTAATGGTGGACACTACATTAAAGGTATTTCTGAAGTTGCTGCAAAACATGGTTTACTAAGAGGTGCTAACTACTACGAAAACCTTTATAATGCTGCATCATCAACATTTAAAGATCACAAGATGTCAAGAAATGAATTATATGAACATGTTTATAATTCAGTAATGTTATTCTTCTATGAAGGTAAATATACAGGTAATTATGCACATGCAGAATCATTATATGAAGCTAAAACACCAGTAGGTTTAGGTGTTGCACACTTCGAAAACGTTGATGACGAGTATAACCTCAATAGATTACCTAAAGAATTCATTGAAAGAAACAAACAATATATTGAATTCGACGAATTTGGAAACGTTCTAAAATTCAAACCAATGCCATTAGATGTATTTGATGAATTTGACAAATTAGTATCTAATTTACCAAAACGTGGTATTATCAAAATCTCTTATGTTAACGTTGAAAAAAATGTAGCTATTCCAGGATCAGTTGACAAAGAAGGTACACCCACTTATGATGATCCAAGTGAAGAGGCTGAAGAAAGAGCTAAACAAAACTTTATCGCTAAGTATTCTAACGAATCTAAAGATACAGTAGAGTTACCAGCAGTACCAGATCTTGAAAGTTTCAAGAAAGCATACGCTGATGCTGTAAAAGTTCGTGAAAGTAAAGAACAACCGATAGCAAACGCTAAAGCTAACGTAGATAGTGCAACTAAAGCATTAGATAAATTTAAAGCAACTGAAAAACAAACAGAAAAAGCAACTGCTAAAGTACAAGAAATTGACAGTAAAATCAACAACCTAACTACTAAAGCAGATGCACAACAAAAAGTTGTAGACCAACTTGAGTTAGATAACGTCAAATACGTTGAAAAAATGACTAAATTAGCTGCTAATTTAGACGCTGCACAAAAAGATGTAGCAGAAAGTGCTAAATTATTAGACCAAGCTAAAGCATTACAAAAAGATATTGAAGATGAAATTAGTAGACTTAATACTAAGATTGCTGAACTAGAGACTGATGAGAAAGCTACTGAAAAAGAATTGAATAAAGCAAGAGCTGATTTAGAAAAAATAAGACTGGATAGAATTCAGTTAAATCAAAATAAAGAAAAATTAGCTAAAGCTCAAGAAGAGAAAGCTAAGTTAGAAGAAGAACTAAAAAATCTAACTACTGAATTAGATTCAATTAAAAAACAATTATTAGAAGATACTAAAGAATTCGAAAAGATTCAAAGACAGTATAAATTAGAAAACTTCAAATGGGCAGTATTAGCTGATAATAATACAATAGATCCAATAGAGTTTGATTTAGAGAAATATTTAAGAGATGAAGAAGAGAAGAAAAAACAATCTGAAATAATCCCAGAAATTCCAGAAACTCCAATTAAAAAAGAAAAACCTATTTTACCAGGATTACCAGAAGATAAGAATCCTGAGAAAACAAAAGAATCAGGAATAAAATCAAATAAAGATCAAACTCCTGGAAAAGAACAAAACCCAGGTAAACCAGTATACGTAGCTCCAGGTTCATCAAATAACCAACCTAATTTACAACGTCCAAGAGTCAATTCAAATGGATTAAATACTCTACCTAATACAGGTGAAAGTCAAAGTGGTATGGCAACTGTAGCAGGCTTAGTAGCATTAGCAGTAGCTGCGAGACTACGTAAAAATAAAGAAAATAATTAAGTTAAATAATAGTTTAATTGTCTCCCTTTTTATGAGAAGGGGGGGACAATTATTTTATAAATATTAACTGAAAAAAATGAAATTTAAGTATTAAATTTTCATAAGTAAAATTAGAAGTGAATGAATTTTTTTGAGTTTATTATGTCTAAAAATTTATAATTTATCAACTATTTATAGTCGATTTGGTAGTTGAAAATCTATTTAAAGAATTTGAAAAAATCAATGTGAAAAACACAATAAATTTAGTGATGAATTTAAAATGATGTCACAGATGTCACTTTTATAGAAATATATCAAAAAAAATATCGAAAAGTGACAATTTCAACACTAAATGATATATATTATTATTGTGTGATATAATAATAAATGTCTATAAGAGTCCGTACTTATTATTTACTAAAACAAAAAGAAAATATCATGTTAACACTTTTGGTTGTTTTTTTCGTTGACATAGATATTCTAGGGAAAAGAAGGTATTTTATAGAAAAGAAAGTTAAAGTTTATTTAAGATAATTTTGTTAACTTGCTATTATAAATTAATTTGGAAAAGTTGTTCAAAGGAGTTTATATTTGACAAAATTGGAGAAAAATATTATGTACCTAAATATAATTAAGTAAAAAATATAATAATGATGAGAAAAGTATTAATTTTGAAGTTTATAAAACTAGGGTAATTAAACGGAGAAAAATATAGGCGTAAAAAAGAGTAACTGTGTTGTGTTGTGTTGTCGGTTACTCTTTTTTAATTTGTCTAAATTGTGAACATTTAACTTAAATTATTTAATAAAAATGAAAAAAACAACAGTCTTATAACATTAATTACATTATTTATGTTATAATTGTATTGAGATTTATTTAGGAGGCAAATACTTAAGTGGACGAGAAAAAAATACATGGAAAAGTCTTCAAACAAATACGAGAAGAACGAGGGATAAAACTAAAAGATGCAGCAGGTGATGCCATTTCAGTGAGAACTTTAATCAGATTTGAGGCTGATGAAACTAGTGTTTCTTTAGATGTATTCGAAAAGCTACTTGTAAATATTGGTATTAAATATCATGATTATTTCTCTGAATATATACCACTTGTAGGTTTTGATATATCTGAATTTTTAAAAGAAGTAAGGAATCTAGATTCATCAGGAAGTACCACAGCTATTAGATCTTTGGCTATAAAAAGCTTACAAAAAGATAATATAAGTATGAATGAAAGACTATATATTGATCAGATTATTAGTATATCTGGTGATCTTGAGGGACCTAAGATAATTAAAGAAAATAGGGAAATTGTTTTAAATCATCTAAGAAGTTTAGATAGTCATAATTCTAATGAAATGTTGACATTAACTTTTATGTTGAGAACATCTACAGCAGAAGAATTTTCAGATGATTTTATTCGTCGCGTAATAGAGGAAAACATGAAACCTGTTATTTCAGATAGTATATTTTCTGTTGACAGATCGGAAAGATCTCTGATATTAGTACATGGTGCTGTAGCTTTATTATCAAGAAGAGGATTTTCTGAAGAGGCTGAAGAAAGGTGTATAGAAGCTATAAATTTACTCAAGACGCATTATTATAATGTTACTCATTTCCAGTATCATATGAATGCTTTTAACTATATATTAGCTCAAATTCAACTTAAACTTAATAAACCCGAAGGAGTTGAACTTGCTAACAAATGTATACGTTATTTAGATGCACAAATTGCTTTAAACAATCTTCTTGCTGATAATTTAACTAGGGATAGACTAGTTAAATGGTTTTACGAGAGAAATAAAACAGGAATTGATTTTGAGTTCTAGTAAAGTCATGTTTCGTCTTATTATAATATAATAAATAAATTCAAAATGGAAAGAGTTTATTCTTTACTGTTTTGAATTTTTTATTAAGTCTAATATTTAAGCGTTTTAAATTTATATAAATTATATAAGCTATATTTTAAGTAAAAGCGTTATCATATAATTAAAGGTTGATAATAGTTATTAATCCTATTTAAGTTAAAATAAAATAAAAGAGGTGTAAAGAATGTCGATTCTAAAAAAGGCGTGGTTATATATAACCAGAAAAAGTTTTAAATCATTAGTAATTTTTTTAATATTAGCTACTATGTCATCATTAATTTTAAGTACTATTTCAATAAAAAAATCAACAGATGCTTTATCTAAAGAAACTTTCCAAAATATAACTAGTAGTTTTTCTATGGAGATTAATAGAAAAACTAATCCAGGTACTGCAAGAGGTGCAGGTAACTTAATCGGAGAAGATATAGAAAAAATAAAGAATCTTCCAGGTGTTAAAAAATATATAAAAAGAATGAATGTGAGTGCAGATTTAGTAGATTTAGAACCATTAAAACTTGCTAATCATCAACAAGAAGAGAAAAACAACAAACAACGACAACTCTTCTCTAAAACTGTAATTGTAAGTGGAACTAATGATTCTTCGTTAGATGATAGATTCTCCGCTGAAACGCTGAAGTTACAAGAGGGTAGACATCTTAAAGACGAAGATAAAAATTCTGTTTTAATCCACGAAGGTTTCGCTAAGAAGAATAAAGTTAAAGTTGGGGATAAGATTAAACTAAAAGGTAATCCAAATGACGCTGATAATGAGAAGAAATCCGATAAAGAGGTTGAAGTTACTGTAGTCGGTATTTTTGGAGGACAAAACAAAGGTGTAACTTCTAGTCATATGGAATTATATGATAATATTTTTATAGCGGATACACAAACAACTAAAACTTTATACAACTATGAAGATGGTAAAGAAATTTATCAAGATGCAACATTCCTAGTTGATGGAAAAGATAAGGTAGATAGCATTATTAGTGATGCTAAAAAGTTACCGATAAACTGGAAGCAATATATGCTAGTTAAAAGTAATCAAAACTTCCCAGCGTTACAACAATCTTTAGACACAATATATAGTTTAACTAATGGTGTCTTTATTGCTACAATAGTATTTAGTATAGTAATACTTTCTCTGATTTTATTCTTATGGATAAATGGTAGAAGAAAAGAGATCGGTGTGAGCTTAGCAATTGGAATGACTAAAATTAGTATTATTAGTCAGTTTATTCTTGAAGTTCTGCTAATTAGTATTCCAAGTTTTATAGCTTCATATTTTATTGGAAATGCAGTGAGCCAAAGTATAGGTAATCAAATTTTACAACAGTCTATTAAGTCAGTAAGTAAGTCTATATCAAATCAGGCTAATGGTGTTAATCTCGGAGCTAATGCTGAAGTAGAAGGTGCTAATAAAATTATTACAGCACTAGATGTTAGTGTAGGACTTAGTAATATGTTAACAGTAGTTATCGTAGGAATTATAATTATTATCGTTTCTGTAGGTATTGCTTCTAGTAGATTAGCTTATAGAAAACCAAAAGATCTATTATCGGATATTAACTAATGTAAGGAGAAACTCATGAGTATTTTAAATAGAGCTTATCTTTATATTATTAGAAAAAAAGTTAGAAGTAGTATTTTGTTTTTCATTGTTACTTTAATATCGTTTTTCTTGCTGAGTGGCAGTATACTAAACACAACGGTGGGAACTATTTCAAAAAATCTATATAAAGATGTTAACTTTGGATTTACTATTGAAAGCATAGATAAATCAAACAAAGAAATAGAAAAGGATACTTTGAAGAAAATTAATGAAGTTGATGGAGTAAATCAGAAGAATTATCTCTATGCGAAGTCTGTAAATGTAGTAGATAAGAAAGTTGTTCAAGAAAATCAAAATATTACTATTACTGATGAAATGAAAAATAAAAGTAATTTAGTAATGATGAATGGAATTACGTCTACTAAAAATAATATAGATTTCAAAAGTGAAGTTCTTAAGCTAGAAAAGGGAAGACATATAGAAGAAAATGATCAAAATAAAATTTTAATCCATGAAAAATTTGCATCACTCAACACTTTAAACATGGGTGATAAGATAAAATTAGAACAAAATGGTAAAAATATTGAATTTGAAATAGTTGGAATTTATTCTGGAGAGAAAACTAATAATTTTGAAGGATTAAGTTCAGATTTTATAGAAAATACAGTGTATACGGATTATAACTCTAGCCAAAAATTATTAGATTATTCATCTAATAATAGAGTTACATCTGTTGAGTATGGTGTTAATAATCCAACTAAGTTAGATGAGATTATAAGAAACGTTGAGAATTTGGGAATAAATAATATTTCCGTCTCAAAATCGAATAAAAATTATGAATTAGTTACTTCTTCAGTTGAGAGTATTACTAAACTTACAAATATGATTAGAATTGGTAGTATAATAGTAGGAATTGTGATTTTATCACTAGTACTTATGTTTTGGATAAGAGAACGACTATATGAAATTGGTGTTTTATTATCGTTAGGTATTACTAAAATCAATTTGATTTTACAATTTGTTGTAGAAACATTAATAGTTACGATTTTTGGATTTTTATCAGCTTTCGTACTAGAGTTTATCTTACTTAAATATATAAGTAGCAATGCTACAAGTATTTTTTCAGAAGATTTACCGACAATAATTAGCGAGGAATTAACTAAGATATCGATTAATAGTTCAGATATTATTGGTGTGATGATAGTTATGATTACTATTGTAATAATTTCAGTTATAGTTGCTTTATTGCCAATATTAAAAATGAAACCGAAGAAAATTTTAACGCAAATTAATTAGAGAGGAATAAGAAATGTCGATTTTTAAATTAAAAAATGTAGATTACTTATATGAAAATAGCAAATCAAAAGTACTAAGTGGAATTACTTACAACTTTGAAGTAGGGAAGTTTTATGCAATAATAGGAAAATCAGGTGCTGGTAAGTCAACATTACTATCTTTATTAGCAGGCCTAGATAGTCCTTCAAATGGAGAAATATTATTTAATAATGAAAATATCGAAAAAATAGGATATAGTGAACATAGACGTAAAGATATTTCTTTAGTATTTCAAAATTATAATCTTATTGATTATTTAACACCATTAGAAAATCTAAAACTAGTTTCTAAAAATGCGAATAAGGATATTCTTTTACAACTTGGATTGGAAGAAGAACATATCAATCGTAATGTTATGAAACTCTCTGGAGGTCAGCAACAGCGTGTAGCTATAGCAAGAGCATTAGTATCCGAAGCACCGATTATTCTTGCTGATGAACCGACAGGAAACTTAGATGAAAATACTGCGCAAGAGATTATTGATATTCTTAAAAAAGTAGCTGTTGAGAATAATAAATGTGTAATTGTTGTTACTCATAGTAATCAATTAGCAAATGCTGCTGATGTAGTTTTAGAATTAAAAGATAAAAAATTGAAAGCTAAATAAAATAAAGAGATTGACTCAATCTATTAATTGGATTGAGTCAATCTCTTTTAATGTTAAAGTTTAATGTTAAAGTTTAGTTTTTAAGCAAAACAATTTTTCTAATTCATTCATAGCTTCTTCAAAACTGTATACTAGTGTACCGTGTTTTAAAATTCCTCCAAGAACGTAATGATTCATTGCATAGCTAGGAATATCATATTTGTTTGCTGATTTTAATCTAATATCTGAATTTATAGCAATAATTTTTTTGTTTAGTGCAATAGCTATACCTAATTCTACCATAACTCCACTGTCTTCATTAGTCACATCTGCTAAGAATATGTCGCAATTTTCTACTGCATATGTGTCTCCGTTGAAAATGTCTTGAGGTGTTGGTAATGTTTGTTTATCTTCGTTAAAAGGTTGTTCTATTGGATTAAATACTGATAATCTATCTCCGAATCTTTCTCCTAGTAATTTACCTTCTTTTAAACGTTGTGCAATTTCTGCTTCATTAAATAATGCTCCTGCTAAATATAGTTTCATAGACAAATCCTCCTTTGTTGTTATATAAATTATAATATATTTAAGGTCGAATTTACAACTAATGTTGAAGAAAACTGATAGTGATTATTTGTTCTACTAGTTATTTTAAACTATTTCTATTATAATAATTATAGTAGTATAGAAAAATATGTGAGGATATTATTAATGAAAAGTGTAGTACTTTGTGAAAAACCTTCGGTTGCTCGTGATATTGCGAGAAATCTTGGTGCTAAAAATAATAAAAATGGATGTTTGGAGGGCGATAAATATGTAGTTACATGGGCATTGGGACATTTAATTACTCTTCAAACTCCAGATAAATATAAAGAATTTAATAACGTGAACTTAGAAAGTTTACCAATGATTCCGAAGTTTATGAAGACTGAGATTATTAAGAAAACTTTCAAGCAATACAAAGTTGTAGAAAATGCTCTTAATAGAAAAGATATAAAGGAGATTATTATAGCTACTGATGCGGGACGTGAAGGAGAGCTTGTGGCTCGTTATATTATAGATAAGGCAAAATGTAATAAACCTATTAAACGTCTATGGATTTCATCAGTAACGGATAAGGCGATTAAAGATGGATTTAGAAATCTAAAGGATGGAAAAGAATATCTAGGACTATATCACTCTGGTGTAGCTCGTGCTAATGCGGATTGGTTAGTGGGAATTAACGCTTCTAGGGCCTTAACACTGAAATATAATGCATCTTTAAACTGTGGTAGAGTTCAAACTCCAACGTTACAGATGGTGTTTGAAAGAGAAGAAAAAATTAAACAATTTAAACCAAAAGATTATTATACATTTGAAGCTCAAGTTGATGGTGTGAAATTTAGTTGCGGTAACAGTGAGTTTAATCTAGAAAAAGCAGAACAGTTTATCAAGAAGAATATTAATAAAGAAATTAAATTCAATGAGCTTCAGAAGAAAGCTAAAACTTCATCAGCAAAACCGTTGTACAATTTAACAGATATTCAACAAACAGCGAGTACTTTATTCGGTATGTCACCAAAACAAACTTTAAATATAGTTCAAAGTCTTTATGAAAGACATAAGGTATTAACATATCCTAGAACTGATAGTAGATATTTAACAAGTGATATGAAAAATACATTGAAAGATCGTGTTCAGGCTATTGGTGGAGATTTTAAAGAAGTTATAGCTAAATTACTAAAAGAAAAAGATTTAAATGCTAAGAAAATTATTAATAATGCAAAAGTAAGTGATCACCATGCGATTATTCCTACAGAACAAAGACCAAATTATATGTCTATGTCTGAAATGGAGACAAAAATTTATAATTTAGTAGCGAAAAGATTTTTAGAAAACTTACTATCTGAGTATAAATATGAAGAAACAACTTATTCGTTTACTTTAGATAATAAAGTATTTTCTGCAAAAGGTCTAAAAGTTCTTCAAGAAGGATATAAAGTACTAAGTAAAGAAGAAATTCAAGATAAAGTTATTAATCTAAAAAATGGTATTTTTAAACTTGAAACATTAGTTTATAACAAAAAACAAACAACTCCATCTAGTTATTATACTGAAGGTAGTTTAATATATGCGATGGAAAATCCTTTTGAATTTGTTGATGATGAGAATGAAAGAAAAATACTTAAGGAAACAAATGGTATCGGTACTGTTGCAACACGTGCAGATATATTGGAGAAATTATTTGCAAATGATTATTTAGTTTTAGATAATGGACGAATCAAAACTACGAATAAAGCGAAGCAACTTCTAAACTTAGTTCCTAAAAATCTTAAGAGCCCATCTTTAACTGCTGTTTGGGAGAAACAATTAGATA
>ERZ772999.476-NODE-476-length-25117-cov-6.754050_pt1 | contig 25117 bp, 24 predicted proteins | sample MGYA00511467_ERZ772999 | MGnify/ENA primary metagenome ERZ772999 (study PRJEB29015, sample SAMEA2738064) | human oral metagenome | biome: human oral; feature: human-associated habitat; material: saliva | place: China | collected 2218 ... | reverse complement strand
ATCAAACCTTGTTGAACAGGATCAGAAACATTCGAAATTCTTGCAAGCTCAGAATCAACATTCGACACACTGTTACCAATTCCATCTGTCATAGCGGCAATCATTCCGTCCATCTGACTCTTTTCAAAACTACTAATATTAGCACCAAGTTGTGCCCTTCTTCGATAATCTGAGGGCGTAAGGTTCTTCTTTGCTTGAAGTTTTCGAAGTTCCTTGCGGTTTCTTCCATATTGCTTTTCTTCATATTTGGCTGCACGGGCTTTTTCACCAATAGCAATTCCACCAATGCTTCTTTTTGCTTCTTTCTCTCTTAGAGCTTTAGCCCAGTTTGAATTCTGGCCAACGGAATTAATTTTACCAGACATCCTATCAATAGCACCACGCAAATTTCCGCCAGTCAAGCCATCAATAAACGAAAGTACAGTTTTAATAACTGCAATAATTGCAAATAGTGATAGTATAGGCAAAACGCCGTAAATAGTTTTAAGCAATTCATCATCAGATACGCTATATAATAGATTAGAAACAAACAAGGCTCCACCCACCATTAATGAACAAATTGGGTAAATCATTAGCATATTTTTCATAAGCTTAGTCCACTTCTTGAAAATTCCTTCTGTATTCGGCAATAACCCTGCAACAAAAGCTAAAGGAGAAGTTACTACAAGAATAATAACAGCTGCTTCTCTTACCATTAATATAAATACTGTCATCACAACAGCAAATGCCGCAGATACAAGGAAAAGAAGAATTGTACTACCCGCAACAAGAGCAGCAGTGACTCCAGCCGCAATTAGTGCGCCTATTTTTGCATGACCCGTTAGAATACCTTCAACAGGAGACTGCCCCGTTTGAGCATCACTTGAAAAATCCCATCTACCATCATTTGATAACCATTTGAATAAAGTACTACCAACAATATTTGAAATATCAATAGCAATTACAACAATATACCAAGAAATATTAACTAAAATTGCATAAATAATAATTTTTGGCAACATCTTCTTAATGCCGTAGTTAGAAATCCCAACACCAGTTACTTGCGAAAAAATTATTATTGCAATCATAATTACAAAAAATATATTTGCAATATCTCTAAATGTTACCCAGTGCTTAAATGCTTCTTGACCTTTTCCAGAATTTGAGAAAAGTTGATCAGACTTAATATTTAAGAAATTCGTTTGCATAAAATTATATAGAGTGACAACAACACCGGTTGAAGCACGGATAATCGGGCAAACAATCCAACCGACCCATTCAATAGCGCAGGAATTTTTGTCTTTATTAGATTCCTTAGTTTGCTTGTCCATTTCTTCAATTGCAACTTTGGCTTCATCGTTCTTTTTAGTCCAATCGCCATCATTTGTTGCGGGAGAATAATTACATTTTTTCTTGAGCTCATTAAGTTTCTTCTCGTCAACACCAGCCGCTTTAGCCTTTTTATATGCCTCTTCACATTTAATTCTATCATTATTAGCTGTATTATTTCTTACGTCCTGTTGAGTTTTGTCTGTTGTAGGCTGCGAAGATCTATTAGTTGGGACTGTAGGAATAACCTGATTGTCTTTTTTTCTTTTTTCCTCTATTTCCCTATTCTTCTTCTCTTGCTCTGCTTTTTTCTTAACTTCATCAGGCGTAACAAAATTACTGTTAGGATTAGTCAAATCGATAGCATTTGCAAAATTATTACTAAAAAAAGAAAAAAATACCAGAAAAATAACTATTAAAACTTTTTTATTTTTCAACCCAACCCAAAATCTTTTCATAATGCTTATATTTAATCACAAAAAAGCAAAAAAATCAATATAGTTATGCTTTTTGCCACAAAAAAATAGCCTACAATTTTGCAAGCTACTTTTCGAAAATCTGCTTTGTAGAAAGGTGCGGTTTTACCAACCGCCACCTCCTCCTCCGCCAGCGCCGCCGCCAGAAAATCCGCCGCCACCGCCAGAGCTACTCGAACTTGGCGCGGAATAACTGTTCATCGCACTATTAAAGCTATTCAAACTGTTCGAAAACACCATAGCATTAAATGCTGTTGAGCCAACATACCAATCTGGTAGGTAATCTTCATCTTGAAATTGTAATTCAAGCACCTTTGCCCAAGATTTCTCTAACCCAAACAACGCTGCCCAAGGTAAAAGTTTTTCATAAAGTTTTACGCGAGAACCACCAAATTCAGTCTGGAATCTTTCAGAATTCTGTAAACTTTGCGAGAACTTTAATCGTTCACTTTCTGCCACCGAAATATAAAGCTTTAAACCTTCAAGATAATTCTTTGCTTCAAAACCTTTTCGAGATGGAATTTTTATATTCGAAATAGTAAATATTAAAATTGAAAGCATAACGGCTACAATGAAAGAACATATAGCTACCGTAAACCAAGGCGAAATAGTTGAAATAAAATTAACTACTATTCCGCTCGCAAAAAACAATACCGCAGATAAAATAATCACTCCGCCAGCAAAAAACTGAGAATTGCTGAAAACCGCTGGCTTTTCTTGAACATAGTAAGAAGTTCCGCTAAATGCTGAATTTAAAACTTTCGAAGAAATATCAGAGGCTTGCATACTACTCATTTGTTTAGATAAATCAATCTCAGTTTTACTTCTGAAAAATGAATTTAATAATGAAAGCATATCTTGATTCAAATTATCTCGATTCAATAGCTGAATTGTATAGCTCTTTTTCTCGCCGCCCAAAAAGCCTTTTGAAGTTTTTTCAACAATCTGAATATTACAGTTCACCGCAAAAAATAGCATTGCAGCGGTAAGTTTTTTATTTGATTTTACTAAGTTTCCCGCATCTAGAATATCTAATTCTTCGATTTTTGGTGGCAAATATTGCGGAACAACCGCTTTCGAAACCTTGTTTTCTCTCTTAACTGAATTATATTTTAAAATAACCCGAATAACAAAGAATAATGTAATTACAGCCAAAATTAATGCCAAAATTCCAAAAATTATTGTATTTACATCGATACCACTCACCTCTGGTTGGGCAAATTTATTATTAAAGTCAATTTCAAATGTTAAATTCTCGCCAGCTTGAACATCTTTTTGCGAGAACTTAAAAATTCCCTCTTCTGGCTTGCGTTCAAAAGTATTGCATATTTCAGTTGATCCTTGCATTCCAGCAAAACATCTCACCGTACCATTAAATTCTTTCAAAACTGATGAATCTAAATTAACTGTTGCGATAACTTCATTAAAAGGCCGTTTCCACTGAGTTCCATTGGTGTTCATAATTAATTTTTGTACACCGCCATCTGTTAATAGCAGATTTTTAAACTGATATTTTAGCTGATAATTATGCCTTCCGTAAACGAAACTTCCGCTTTCACCAATTCGAAATACGATATTCCCATCACTTTCATAAGTTGAATATGAAACTTTTTTGCCATCCATTTCAATTTCAGCTTTGCCATCAAAAATAGCTTTGCCATCAAAAAACCGCGGAATTGCACGCTCGATTCCGTGATTTATGCCATCACGGACAAAATATGTCGAAATATTTTCAGTGATTTCAAGGTTTGTATTTCCTTTTTGGTCGGCGCTAAAATTATATTTTGCATCAAACTTCGAAAAAATAATATTATAATTTTTTATTCGTTGTTCAGTTTCTTCAGCATCACGACTCCGCCGCCTTCTGGCAAAAGCTTGATTTGAAAAACTGCTAAAAGTAAAACTAAAAGCCAAAACCGCCACCAAAAATAGAGGCGTAATTTTGGCTATTTTTCGAAGAAAACTATTTCGTGATTTCATTGTCGGTTGTTCCTGCATTTTTGAAATTAATTAAATTCTCAGTTGACATTTTTACCATATTTTGTACGGCAACATCTGTGTTAAACGCAACGTGTGGAGTAATAATAACATTCGGAAAGTTCGCTAAATCGCGATAAATAGCATCCTTAATGATTTTTCCACTCAAATCTTTTCGAATTAGATTCTTTTCATACTCAAAAACATCAAGGCCGGCTGCTGCAACTTTTCCGCTCACTAAAGCATCTCGCAAATCTTTGGAGTTAATGTGTCCGCCGCGCGCAGTGTTAATAATGACCACTCCATCTTTCATTTTCGAAATACTTTCTGCATTAATAATGTGGCGATTTTCTGGCGTTAAAGGAATATGAAGTGAAATTAAATCACTTTCTGCAAAAACTTCATCTAAACTTTTATATTCCAAAATTTCACGAGCAGAATCATTTTCGAAAGTATCATAAGCAATTATTTTTGCACCAAAAGCTTTAAAAGCCTTCGCGGTTGTTAAGCCAATATGACCCACTCCAATAATTCCAATGGTCATCGTATTAAGTTCGCGACCCATCAAATTATCTACCGAAAAATTCTGATTTTTGGCGCGTGAAAGACAAAGTGGGATTTTTCGAATTGTTGCTAGTGCTAATGCAACAGCAAATTCAGCAATTGCGCTTGGCGAATATTGTGGTACGTTCGAAATTTTAATACCGAAACTTTTAGCCTTTTCAAGATCAATTCCATCAAACCCAGCCGTTCGAACGGTAAAATAAGAAATTCCCATCTTCGAAAGAGTTTCCCAGACATCGTTGAGTTCTTCACTTGAAGTATAAGATGAAACTGCATCAAAACCTTCAGCCAGTTTTACGGTTTCGGCGTTTAAATCTTTTGGAGTTGTAGCATATTCAATACCAAACTGCTCCGCGAATTTTTCGAAATATTGGAGCTCATCTTTTCGTACACTATAAGCAATAATTTTCATACATCAATTATAATGCTTATACTTGTTTTTTTCAAGAGCTGAGATTATTTTACAAATTTTTCAAAAAGTTCTTCTCTTGAGAGCAGTTCAACTTCACCATTTGCACGCGTTGCAACTTCAAATTTTCCGCTTTCAAGCAAACGATCAGAAATTGTCAACCGATACGGAATGCCCATTAATTCGGCGTCGGCAAATTTTTGGCCTGGGCGAAGATTGCGGTCATCAAACAGAACCTCAATTCCCTTTTTCGAAAATTCATCATAGATTTCTTCTGCTAATTCTTGCGATTTTTCACCAATTTGCACAAGGTAAATTTTTGCTGGAGCAATATTTTCTGGCCAAATTAAACCTTTTTCATCACTAAATTTTTCAGCAATAACGCCCATTACACGAGTAATCCCAATTCCATAAGATCCCATCCAAGCTGATTTTCGTTCACCATTTCTGTCGGTAAAATAAAGCCCCATTTCATCAGTTTTTTGCGTGCCAAAGTTAAAGATATTTCCGACTTCTGCCGTTTTAACCTTTTCTAATCCTTCTTTTGAGCTAATTTCGCCAGCTTCAATTGCTTGGTCTAAAATTTCTTCGTTAAAAGCGAGAGTTTTTTCGCCGTCGCGCTTCAAATAAACATAATCTTCACCAGCATCGCAAATTGTTTGAAATTCGTGGCTAAATTTTGTAAATGCTCCGCCACTAGCAAATGTCACAAAAGTATCTTTGCCTAAACCGAGGCGTTCGAAAATTCGTTCATATGCTTTTGAAACTTTGGCGTAATATGCTTCCAAATCTTCTTTAGTCTCATGAATTGAATACAAATCTTTCATCAAAAATTCGCGACCGCGCATGATTCCACTTTTCGCACGGAGCTCATTTCGCATTTTATTTTGAAATTGAAAAACCGAAACTGGCAAATCTTTATAAGATTGAATATGATTTTTGAGCATTTCAACAATTGGCTCTTCATGGCTCCAACCTAATCCAACCTCTGTCTTATCTTTCAGATTGGTTTTAAACCAAACATCAACGACATCATCGCTCCAGCGAGTTGTACGCTCCCAAACTTCACGGCGTTGAAGCGTTGTCATTAAAATCTCATTTGCATCAATTTTTTCAAGCTCTTCGCGCACGATTTTTTTAATATTTTCTAGTACCTTAAACCCAAGTGGTAAGTAGTCGTAAGCACCCGCCATTTCTTTATGAACAAATCCGGCTTTAATTAAAAGTTGCGCGTTCTTAGCTTCTTCACCAGATGGAACCGTTTTACTTGTTTTTGTATATAATTTTGATAATCGCATAAAATCTCCTTTTCGAAAAATAAAACTCGGCTGAATCGGCCAACCGAGCTTTAAAAATTAGTTAATTTCTGTAATTTCGTATTTGATTACACCTTTTGGTGTCGTAATATCTACTTCTTCGCCGAGCTTTTTGCCCATAATCTGTTGACCGATTGGTGATTCATTCGAAATCTTACCCTCAAGGGGGTTTGCCTCAACCGCACCAACCATTTTATATTTCACTTCTTTACCGTTTTCTAGGTTTTTTAAACTAACTTGATTACCGAGAGACACAACACCCTTTTCACCACCGCCAATAATCACAGCATTTTGCAAAATGTTTTCAATTTCCATAATTCGAGATTCTGCTAAAGCTTGTTTTTTGCGAGCAGCATCATATTCTGAATTTTCACGCAAATCACCAAAATCACGTGCGGTAGCAACTTCTTCTGAAATTTCTTTACGTTGCGAAATCAAAAGCTCCAGTTCAGCTTCAAGTTCTTTTTTTCCTATTTTTGTAATATTAAATTCTTGTTTCATAAAATAAAAATCCTCTAAATAAGTCTTATAATTATATCAAAGTTTTAAATTTAAGTCAACGCTAAGCTTGAAAGAATTGAATAGTTTTCAAAACATAAAGCAGAAAGAAAGCAATCCCATTTTTAATCATATGAATTACAATCCCCGACCAAATTGTTTGCGTCCATTTTTCGCGAATAAAGCACATCACAACGCTCATCACAAATACCGTTACACCAACATTCATTTGAAAATGTACAAATCCAAAAAGTAAACTCGTTATAAAAATCGCTAGCGGAACATTCACTTTTCGAAGTTGGCCATAAATTATTCCGCGAAAAATCAATTCTTCAAAAAACGGTGCAATAATAACAATTGAAATAAAAGCTAGCAAAAATTGCCAAGAATGAATCATTCCGCTGCGTTGAAAAGCTAAATCTTGAACTTGCAATTTATCAAAATTAAGAATATTCGGCAAAAATTCTAACAAAACGCCAGAAACAATCATCGAGGCTACAAAGCCTAAAATTGCCAAACCTAAATCTTGCCAAGTAATTACACCCTTTAAAGCGATATCATCTTTCGAAATCTTCTGCTTGAGAAGTTTGGTCGGGATGAAATATACCATCGCAAGCATTAATCCAAGAAATAACGCTGAATAAATTGTAGTAGTAATCGTGTTCGAAGCCGCATTTCGATAGCCCGCATCATTATTCCAAAAAATTAAAGTGAGAGAAAGCCGAATTATTACAGCTGCAAAATAACTTGCCGCAAAATATGATAAAATCGGCAGAATTATCCAAAAAATAATTTTTAAAGGTTTTTTCGAAAGCATTTCTTCATTCTTTTTTTGAAGTTTTAAAAATATATTTTTAAATTTATTCTTCATTTTTAACCTCTAAAAATCTTTGTAAAATCTAAAAAAATAATTAAAAGTGAAAGCCCCATCAAAAACATAAAACTCCAGCCGTTGATATTTTCTTCAGTCTCTTTTGAAAGTGGCTTTTTGAGCAAAATTCGAAAAATAAAAGTCATTAGCCAACGACCGCCATCAAGTGCAGGAATTGGTAGAACATTCATACACGCTAAACTAATTGAAATAATTGCAGTCAACATCAAGATCATATCAAGCCCCATTGAGATGATGTTTGGGAAGATTCCACCAATCACTAAAATTGGCCCAGAAACACTTTCACCTGCTTTTGAAAGTTGAGAATTTGCTTTCTGCTGCGATTGCGGATTTGGAACTATCTTTTCAAAAACTCCGCCAAAAAAGTTCATAAAAAGTTCGCCAACACCTTTAAAAGTTTCGCCCGTAAATTGAATTGTTGTGCCAAGCCCAACAATCGGTGCACTCCAAGTTGCATGAATTTTTTGCATTCCATCAGTTAAAAATGCACCCAAAAAACCATTCTTATTATTTTTATTTAATTTAATATCTTTTGAGAAAAAATGATCGCCACGCTGAATTTTTAAATTCACACTTTTGCCAGCATTGCTACGCAAATCTTCTTTAACGGTGGCAGAATTATCAACTTTTTCACCATTAAATTCCAAAATTATGTCTTTTTTTTGCAAACCAGCTTTTTGTGCAGGCGAATCATTCGAAATCTGTGAAACCTGCGCACCACCACCAGAAATTCTAACATCAGAACCTAAATAAAACTGATTCGAAATTAACTTTGGCATTCCAAAAATCGACAAAATCGTAAAAATAACAAAAGCAACTAGCCAATTCATTGCGACACCGGCAAATAAAATTTGAGTTTTTGCCCAAAAACTTGCCGCACCATAATCACCTTTTTTCGAATCTGAATCGTGTTCCCCTTTCAACCGAACAAAACCGCCCAGCGGAATTGCACCGATTGAAATTTTTGTACTTTTTGGTAGGATTTTGTTAGTTTTTGCTCTAAAACTTTTAATTCTTGGCGGAAAACCGATTGCATACTCTTTAAGTTTTACACCGTTTTTCTTAGCCGCAAGCGCATGGCCAAGCTCATGTATTGCAACCAAAAAAGTTAGTGAAATTAGACCAATAATTATACCAAAAATTAAATTCAAAATCTCCATCCTGCCCTTTCGAAATTCTTTAAATTAGCTTTTGCCGACGTTTTTAAAGCGCCAGCAAAAAATAATTTAAATTGTGAGAATTTCTTTCTCTTTTTCTTTAAAAATTATATCAATTTGTGCGCTAAAATCTTTAATTTCAGCGTCAATTTCTTTTTCAATTCGCTTTAAATCGTCTTCAGTTAAAGATTTTTCATCTTTAAGTTTTTTGGCATGTTTTAAAGCATCTTGGCGAATATTTCGAAGCGTAATTTTTGCGCCTTCAACTTTTTCTGAAGTTTGTTTTACGATTTGCTTACGACGCTCCTCCGTTAGTGGCGGAACTGGCACTCGAACAACTCGGCCGTCATCGCTTGGATTGAATCCAAGGCTTTGATCGTTACGAATCGCAGCCGAAATTGCTGAAATATTATTCGCGTCAAATGGCGTAATTAAGATCATCCCCGCCTCTGGTGCAGTCATATTCGAAACTTGGTTTAATGGCATTTTTGTACCATAAACTTCAACCATAACGCTATCAAGCATTGAAGGATGCGCTCGGCCTGTTCGAACCTTCTTCATTTCACCCTTAAAATGCTCAACGGCTTCAGTCATTTTTAATTTAAATTCATCTGTATCAAACATAACACTATTATATCATACATCGCCATTATTATTCAAATTGACTTTTAAAAGCTTTTATGCTATAATATTAGTTATAGCTTTTTAGAAAGCTAAAAAATAAAAAGGAGGTGCCAAAATGGCACTAGTATCAATCGCCTTAACCAAATCAATGTTTGAAAAAAGTCATCCGCATATTAAAGGATTTGTTCTTTCCTATAATCCAGCAGAAGAAAAAACGTCTCGTATGTTGATTAAGAAATTTCTTGAGAGACATGCGGGAGACAAGCTTCTTATCTTTGCAGATAAGGAAAAAGACAAACTCGGGAACTTGCTCATCTTAAAGGATGAGTGCAATAAAGCAGGAATCGAACTAAGTATTTCACTTTATTGTAAAAATACGAATCCTCAAGATGAGGAATATGGCTCATATTTTTTCAGAGAGGTAGATCTTGATTTGAGCGAAGAGCTTAAAAATATGATTATTTGGTAGGCAGTACATTTCACTCCCCCGCAACAAACTGCGGGGATTTTCTTGGCTAAAATCATAAAAAATGCTGAAATTCTTTCGAAGCTTCAATCTCGCTACGGCGAGATTTTATTCTTCTTGTGCAAAATTTTTACTCAAAATTTGAATTTCATTTTTAAGCGAATCAAGTTCTTCCTCGAGTTTTTCGGCTTTCGAAATCGCTTCTTTATATTTTTCAAAAACCTCTTCAAGAGGGATTTCGCCACTTTCAATTTTTATTAGAATCTCATCAATTTCAGCCATTTTTTTACTAATTTCGTTCGACATTTTTTACCTCCGCCGTTATTTTTTTATCAATTGTTTGAATCGCAATTTCTTCACCAGCCATCAATTTTCCACTTACTAAAGCATAGCCTTTTGAAAGTATGTTTTGCGGATTATAGCTTTCCAAAATTCGCTTTTTAGCTTGAATTTCTCTTTGCTGTTCAAAAATATTATTCAAAATTAAATCTTTAATTTTATAAATCTTTTGATGGTTTTCAATTTTTAATTCATCAATCTTCGAAAGAATAAAATCGTTTGTGTGCAAAATTTTTGAACATAAAAATCTCATTTCGTCAAATTTATTCGGTGTTAAAAATTGCGCAACATTACTCGGTGTTGAAGCCGCAAAATCTGCTGCTAAATCACATAAACTTTCGTCAATTTCGTGGCCAATTCCTGTAATAATTGGTACGCGAGAAGCAGCAATCGCACGAACTAATTTTTCATCATTAAAAACCGCTAAATCATCGGCACTTCCACCACCACGAATAATAGTAATCACATCTGGTAATTCACTTTGCGAATTAAAAAAATCAATTGCTCGAATAATCTGGTCGCTCGCAGAAATTCCCTGCACCTGCGTATGCGCAACAGTAATTTCTAACCCGCCCCAACGTTCGTTAATAATCTTAATAAAGTCAGCATAACCCGCCGCTTGAACACTTGAAATCACTGCAATTTTTTGAGGATTTCGCGGAATTTCACGTTTACGGTTTTCATCAAATAAACCCTCTTTTGTTAACTTTTCCTTTAAAATTTCGAAAGATTTTTTGAGGCTCCCTTCACCTTTTGGTATGATTTTCTCAATTGTTAGGCTGAATTTTCCCCAATTTGTGAGTTTTGGCTTTGCTTGCACAACAACTTTCATTCCATCTTCGAGCGGAAATCGCATTTGCCAAACCATCATAAAGCAACCAAGAACCGAGTCTTCATCTTTCAAATCAAAAAAAACGAACTTGTTGTGATTCACCTTAAAGCTTGAAATTTCACCTTCAATCAGAACACTCGGAAAACTCTTTTCGAAAATATCATTGCTAGTTGCAATAAAATCTGAAACGCTATAAATTACCTCGTGCGGTTGAGGTTTTTTTATTTCAAAATTTAACAACTCTTCGAATTCATCAAAATCCATATAAAACCATTATAGCACATTTTAAGTATAAAAAATAACCGCCTTGAAGCGATTATTTTTCGAATATTTTAGAAAATTCCTGGTTCAACTCTTGAATTTGTGATTTTTCACCGCCAGAAACTGCACCTAAAATCCAAGTATTTGCATCAATAAATTCTTTCGCAACTTTAAAAATTTGCTCGCGAGAAATCTGCTTAATAAATTTTGGCTGAGATTTATAATCTCGAAGATGTCCATCCCAAAAATATCGAGAAGCATAAAATCCTGCCGTTGAAGCTACCGTTTGCCCGCCCATTTGAAACGAGCCAAGAGAATAGCTCTTCATAGCGTCAAGCTCTTCTTCAGTAATTTCTTCATTTAGAACCTTTTTGAGCTCTGAAACAATTAGCTCAAAAAGCTCTTTAGCGGTTCCATAATTAGTCTGCCCTTCGAAATCCCAAGAAGAATCTTTTGGGCCACGTGAAGCACCAGAATAAATACCATAAGTTAAACCACGTTTGCGAGCTTGGCCAAGGATTCGAGCGTGCATTGTGCCAGTTAAAATATGATTCAAAGCGTGCATTGCATCCATTTCAGATGTTGTAAGTTTTCGCGGAAGCAAAAGTGAAATACCAAAACTTATATTTTTTAAATCTGGGCGATGAATAAAAATTGGCTCTTTTGGTTTTTTCATTTCGTCAGTGATGATTTCGAAACGCTCGCCTCTTTCAAGCGGTAAATTTTCAAAGCCTTCAAGAATTTTATTTTTGCGAGTTGGTGTGATTTTTCCAGCAATCACAAAACGCAGGTTATCGGTTGTGTGTGTGCGTTTATGATGCTCGCAAATATCTTCAAGCGTGATATTATCAATCGTTTTAAGGCGCTCTTCATAAGTTAAAACCTTTTCACCAAATTCCTGTTGAATTTTTGGCCAAAGAAGGCGCGCATTATTATTCAAATAGCCTGTAAGCTCATTTCGAACGTTTCCCTTTTCAGCTTTGAACTCAAATTCATTAAATTTAGGCTGACTAATTGACAGGAGTTGAAGTTCAAAAATCCTATCCCACTCAAAATCGGCACAATCTGCCACATAGTTCATACTCATATCTGAAGTGGAAGCGTTGTGATAGGCGCCATTTTTAGTGAATTCAGCTTCAAATTCATGTTCACTGGCAAATTTTGCATTCGCACCAAAAGCCATATGTTCCATAATATGAGCGGTTTCATAAATTTTTGGACTTTTCGTATAACGCGAACCAGCCCGAAACTGAAATTGAAAACTCATCACCGTTGCATCTGGAACATTTACAAGAAGGCCGCGTACGCCATTTTTTAGGCGAACTTCTTCAACGGTGTGCCGCATTTATTTACGACCCTTCTTCTTGTTTTGACGTTGAGCTTTTTTGGCTTTCCGTGCGTTATTTTTCTTGGCATTTTCACTATTTTTCGAAGACGCCTTTTTAGCTTTCGAAAAGTCTTCATCTCGGTTTTTTTCACCAGATTGAACTTCATTAACACCCTTCTCAACTGAATTTTCAGCAAGGCGAGTGAGCTCAGTATCATGATCTTCTTCTTGGCGAACGGCAGCATCATTCGGTGTAATTCGAGTTAAAATTCGAATCGTTTCATCGCGCAAAGTATTTTGCAAACCATCAAACAATTTTTGTGATTCAGCACGATATTCAACCAATGGATCACGCTGACCAACGCTTCGCCAATGAATTCCCTCACGCAAGAAATTCATATTTTCAAGATGATTCATCCAAAGCGTATCAAGAATTTGCATATAAACTTCACGTTCAACTTTTTGGAACGCTTCTTTACCAATTTCGTATTCTTTATCTTGGTAAAGTTCTTCGGCAATATGTTTTGCTAATTTGATACGTTTTTTATCGTTCGAAATTCGACCAAGTGCTTCAACTTTCTCTTCTTCAATTGGGAAGATTTCAATAAAATTCGAAACAAACTTTTCGTTATTTTTCGAAGGAAGTTCGGCAAGTTCTTCTGCTTTAGAAATAAACAAAGCCTTGATTTCATCTGTAATATCTTCGCCTTCAAGAATTTTTCGACGCATTGTGTATACAACTTTTCGGTGACGGTTAATTACGTTGTCGTATTGAACAACATTTTTACGCGTATCAAAATTGAAGCCTTCAACACGTTTTTGAGCGTTTTCAAGAGTTTTCGAAACAGATTTATGCTGGATTGGCATATCTTCTGGCACGCCAAGTCTATCCATCAACATTGCGATTCGTTCACCTTGGAAAATTCGCATCAAATCATCTTCAGTTGAAACATAAAATTGCGTTTCACCAGGGTCTCCCTGACGGCCACCACGACCACGGAACTGATTATCAATTCGGCGAGATTCATGACGCTCTGAACCAATCACAACTAGTCCGCCCAATTCTTTCACACCTTTACCAAGCTTAATATCAGTACCACGACCAGCAATATTCGTTGCGAGCGTAATTGCGCCTTTTTCGCCAGCCTTAGCAACAATTGAAGCCTCATGCTCATTATTTTTAGCGTTCAAAAGGTTATATTTAATTCCTTCTTGATCAAGATATTTCGCAATTTGCTCGTTCTTTTCAATTGAACCTGAGCCAACCAAAACTGGGCGACCCTGTGCATGATATTCTTTAATTGCTTCCGCAACGGCTTTAAGTTTTGCCTTTTCGGTTTTAAAGATTAAGTCTTCTTTATCATCACGAATAACTGGTTTATTCGAAGGAATTTGCACAACTTCTAAAGAATAAATTTGCTGAAATTCTTCGGCCTCAGTGAAAGCAGTTCCAGTCATACCAGAAAGCTTATTATAAAGGCGGAAGAAATTCTGGAACGAAATTGTAGCAAGTGTCATTGATTCTTGAAGAACCGGTACTTTTTCTTTGGCTTCAATAGCTTGGTGTAAACCTTCATTATATCGACGACCATTCATTAAACGACCAGTGTGCTCATCGACAATAATCACCTCACCATCATTTGTCACAACATAGTCTTTGTCGCGTTTGAAGAGAGTTTCAGCACGTAAAGCTTGCTCAACATGGTAAACTGCACGCGAATGTTCTGGCGTGTAAAGATTCTTCATATTGAGAAGTTTTTCAATTTTATCAATTCCAGATTCAGTCAATGCTACACTTCGGCGTTTTTCATCAACTTCATAGTCTTCTTTCGAAAGTTGCGAAATAACTTGCGCGAATTGAATATAGCTTTCTGGGTTTTCAGCCGCAGGAGCAGAGATGATTAATGGAGTTCGAGCTTCATCGATTAAAATAGAATCAACCTCATCGACGATCGCAAAGTTAAGCTCACGCTGGCGCAAAAGTTCAACTTCATTCACCATGTTGTCACGCAAATAATCGAAACCAAATTCGTTATTTGTTCCATAGGTGATATCTGCAGCATAAGCCTCTTTTCGAGTTGCTGGGCGAAGCTTTCGCATATTTTCGTCTTCATGCTCTTCATTGTCATATTCTGGATCAAAAATAAAGCTTGCTTCATTGATAATTATACCAACCGAAAGACCAAGAAAATCATATAGATTTCCCATCCAAGACGCATCGCGTTGAGCAAGATAATCGTTCACAGTTACAACATGAACGCCTTTTCCTTCCATTGCGTTCAGAGAAACCGGTAAAGTTGCCACTAAAGTTTTACCTTCACCAGTTTTCATTTCTGCAACTTTTCCTTCATGCAAAACCATTCCACCAATCAACTGAACATCAAAGTGCCGCATTCCAAGCACACGAGTTGAAGCTTCACGTACAAGCGCAAAAACATCTGGCAAAATATCATCTAAATCTTTTTTCGAAAGGCTTTTTTTGAGCTTCTTAAAAGCTTCTTTGAGCTTTTCATCACTCATTTTTTTGTATTTTTCGCTTAGATTATTAATTTCATCAACTTTTCGTTGCAATCGGCGCAAAACTTTCTTTTGCGGGTCACCAAAAACAGTAGTTAAAAGTTTATCAACTTTGTTTTCTTCTACCATTACATTTTTTTTCTTCGCAGTTTTTTTAGACATTTCCCTCTCCATTAAAAACAGTATAAAATCTATCTTATATTTTACCATAATTTGAATATTAAAAAAAGCCCTTTAAGGGACTTTTTATTTTAAAACCGTATCGGCAGCACTGATAAAAGCTTCAATCACTTCATCTCTTAGTGTCTCATACTTTCTAGTGAACACTTCAAGGTTTTTTGAAGCTTTCTCGTATTCGAAAATTTTTGCTCCTAGTTCTCGAATTTTTTGTGATGAAATTCTAGTCTTTTCATCCGCATTATTCGATAATATTGAAAGCGGAAGAATGGTGTCATTATCAACCAGATTCGATAATTCAAAAGCTTCAGCCCAATCTTCTTCATCATCGTCATTCGAAATGAGCAATTCTTTCTTTGCCGAATTAAAATCAATGGTCTTGATTTTAATAATCGGCAGTTCGCCTTTAACGGTTATAATTTCATAAATTACGACCGTGTTGATACCGTCAGAACTCTTAGAAACAGAGGCAAATCTCCGACCGTATTTCTCGAAAATCTCCTTAATAGTTATCATTTCACCATTCATAGCTAAAGTCTCCTTTATTGACTTGATAGCAGAATTGAGGAATAACTTCTAAAAGCAATTCGCTCATATACATAATATCATCAGGATTACCTTTATCTGCAAGAGGTTTGCAATAATCAATCGTTGCAATATCCTTTATTTTGAAAAGGTCATCAACCCATCGTTCTTGCCCTTCAATTACGAAATGACGATATTTTTGAAGACATTTTTCAACCGTCATATCTGGAAGGTTGTCACCACTTTCAATCTTAACATCGCATAGTTTAATATTTATATTATAACCACGCAGCTTCTCAGATCCAAGAGGGTTTTCACTTCGATAAAACTTAATTTGAATGCCGATATCTGGAACAATCTTATTCCTTTTTTTGGCATAAAAAGAAATTCTGTAATCAGTCGACTCCTCGCCAACTTCGCGCGCAATCGCAGCTAAACCTAAACTTTTCGATTTTCGATTAAGTGCTTTACGTAAAAGTTCTTGCTGCCTATTTATGTGTTTATTCATGTTTTTCACCCCCACAAAAATTTTAAAATAGCAATAACTTAATTATATCATATTTTATTTAAAAAGCAAAATCTCCACAAAATTGCAGAGATTTTAATATTTTTCGAAAATTTTAGCCTCGTTTTAGAGAACGCTTGAATTTTGCCATAATTCCAGATTTGCCAAGGCGTGGATTTTTCTCAGTTTTGTAACGGCGAATTTGCCCGTCAAGCTTAGCTTCAACAATATCGATTGCTGCCAAAACATTTGAACTTTGGTCTTTTGCAACAAGAGTTTTATCTGGCACATCAATGATTGCTTCAACTTCATATTTGTTATCGTGAGTGCCATTGATTTGCGAAATTACCACGCGAGCTGAAGCTGATTTTTTAGCGTGTCGTGGCAAGTATTTATCTAATTTACCGATGTGTTTTTCTGCGTATTTTTTGGTCGTTTCGTCAATTTCGTATTTATTTCCTGTAATTTCAATCTGTGAGATCATATATAATCCTTTTTTGTTAGTTTATAGCTCTATACTAGCATAATCATTTTATTTTGTCAAGAAAAAAAGCCCGCCTTTGTTGCGAGCTATTTTTTGATTGTCTTGATCTTATCTGTCCGATAGCCAGACCATATCCCGTCATCGGTCACGATAACTGGAGTAGCACTAAAACCAAGTTCATTCTTGACATAGTCCATAAGATCAGGTCTTTCGTCAAGATTGATTTCTTCGAAATCAATCCCAAACTCCTTAAAGCGTTTCTTGGTTTCTTTACACGGACGACAATCATTTCTCGTATAAATTACTATAGCCATAGTATCACCCTCTTTCTATTTTGGCTATATTTACATTATAACATAAGTAAATTAAAAAGCACTATATATAGTGTTGTAAAATTTACAAACTACTATATTTAGTGCTTATTTTATTTTTTAAATTCGCTCGCGATTACTTATGTATGGTTGAAGGACTTTTGGCAAAACAAGATCTTCCCCATCTTGAAAATTCTCAATTGCCGCCACCAAACATCGCGCAAGTGAAACAGCTGTACCATTCAAAGTGTGAACAACTTGCAATTCACCATTTTCGCGACGCACGCGAATATTCAAATTTCGCGCTTGATAGTCGGTGCAGTTTGAGCAGCTTGTGATCTCGCGATAACTACCATCAACTGGGCTCCAATACTCAATATCGTATTTTTTCGAAGCTGGCGCACCCAAGTCGCCACTGGCAATATTGATCACACGGTAAGGAATACCAAGCTCTTGATAAATTTCTTCTTCGATGGCCAAAATTTTTTCATGAGTTTCAGCACTCTGCTCTGGCAAAGTATAAGCATACATTTCAAGCTTATTGAATTGATGAACACGGAAAAGCCCGCGTGTGTGCTTACCGTAAGTTCCCGCCTCTTTTCGATAACAAGGAGAATATCCAGCGTAAAAAATTGGCAAATCTTTTTCGTTCAAAATTTCACCAGCATGAAAACCAGTTAATGACATTTCAGCAGTTGCAATCAAACTTAAATCCTCACCTTCAATGAAATATTCATCACTTTGTTCGCTTGAACGAGGCGCAAATCCAGTTCCCGTGGCAACTTCACCATTAACCATATGCGGAACAGTCATAAAATTAAAGCCTTTCGAAATCAATTTATTCAAAGCAAATTGATAAATAGCATTTTCAAGAAGCGCCAAATCGCCTTTCAAGAAATAGAATTTAGTTCCAGCAACTTTTGACCCACGCTCAAAATCAACCCAACCTTTTTTATTTGCAAAATCTAAGTGGTCTTCGGCGCCTTTACGGCTTTCGAAAAGTTCTTCGCCCCAAGTTTTTACCAAATCATCTTCGCCTTCCTCACCAATCGGCACATCAGCTTGAAGAATGTTCGGAATACCGTTTAAAGCATTCGAAAGTTTTTCATCAAGTTCGCGATAAGTTTTTTCAAGCTCGGCGAGTTCTTCTTTGATTTTCTTGCCTTCTGCAATTTGTTCATCGCTCGGTTTTCCGCCAGAGTTTTTCATTGAGGCTGCAATTTGGTTACGACGAGTTCGAAGTTCGTTAATTTGAGCTGTAAGAGCTTTTCTTTCGTCGTCAAGCGAAATCACAGCTTGAACATCAGCATTTTTATAACCTTTATTCAACGCATCTTTTTGCACACGCTCGGCATTTTCACGAATAAATCTAATATCTAACATAGAACAATTATACTACAGTTTTGGTAAAAAAATAACCCCTTTTTAGCTTGACTTTAATGATATAAAATTATATAATATATAGCATAGTTCTTTAAAAACTATAGATAAATATCTTCAGGAGGAAGTTTTTTATGAAAAAAGATAAGCTCGTTGGGCTTCAACGCGAAGAAAAGCTGAAAAAGCTTGAAGAAGAATATACAATAATCTTATATAAGATTATTAGGCATATTATAGAAGAACTCGGTCAATCGGCCAAACGGCAAACAATTACATTTGACTATTTTAATCATTGGAGGAAGTATTCCACAAAAATTAGCATCCCAAAAGAAACAGCAATTGAATTTGGCTATGGAAATAATAAATTTATTGAAGTTCGCGGAACCGTCAATAGGAAGTTTCATATTTATGAAGACTATGAAGCCGAAAAAGATGGCGTAAAAAAAATTTTCTTCTTGATAGAGCCAGAATTGATTTTGGAATCTGATAAGCCAAGTCAAAACGGGAAAATCACTCGCTATCATGAAGTAATTTCGGAAGAAGTGAAGAAGTTTTTAACAAATCTTTCGAAAGATACTTATGAAAGCCTACATGAGCAACTTTGTATTGACGGAGTAATTGAAGTCCCCATTACTTTGCCAGAAGGTATTCATCCGCCGACGTTGTATAAATACTTTAAGCGATATAAGGATAAGGCGTTATTTAGAAACGTCGCTGGGTTCAGGCGGCCCCATGCTGATAGCGAGGCTCGCAAACAGGGGTGTAACCTGTATGTAAAAGTAACCGGACTGGATTTTTAACCTTAAAGCTCCAATTTAAAATTTGGGGCTTTTTAATTGACTTTTATTTTTAAAAGTGTTACAATCTATATTATAAAACCTTCCCTTTAAAGGGACGCAATTTAAGGAGGAACGCCTATGGCTACCACAACACTTTCAACAAAAAACGCCGCGCTTATTCAAGCTCATCATCGCAATTGGGGGCAATCTTGTCATGATGAGCTGTCATTAAAAATTAGAGAGGTCTTTGCTACAGAACTAAGCGATCAAGAAATTAAGAACGCAGTTAATCAATGTTTTGCAGGAAAAAGCTATATTGTTGAAGTTCCAGTTAGCGAGAATTTCAAAGAAGAGTATCTTTATGACATCAATAACGTCATAAGAATGAATCCCCTCTTCAATGTTGTCCAACGGCTCACAATTTTCTATAAAGAAGAAACTAAATTCGCACGTATTTGGTTGCGTGGCGATATTAGAAAATTCCTTTCTAAAAACCACAAACTTTACCACAACGGAAAATACAATTAAGTTTGCGGTCAACACGCCTCGCCAAAATGGCGGGGGTTTTCTATTGACTTTTTTATTTTTTTATGTTATTATAGTTATGTTTTAAAGCAAAAAACAAAAAGGAATCAAATGAAACAAAAAAAGATTAAAAAAGTGATTGAATATTTTGACCCAATTTTTAAAAAGAATTTTAAATTAAAAATTGAAAAAAATAACAAAGAAATAAAAATTGAGCTGCCTAACGAAAAAAACTTCTTTCGTGGCGTGAGCTTTAGTGAAAATGTTAGCCTAAAAAAGCTCGCAAATGGTAGCTGGATCAAAACTCTGCATGCAAAATTTGGAGCTGGCGCAGAAGAACTGTTCGGCGTAAATGAAATCAATGAAGAAAGCGAGTTAGAATCTCGCGATGTAAGAATCATCGCCTTTATCGAAAAGAGTTTAGCTTAATAGATCATGGCAACAATAATAAAAGACCTCTTAAATTTTAACGAAAGAGGTCTTTTATCTTATTTACTCTATTTAATAGTTTTTTCTAATAATAATTATAGAAATTACAGAAAGTGCAGCACCACCCATGAAAAGTAAATTTTTAATAAAATTATTTTCGAAACCTGTGTTTGGTGCACTAATATTTTCTTTTGGCTTCTTCTCTTCTTTTACTGAGTTCAAAGGTTTTTCAGGCGCAGGAACGCTTTTCTTTTTATAAACAAACGTTATAATCTTTACGCCTTCTTCAACTTTTCCAATTTTAGGCGATGAGTTTTTAAGTAGTTCCGCTTTTTCGAATCCTTCAAATTGCTTTTCTTCAGCAGTATAGTCTGTACCCACTTGAACTTTATTCGCTAACAAAACTTCAGGAGCGAGGCTTGTGCCGTTTTCATCTTTATAGCGCACAATCACAGATCCACGTTTTTTAATATCTGCGTAAGGTTTCATTTTTGTGCCACTTATAATGCCTGTAGCCATCTTATCTAGAGAGAAATATTTATCATTACCTCGGTAGATTTCTGTAGTTGCAGAAATTGGATTTAATTTATTCTCGTTATAGTTAATTGTTTTTTCGCTAGTGTCCAAAATTGTTAATCTTAGCAAGAACTGATAAGAAGCCCTATCATCAGCAATCTCTAAAATCTGATACACAAGTTCATGGCTTGAATTTTTTATAACTTTATACTTTAAGTTTACACCAGTTCTAAGCAGAACACCTTTTGAAATAACATTATCGCCAAAGTTAGAATATAATTCTTGAGTATTTGCAGAACCAACCGCTCCTTCTTTCGGATTCAATTTCGTATCAAATGCAACACCAGAAGACTGCGGTAGCTTCATCTTGAAAATGTCACCTGGTTTAATATGTTTAGGATTGTTTTTATCTGATTGAATCAATCCAAAATCAAAGATAGTGCCATTTAAATTTTCACCATCTTGGCTAGAGGCGCGAAAAACATTAAATCTAAAATCGACTACTGGCGTTATTTTGCCAACCCCATTAATAGTGCCAGTTTTACGTGCAATTTCTTTATTATTCACTTTTACAGAATGTTCAATATTATATTTATGATTAACCCAAGCAGAATTATTTTCTGAGACAATCTCTATCAGAAGCTGCATATCAGAGAACTTTTTAGCTTGATCATTAAAAATTAGCCTATATTCTGAGTTTCTGGCTGAGCTTTTCTCTGGGATAATATCATTTGCTTTAGGGTTTCCTCTAATAGCTCTTTTATTAAATAGTTCAACGACAGTATTTTCAGTTTTGATAAGTTTCATCTTTCCGATAATAATATCTTTATAGCGAATCTCCTTATCCGCTAGCCCAGATTCAACGATATTTTCAAATCTAAAATCAACATAATCACCAGCATTAATATTCTGCCCGTTTTTAGTATTAATATCAACCTTAATATTAGTCCAATTGGCCGAACCACCCGAGGCAAGCTCTTTAATCTCACCCGTTGCATCAACATCAATTCTCTTTGCCGTATCAGCAAATGCAGGTTGAGCTAAAAATAAAGCACAGACAGCACCCATAAAAGCATAACCTGCTATTTTATTCTTAAACATTTTTCTCCCTTTATTTTTTATTACTTATGCTTAAAATTATAACTAGTTATGCATAAAAAGTCAAGGCTTAAATAATCACAAAAATAAAACTCCACCGTTAGTGATAGAGTCTTATTGTAAAAAATTATTTATTATTCGTTAACACCAAGTTCGATGCGTGAGAATTGTCGCACAACGATATTTTCACCAAGTTTGGCAACAGTTTCTTTCAAGAATTGTTCAACAGATTTGCTGTCATCCATAATGTAAGCTTGTGAAAGAAGAACTTTTTCAGCAAAGTATTTTTTCACTTGACCATCAACAATTTTGGCAGCAATTTCAGCTGGTTTTCCTTCTTTCGAAACTCGCTCTTCAGCTTCAGCTTTAACACGAGCAATTTCTTCAGCTGGAATGTCAGCCTCAGTAGCATAAACTGGCGCCATAGCAGCAATTTGCATGGCAATTTGGTGTGCGAAGTTTTTGAAATCTTCAGTTCGCGCAACGAAATCAGTTTCACAGTTAACTTCAACAATTACACCAATTCGGCCACCGTGAACGTAAGCCTCAACCAAACCTTCACGAGCTTCGCGGTCACCTTTTTTCTCAGCCTTTGTTAGACCTTTTTTGCGAAGAGCTTCAAGTGCTTTATCAAAATCACCTTCAGCCTCAACAAGAGCTTTTTTGGCGTCGGTCAAGCCAAGACCTGTCAATTCTTTAAGTTTCTTAATTTCTTCAATAGAAACAGCCATTTTTATCCTTTCGAATTTAAGAATTATTTATCAGTTTTAGCTTCTTTGATAGCTTCAATTACATAATCTAACAGCAATTTAACACCTTTAATAGCGTCGTCATTGGCTGGAATTACATAATCGATTCCTTCTGGGTTCACATTTGTATCAACAATTGCAACCACTGGGATATTCAAAGTTTTAGCTTCTCGAATTGCGTTTGCGTCAGCAATTGCATCAGTTACAAACAAAATTCCTGGGCGACCCATCAAATCTTTGATTCCACCATATTTTATGTTTAAAGCTTCAATTTCTTCAGCATATCGCTGAACTTCAAGTTTCGAATAGCGTTTTGCAAGTTCTCCGCTAGCCATTCGTTTTTCAAGAGTTTTTAATTTCTTGATTTGTTGGTTTACAGTTGCTGAGTTTGTAAGCATTCCGCCCACCCATCGTTCAACAACATATGGCTGATTTACGCTTTCAGCAGCTTCGCGAACAGCTTCTTTAACTTGTTTTTTAGTTCCCACAAAAAGAACTTTTCGGCCAGATTCAACAGCTTTAGTAATAGCTGAAAGAGCCTTTTCGAGACCTTCAACAGTTTTAGTTAGATCGATAATATGGCTATCTTGACGCTTACTGTGAATATATGGCGCCATTTTTGGATGCCAGCGTGAAGTTTTGTGACCAAAATGAACGCCAGCTTCAAGCAATTGCTTAATATCAACTTTTACAGACATTTTAACTCCTTTATCTTCATTTTTGGGGATAATTTCGAAAAACTCTCGAAAGGAATTCTCCCAAAAATTGTTTCATTAATTTATATTACTATCTAATTTTATCATAAAAAAATATATAAATCAAGAAAGCCGCCAACAAATACGGTTTTCTTATTGAAGCACTAAATTCGTTTGATAACGAATAAAGAAGATATCGTAAGAAGTATTGCCCAAGAAACAAAGATGATCGCTAATTTAGCATCTCCTGCTAAAAATCCAGTCGATGGAGCTAACAGTGAAGAAGCCGGCAGAGATTGCTTTTCTAGCTCAGGGCTCCTAATAATAGGCTTTTCGATAGTATTCTTATCAGTTTCTTTTCGCGCATTGTCTTTATAGCCTTTCGGAGCTGGCATTTTAGCTTCAATTTGTGATAGCAACTCATCAGCCAGAGCTGTCAATATACTAGAAAAATCCTGCCTTAGAGCAAAGTCTTCGCCATATTGTTGATCCATTTCGATAATAAATTTTTCAACTTCATCCTTAATAGCCGCAGCTTGCTCGTAGGATTTTTCAATATCTTTTTCATCAAGAATTTTATCTTTTCTATCTACAATTTTAGTTATAAATTCGCTTTCTTTATCCAAAGCTTTAATAGCGCGGTTAATTCTAGACTGAAGCTTTGTAAGTTCTTCAGATTTCTGGTAATTTTGATCTCCATTTTTAACCTGTTCATTCATCTTGTTGATCTCAGAATTAACTATCTTATTTATATTTTCGAAATAAATAGTTTTCTCTTCTAACGCAGCAAGATATCTCTTAGCTTGAACTTCGGCCATATTACGTAAAATATTATCTTTATTTTTTATAGCTTTAGAAACTTTTTCCTCAAAAGTAGCCAAGAAACCGCTATGGCTATTGAGATATAAAGAATTTTCGTCAATTTTATCTTTTAAATCTTGAATAGGATTCTTGGCAAATGTTCTTGCTCCTGTAAAAAAGCTAAACATAGCAATAAGCAAAAATCCAATTATTATTTTTTTATACATAAAACTCCTTTTACTACTTTTTAAATATATACTATTTGCCTTGATAATACAAGCTAAACTTAACCATCTTCGAAATAAATATATTCAAAAAAGAAAAGAGGCTTTCACCTCTTTTCCGTTTTTCTAGTTATTAGGTTAAAACTTCTTTCGAATAACAACTGCACTACTGATCAAAGTTAAAATAATATAATTTAACGCAAGCAATGCATTAGAATTCTGTTTTTCTACACCAGTATTTGGAGCATAAAGCCAAACTGGAGATATTTTTGTTTTAAATTCACCTTTATTGTCTATTTCCTGTGCTGGAATTTTATCATCTTTCGGAATTATATTCTTTTGATAAATAATATTTTCAACAATATTTTCACTGTTAGAATTAACTGCTAATTCATTTGCCGTTTCTTCATCATAAGCATACCCTTCAATCTTCGGAGCATTAACCTTTTCAAAAGTATGAGCTTTTTTCCAATCGCTATCATCAACAGTATAAGTCCCTTCAATTAATTTACCACGATAGCATGACCCGTTAATAATTCGTTTGAAATATGCCTTCTGAACTGTAGGTTTAGCAACAATAGATCCATCTTTATACAAATAATTAATTGTTCGTTGTACAGTTTTATTTTCTACAAAACTGCAAGGGTATATAGGTGGAGTATCCACTGTATCAAAATCCTGAATAGTGTCTCCATTAATATCTTTTACTTTAGATACCACAGAGAGCTGTCTCAACCATGGTTGATCTAGCATAGATGAAACATCAATAGTTGTAGAAAATGTTCCGTCTGCTTGAACGATTGCTGAACCATTTTTAACAGGATTATCAAACATAAAATCCTTATTAACTCCAAATGTTACAGTTTCACCTGCGGGTACATTTTTAGTAGTTCCAGTAATATTTAAAATTCCGCGTTTTTCATCTAATGTTACAATTGAGTCAATATTAGTCTGTG
>ERZ772999.475-NODE-475-length-25176-cov-5.960471_pt1 | contig 25176 bp, 23 predicted proteins | sample MGYA00511467_ERZ772999 | MGnify/ENA primary metagenome ERZ772999 (study PRJEB29015, sample SAMEA2738064) | human oral metagenome | biome: human oral; feature: human-associated habitat; material: saliva | place: China | collected 2218 ... | reverse complement strand
ATAGCATTTGATATTCTTTAATACATCTGCACAATACAAACAATCTTCTGAAAGTAATCCAACAGGAAAATCCAACCCGTTTTCGAATAAAGCCCTCTTTACACATTTATTCCAAGCAGGTGCAGTAAAAAGTCCCGTAGAGACTATTTTGGAAATATTTGTATCTATTTTTCCATAAACCGGAGCTTTATCAAACCTTACTCCAATAGTTTCTGCTTTCGAATAATATTTTTCATATGAAAAAATCACCACATCACTACAATATTTTTCAATATTCAAGGACAACTTTTCAAGAAAATTCTTAGTACTCCAAAAATCATCACCATCGACAAAGAGCAAATACTCACCTTTAGAATGCTTTATTCCTGTATTTCTCGCTGAAGATAATCCACCATTTTCTTGGTGAATGGTTCTAACAACTTCATATTTAGATGATAGTTCATCACAAAGTTTACTTGTTTGACCATCTGTAGAACCATCATCAACAATAACAACTTCATATTCAGAATTAGGGAAATTTTGATCTGCAAGACTATCTACACATTCTTCTAAATACTCTGCCACATTATATGCAGCTACCACAATTGAAAATTTCATTTTACTTATTCTTTCTAATAAAAGTGTATGGATTCGTTATAAAATAAATGACTAATGAAGCTACTAACCAAGCTACCATTGAACAAAGAAATGATAGAGAGGCTCCAAAGATTTCAAATTTCGATACTAAGGGTTTAGCAGTTAAGAGAGACACAATATATCCTACAATAAAAGAAATTACCAAATAGCGCTGCTTTCGAAATACTGTTAAAATGTTATCACATACAGTTGAAAATGTACTTGCTATCCCCCCAAGTAGCAATACTATAAAACTTGTTTTATATTGCCCTAGATCTGTCCCATATACAATATTTAAAACTGGAATTGCAAGAAAGAAACCTAAAAGGAAAATGAAGGTACACGTACCAAGTAAAATCTTGAAGAGATTATTCTTGTAAGTGACAAAATGAGAAATCTTCTTTTCTTCTAAAAAGACTGCAAGTTGCGTAATCATCGGTCTAAGAAATACAATCATAAGATTCATTGCAAAAATTGGTGTAAATAAAATACTAAAATCTCGCTGAACACCATTTCCAATCAAACCTTGATTAAAAATATCATTCAAAGCATATTTAGGCTGATTATAAATTGAGACCAACAAAAAAGCATTAATAAATAAAGGTAAACAATCTTTCAATACATTGATAATATTACTCAACCTAACACTCTTTAGATTTAAGCGATGGAAGACTTTTGAATTAGGATAATCAAATATTGCAATAAAAACAAACGAACTGATGGTTTGTGCGATCACAGACCACAATAGATTTTTAGAGAGGTCTAACGTTAAAGCAAATACAATTGTTGAAATAGTATTTCTCAGGAAAAGTGACCTCCCTGCAATATCCAGACGTTCTTTCTGCTGAAACAATCCTTGAAAAACATCTGATAAGGCTTCACTAACTCGGAAAAAAGATACCCAAAAAATTATCCCTAGATTTGAGTGAGTATTAGTATTAAAAATTAAATACATCACTAAAAGAAGAACCATTGTACCATTAGAAATGATTCTTGTGACGAAATAAGTGTCAAAAGAATACTTTTCTCTTATATCTGTCGCTTGAAAATCTCTGACTTGAAAACTTGCTACAATAACAAAGAGATTCGCAATTGCATAAGCAAAACTATAGATATCCGCTGAAGCACTATTTAAAGCCCGTGTAACAATAAAAAGAAGTATTACTGAAACAGCAGCTGAAGACATACTTCCTAAAATATTCCAGAAAAAAACCTTTTGGGCAGTTACTTTTCTCAAGTTTTTCTACTCACTTTCTATAAGCACATTCCATTAATTATACCATAAAGACAATAAAAAAGAGAGTAGCTTATGATATACTCCCAATATTATGATTAGTAAAAATACTGGTTTGTTGCGGCCGAAAAATAATATGTTTGGTATTTCAATAGTTAAAACTATTACTACATTATTTAAAATTTCCAAAAAACAAAGGGGACTATTTCTTCTAATCGAGAAACAGTCCCCCTTATTTTACTTTATTTTCCACTTAACAAATTATAATGAAATGGACATAGACACAAATTGCATATATTACAAAATTCCATTAATTTTCAGATTCATTAGTCAATTACTTGTTATATTTAATAATCATACTTTGAACAAATTTTAGAACTCGAGTAATGACGTAGGTGATAAAAAGAGATTGTATAAACAAAAAAATGACTATAAAAGGAAATTTTGGTAAGATGCTTGCAAAATCTCCCCATTTCTCAACTATTTTAGGATACCAATATGAATCTCCAATCACAGATAGTAAATAAATAGGAAGAGTGTTCTTAGAGATAAATAAAACAACTTTTTGTAGCCACTCATTTTTAATATCGACTCGTAGTTGAATAACTGAATAAAAGATTAATGAAGACAATAGAAATACTGGAAGAACACCGTATTCTATTCCAAAACTAGATTCTGATATTACTGATAATCCCAAAACACTTAATACATCGAGAATTAAAATGACTAAAAAAAGTTCCTTTATGGTCGACCTCTTCTTAAAAGAAGCAATAAAAACACCAACAAGATAATATGTAATAGGCCAGAGTCCTTTCCAATAATCAGGAATTAGGTGCGATACAATCATAAAAATTTGCTTATTGTTATTAAACAATGAAAGAGTAGCTGGGATAATAGTTAATAATACTAGAACACCTAATGCAATAGCTTGATTTCTACGATTATTAAATGATTTGAAACCTGCATTTAAAAATGGAATCATTATATATAACCCAATATACATATTTACATACCATGCATAGTGGCTAAAGGAAAATATATTTACTAGTAACTTACCAAGATAATCTATATTAAAAACTCTAACGTCGAAAAAAGTATAGATAGAAGCGGCAAGACAGTAAATTCCAATTACTGGTAGTAATTTTATAAAGTAAGTTTTACTATAAGTCTTATCTTTCATTAAATAACCTGTAGTCATGATAAATATGGGAACACAGGTCATAAAAATCATCCAAATAAAAGATGATAAAAATATACTTTTATAGGTATAGGAACGACCATAATAATTGGTATGAAGAAAAAAATGCACAGCTACTACAAATACTATTGCAATACATTTTAGTATATCTATATTTAGTTTTCGCTCTTTCATAAATCTCCTTATTGTATTACCGAATGAAAAGATGGTTTCGCACCATCTTTCCATTTTAATTATTTCACTTCTTGTTTATAAAATTCTTTTAAGGCATCTTGCCAAGTTGGAATGACAAACCCTGTTGCTTTCGCTTTTGCCAAGCTCATCGTTGAGTTAAGTGGACGTTTCGCCTTAGCTGGGAATTGGCTGGAATCCACTGGCTTCACTTCTACATCCGTATCTTTGAGGATCTCAACTGCAAAGTCATACCAAGTTGTGTCTTCTTCTGCATCATTTGATAAGTGGTAATAACCATATTTTTTACGGTTTTCAGCCAAATAGGTCATAAATTCTGCAAGAGTACGTGTCCAGGTTGGACGACCATGTTGGTCATTAACAACTGTCAAAGTCTTGTGAGTCTTCGCTAGGTTTTGCATCGTAAAGACGAAGTTTTTACCATAATTTCCAAAGACCCAAGCTGTACGGATGATGTAGAAGTTAGATACATACTTCTCAACCAATTCTTCTCCCATGCGTTTTGTACGACCGTACTCTGTTTGGGGATTTGGTTGATCGTCTACTTCCCATTCTTGTCCAACTGGCTTATTCCCATCAAACACATAGTCCGTAGAAATATAGACTAGGGTTGCCCCATGTTTTTCAGACGCCTTCGCTACATTTTCCGTACCAGTCACGTTAATAGCATAGTCCAACTCTTTCCCTTCATCTTCAGCAGCATCAACGGCTGTATAGGCAGCACAGTGATAGACTAGAGTTGGCTTCACTTGCGCAAAAACCTCATCTACTTTCTCTGCATTTGTGATATCCATTTCAGCCACATCAACGGCTACATATTCTTCATTTCGCTCATCCAACAAATGGCGAAGTTCAGTTCCAAGTTGACCATTTGCTCCTGTAATTAAAATCATGTTAAATTCCTTTCATATGCTTTATCCTTATCATTATAGCAAAAAAAGCAGATAAATTCTGCTTATAAATTTCACTAAACTCATTTCATAACAACAAATAATTCCTTGTCTTTTGAGTAAATATCATATAATTTTGTCGTCTCCAATTGTTGATATTCACCATCCAATTTTGATTCATCAAAAGGTTTAATTTCCACATCCAGCTTAGTTATACTATTAAATCTCATCGTCATATCCCAAGATATATTTGAATTTGGCATTATTAAACTACTAATCATTGGATAAACTGAGGAAGTATTGTCATAGATTGGTGAATTGGCAATAAATCGATTCATATTAACCACTTTATTTTCAGGTGTCAAATATTTATTTAAGCTACTAGCAAGAATCGTACTTTGAGTTTGAAAAAAATTATTTTGTTGTTTTAAACTATCTACATAAATAAATGTAAAAGAAAGTAGATAGAAAATTAATGTAGCAGAGATAATAGATTTTAGCATTGTAAAAAATTTATTTCTACTTTCATTTCCTAAAAGAATCACTAAAATAATTGAGACAAAAATACCGAATCCATAACCATATCTTGGCCTCATTAAATAGTATGGTTCTGAAAGTAGCAAGTAACTTCCATAGCTAAAAATACTACCAAAAACTAACCAGAAGCATACAAATAAAAAGCCTTTAAATTTATTTCTTTTAACACGCAAAACTAACTCTATTATAAGTAATAAAACGATTAAAGCAAACAGTATCGTCCAAACTTTATAACTCTTAACATAAATATTCGTCAAATACCCTTTTGAATTTGAAATTAGTATTGAAGGCAACTCACTTATAGAAGGAAGTTTTCCCTGATCCCCAAAAAGAGGTGGAACTATAAACATTTGTAATTTATAAAATCCCATTCCCCCAATATATGAGAATATTGAACAAATTAAATCCCTAATATTTATCTTACTCTTATCAATTATCTCCAACAAAATCATTGTTGTAGCCATCAAAATGTAAACGCCTGAGGAACCCTGATACGAATTACACATCAAATATATTCCAAAAACTGAGAATGGTATGAATAATTTATAATTTTTCCAAAAAATAAAAGGAATAATGCATACTAAGACACTAAGCGACATAAATGGATTATCAAACCTAAAACTTAAAGGTTCTAAAAACCATGGATTTAAGCCCAGTATTGTTGATGAAATGGCTAATAATGGAGTAACTCTTTTTGATGGTGAGATGACAAATAATACTATCAAACTTGATGATGAAAGAATAAAAGCAGATATTAGATTTGATGTCAGCCCAGAATCAGTTAAATGCTTTCCTCCCTGAATAAAACGAGATGAAGCTTCACTCAGATATCTAGAAAAATACTGAGAAAAACCAGTATATCCACTTAATTGGCGTCCAATATCATCTATATATGGAAACTCAGCTAAGCTTATATTAATATTTACTAACAAATATATACTAAGAATAATCAAAAGCGCTGTTTTGTTTTTTTTTATATAATTTACTAGCATAAAAACTTTTTCAAAAAAATCATTAAGCATCTTACTTTTTTTCCTTAATTATAAATGTAGGTCGATTCTTAGTTTCTAAAAAGATTTTACCAATATATTTACCCAAAATTCCAATGGTTAGCAATTGGAATCCTCCAAGAAAGAGAATCACCGTCATGAGGGATGGCCATCCAGAAGTTGGATCTCCAAATACTAGAGTTCGAATTACGATCAAGACCATCATTATAAAAGCTAAAATCCATGACAGAAGTCCACCGATAAAGGCAATATTTAAAGGTGCGTCTGAAAAATTAACAATCCCCTCAATAGAATATTTGAAGAGAGACCAAAAATTCCAAGAGGTTTCTCCAGCCACTCGCTCGACATTTTTATACTCTAAATACTCAGTCTCAAATCCAACCCAAGCAAAAATCCCCTTAGAAAATCGATTATACTCAGATAATTCGAGAATCGCATCGACCATCGGACGGCGCATCAAACGGAAATCACGCGCTCCGTCGACCATTTCAACTTGGCTGATCTGATTGATCAATTTATAAAACATCCGTGCAAAGAAAGAACGAATCGGTGGTTCTCCATCACGGGTAACCCGACGGGTTCCGACACAGTCCAGATTTGACTGCTGATCCAATTTCTGCCTCATTTCAATCAATAACTCTGGCGGATCTTGTAGGTCCACATCCATAACGGTCACATAATCTCCTGTAGCATGTTGAAGGCCAGCATATAAAGCAGCTTCCTTTCCAAAGTTACGTGAAAAAGATAGATAATGGGCACAAGGATTCAAGAGATTGAGTTCACGTAAAACATCTAAGGTTTTATCAGAAGACCCATCATTAATAAAAATATATTCAAATTCTTCTCCCATGGATATACGAACCCGTTCCATTTCTTCATAAAACAATGGAATTGATTCTTCTTCGTTAAAACATGGGACTACAACTGATAGTGTCAAAACTAACTCCAATCATTATTAGTAATACTATTTTATCACAGAATTGGTCTTTCTTCTAGTTTATTGATAGACTCTAAGAATTTTCATAAATTTAAACATTATAAAACAAGCTCACATCCTCTTTTAAGAACTGTGAGCTTATTATATGTTAACTTACGCTTTCCTACTTCCGATACATCTTCACTTGAAGATAAAGGTCGTTATAGACGCCCAACCACTTCTTGCCAAGTTGTTCGTAGACTTCTAAGTTCTTTAGCGTGTCATCACTTGGATAGAAGGCCTGGTCCTCTTGGACCTCTTCTGGTAGCATCTTCTTAGCTTCTTTGTTCGGTGTGGAATAACCGACATAGAGAGCATTCTTATATGCATTTTCTGGGCGAAGCATAAAGTTGATAAAGGCATAAGCTGCTTCTTTATTCTTCACCGTCTTTGGAATGACAATGTTGTCAAACCAAAGGTTGCTGGCTTCTGATGGGACGACATAGCGGAGGTCCTCATTGGCCTCTAGCATTTGACTGGCTTCACCGGAGAAGGTCACCCCAATAGCCGCATTGTTCTGGATCATGTAGCCTTTCATTTCATCGGCTACAAGGGCCTTGATATTGGGCATCAAGGTATAAAGCTTATCAACAGACTCTTGTAATTGCTGAGGATCCTTGGAGTTGAGGCTGTAGCCTAAGCTATTGAGTCCAATCCCCATGACCTCACGCGCCCCATCGTACATCATGATGTCATTCTTGTACTCTGGTCTCCATAGATCCGACCAGTGCTCAGGAGCCTTATCAACCATCTTGCTATTGTAGATGATGCCAAGAGTCCCCCAGAAGTAAGGAACTGAGTACTGATTGTCCGGATCAAAATCCAGGTTCAAGAAGCGTGGGTCGATATTGTCTAAGCCTTTCAGTTTGGACTTATCCAACTTTTCAAGCAGGTTTTCGTCCATCATCTTAGCAATCATGTATTCACTTGGGATAGCAATATCGTATGCCGTTCCCCCTTGCTTGATTTTGGTGTACATGGCTTCATTGGAATCAAAGGTATTGTATTGAACTTGAACACCTGTTTCTTTGGTAAATTCCTCAAGCAATTCTGGATCAATATAGTCTCCCCAGTTGTAGATGACCAGCTTGTCACTGTCTTTTGGATTGGTCTTGGCTTCAAGACGGGCACTTAGCCCCGCTAACACGAGGATCACAACGACAATCCCTAGCAAGAATGAATAGAGTTTTTTCATACCGTCTCCTCCTTCTCTCTAGTGATAAAGTAATAGCCAACCACCAGTAAGATACTGAAGAGGAAGACCAAGGCAGAAAGGGCATTGATATTCAATGAAATCCCTTGGCGAGCACGTGAGTAAATCTCAACAGACAAGGTCGTAAAACCATTTCCTGTGACAAAGAAGGTCACCGCAAAGTCATCCAAGGAATAGGTAAAGGCCATGAAATAACCTGCGATAATGGCAGGTGTCAAATAAGGAAGCATGATTTCCTTCAACATCTGCACCTGTGTAGCTCCTAGATCATAGGCTGCATTGACCATATCATGGTTCATTTCTTTCAAGCGTGGCAAGACCATCAAGACTACGATTGGAATCGAGAAGGCCACGTGACTCATCAAGACAGAGGCAAAGCCAAGCTGGAACTTGATCGTCGTAAAGAGGATCAGGAAGCTAGCCCCGATCATAACGTCAGGTGCCACCATGAGGATGTTATTGATGGACAAAAACGGTCCCTCAAATTTCTTCTTAGATTGGTAGATATAGATCGCTCCAAAAGTCCCAATAATGGTCGCAATCAAGGCTGACAAGAAGGCCAAAAGGAAGGTCTGTGAGAGGATCAACATGAGACGTGTATCCTCAAAGAGACTCTGGAAATGCTCCAAGGTAAAGCCTGTAAAAGCATTCATATCCCCGCCAGCATTAAAGGCATAGGCAATCAAGTAAAAGATTGGGAGATAAAGGAGCAGGAAAATCAATCCTAAATAGATACGTGAAATCTTTTTCATCGTTCACTCCTTTCTCTCGTTACCCACATGACTAAGAGCATAGCAAGGATCAAGACCACTCCAATGGTGGATCCCATTCCCCAGTTTTGCGTCGTGAGGAAATGTTGCTCGATAGCAGTTCCCAGCGTAATCACTCGGTTTCCTCCGATCAAACGCGTCAACATGAAGAGACTCAAACTTGGAATAAAGACCGATTGGACACCAGAGCGAACCCCATTCATAGACAGCGGGAAGACAACCCGACGGAAGGTATCCCACTTATTAGCTCCTAGGTCATAGCTAGCATTGATGAGATTTGGATCCAAATCATCTAAGACATTGAAGATAGGAAGAATCATAAAGGGCAACTCAATGTAACTAGCGACAAAGATGAAAGAAAAGTCCGTAAAGAGAATCTGTTGAGGACCAATCCCAATAAAGCTCAAGAATTGGTTAATAGATCCCCCTTGACCAAAGATCCCGATAAAGGCATAAGCCTTGAGCAGGAGGTTGACCCAGGTCGGAAGGACGATCAGCATGAGCCAGAGTTGACGATGCTTGAGTTGGGTCAAAAAATAAGCTGTCGGGTAAGAAATCAAGAGCGTTACAAAGGTAACGATCCCAGCGTAGAGAATGGAGTTAAAACTCATCTTCAAATAAGTCCAATTCTGCGCTGTAAAAAAGGTTTGATAATTCTCTAAGGAACCCTGTCCCTGGACATTGACAAAGGATTGCCAGATGATCAAGGCTACGGGAGCCAAGACAAAGAGGAGGATCCAGAGAAAGTAGGGAACCACAAAGAGGTTAGAGGTTGTTTTCTTCATCTCTTTCCTCCTCGATAGCATTGATCAATCCAGCTTCTTGCTCTTCCACTTCTACGTACTCTTCGATCCGAGCATCAAACTCTTCTTCCGTTTCATTGAGACGCATGACGTGGATGTCTTCAGGCTCAAAGTCCAGACCGATTTCTTCACCCACGATAGCCTTACGCGTCGAGTGAATCATCCACTCATTGCCCAATTCATCATAAGCAATGATTTCATAGTGAACGCCACGGAAAAGTTGCGTATCCACCTTCACCTGCAGCTTGCCTTCTTCAGGCAGTGTAATCTGCAAGTCTTCGGGACGAATCACGACTTCGACCGGTTCGTTTGGTCTCATCCCTCCATCGACTGACTCAAAACGTTTACCATTAAACTCTACTAAGTAGTCTTCGATCATAATCCCAGGAAGGATGTTGGACTCACCGATAAAGGTCGCAACGAAATGGTTGATCGGCTCATCGTAGATATCAACTGGGGTTCCTGATTGGACGATTTCTCCTTCATTCATGACGAAGATCCAGTCACTCATAGCCAGCGCTTCTTCCTGGTCATGTGTAACAAAAACAAAGGTAATGCCCAGGCGTTGTTGCAATTCACGGAGCTCATACTGCATGTCTGTTCGCAATTTCAAGTCGAGGGCAGACAAGGGCTCATCCAAGAGGACTACTCGCGGTTCATTGATAATCGCCCGTGCAATAGCTACCCGCTGGCGTTGTCCACCAGAAAGTTTCTGGATGGAACGTTTCTCAAAGCCTCCTAATTGGACCATCTTAAGGACTTCAGTCACCCGTCTTTGAATTTCCGCCTTGTCTAGCTTCTTCAAACGAAGGGGGAAGGCAACATTCTCAAACACATTCATGTGTGGGAAAAGGGCATAGGATTGGAAGACGGTATGGACGTCCCGTTTGTTAGTCGGCACATCATTAATCCGAACACCATCCAAGAGGACATCCCCTGTTGAAGCGTCTAACAAACCGGCAATGATATTCAGAATCGTTGATTTACCAGATCCTGAAGCACCGAGGAGGGTATAAAATTTCCCTTCTTCCAACTCAAAGTTGATATCTTTGAGAACCACTGTATCACTGTCTTCAAATACTTTTGAGACATTTCTAAACTCAATAATTGGTTTTTTCAATTCACATAAATTCCTTCTTTTTCATGCGTTTCCTTCTGAGACCAACCAACTAGTCTCATAGGCTGACGAGCGGACCCGTCAGACCACCAACACCTCTCGGGGACTTATAAGACTGCCCCACCTATTTTCGGTATCGATAGGCACTCACCCCCCTTCTAAAGTAGGAAGGGTCTACCTAAGAGTAGTCCCTATTCCATCTCGAACCGTTAATCTTTCCCAATAATACGGACTTCCCGCTCCAAGGTCACCCCAGCCGATTTTTCAACCGTCGCGATGACATGGGCAATCAAGTCTTCATAATCTTTGGCAGTACCATGATCAACATTGATCATAAAGCCAGCATGCTTTTCAGAAACCTCAACACCACCAATTCGGTGTCCCTTCAATCCAGCTTCACTAATCAATTGTCCAGCAAAGTGACCAACTGGCCGTTTAAAGACCGAACCACAAGACGGGTATTCGAGGGGTTGTTTCATCTCTCTCAAATGCGTCAAGCGAGCCATTTCTTGATCGATCTGATCATAATTACCAGGTGCTAAGGCAAACTTAGCCGAAATCACCACGTCACCGGTTTCTTGGACCTTGGAATGACGATAGCCAAAAACTAATTCTTCTGCTGTTAAAGTTTTAATTTCTCCTTCTGGCGTCAAAACCTTACACGATTGAAGAATATGGGCAATCTCACCGCCATAGGCGCCAGCGTTCATATAGAGAGCTCCACCGATGCTACCTGGAATCCCACAGGCAAATTCAAAACCTGTCAAGCTATGGTAGCGGGCTACATGAGTCACATCGATCAGCTTAGCACCTGCCTCTGCTTCAATCACATACCCATTGACCCGGATATCATGAAAATGATCAAACATGATCACAAAGCCTTCAATCCCACTGTCACGGACGATAATATTGGAAGAATTCCCCAGGACCATCCAAGGGATTTCCTGGGCATTTGCAAAGGTAACAATTCGTTTTAATTCATATTGATTGCGAGGAAAGGCTAAATAATCTGCCGCCCCTCCAACCTTGGTATAGGTGTATTGTTTGAGTGGCTCATTGAACAAAATCTCAATACCAGCCAACTCCTCTTTGATTTGCTTTACGATTTCCATCTCACAACTCTCTTCTATACGTTATCTTATCCATTATAACAAAAACCAGCCCACTTTTCGACTCAGAAGTAAAAAAACAGAAACAGCCAAAAGACCACTTCTGTTTTAATTTTTTTAAACAATGGTTTCTTGAATTAGCCAATCTTACGCGCAATGCCACGTGTTTGTTGAGTGGACAAGGCTGAGCTAATCGCTCCCCATGCTCCAATACCCGTAAATACAGCCAGCAAGAGGAAGTTAATGAAATATTCTTGTGGAGCACCCCCATTTAAGACTGTCGCGTTAACCGCATCAAAAGAATCAGCGAAGCTCAATTCATATTCACTCATAAGATGTAGAGTATAGTCAAATTGGTGAACTAAAACAATGGTCAGTAACATCAGAACTGTTGAGATCACAGCACCTTTTTTACTAAATTTCTTTCCTAAGATCTCATAACCTTTGACAACGCAAACACCCAGAACCAAGCCAGCGATATAGGATACATAGCCCATACGTGCGATAAATAGTGCTACTGCCCCTCCAATAATGGCACCAACAAAGGCACCGACTGTTCCAATAAGAACATTTTCTTTCTGACTATTATACGAATCGGTTTCAATCTTTAGTTGAGTACTTAACTCTTTAAAGCATTCTTCGTTCATCAAGAAGAGGGAGTCATCGATTTGGTAGAGACCAACCGGTCCTTTTTCACCAGAGTAGCCACAAACAGTGTAGAAACCATTGGTTTGCAAAAATTGCACGATTTCTGTTAAGGCTTGGTGAATGTTTTCAATCGTTTTTGCTTTGGTCATCCCAGCTTTTACAGTGAAAGTTGTGACATATTGGTTGAGGCTAATGCTCTTCAGAACAGAAGATTCTTTCACCATTTGATGCAATTGCGCAGCTGCTTCTTCCGCATCATCACGAGAAACAGAAAGAGCAATGCTGAAGACATTTTTTGTGTCTGTTTCTCTCATTAAGAAGAAATAACCAGAGTTTTCCCCATAAATAGATGAGGTTTCAGGATCATACTGGAATCCAAGTTCCGTAGCAAGTTGATGACGTTCAAAGTCTTTCATTAGAATTACAATCTCCTTTAAAATACTATCTATCTTTTGAATAAATTTTTATTATCCTAAAATAATTTGATAGACAAATGATTTATAAAACTATTTTATCATAGATAAATAAAATTAGATAGACTAATTTAGCCTATCTAATCATTTTTTTATCTGATTAAGCTTTGTTTGATTCCACCTTTACGCCTGTTGTGTCAATCTTTAATGAGAAGACCTGACCATTCAAGTCCTTAGACTCCAAGTCTTTGGCAAAGGCTTCTGCATGTTCAACTGGAAGCAAGGTCATAATAGTTGGACCTGCACCAGAAAGGTAAGTGGCATAAGCTTCATGTTGATGTGCAATGTCTTTCACCTGAGGGAACTCTGCAACCAACTGTTGGCGGTAGCGTTCATGGAAGCGATCCGCTTCGATAGCTTTTCCTGCAACTCTCAAGTCTCCCTTAGCAAGGGCAGCAATGGCCACGTTTGCAATTGAACTAGCTGCCACAGCTTCCTTATAAGTCCACTCACTAGGAAGGACATTTCGGCTATCACTAGTCTTGAGTTCGTAATTGGGAACAAAGGCTACCAAAGCACACTCAGGGAATGGAAGGACCAAATGATTGGTCTGTTGATCCACATAGCTCGCTACGACCAGATTTCCAAAAATAGCTGGGGCTACGTTATCAGGATGTCCTTCAATTTTTGTAGCAATCTCTAGTTTTTCTTCATCGCTAAGGCATAAGTTGCCCAGTTGATTAGCCAACTCAATCCCCGCTACAATGACAGAGCTAGAAGAACCAAGACCACGCGCCAAAGGCACTTCACTAGTCATCTTGAGACGATGAGGAAGCAAGTCGGATGCAACTTGGAGAGCGGTTTGAAGCAAGAGATTCTCTTCATTGCTTGGGATTTCCTCTCCCAAGTCATGTTCAATCCACCAGTTTTCTTGAGCTTCTAGCACATCAATGGTCAAATACTTAGAAACAGCGATTCCAACAGAATCAAATCCTGGACCGACATTGGCACTGGTCGCTGGTACTGTAATTCTCATCTTATTCTCCCAATACTTTAAAGGTATTCAACAAGGTAAAGTCAGCTTCAGCATCAATTTTCTCAATGATGTGGTGCAATTGTGTTTGATTCAATTGGTGAGTGATAATCACAACACGAGCCACAGAATCTTTAGCACCTGCTTGGAGAACCTGCTTAAAGGAAACATCTTCTTGGTTGAATATTTGTGCCAACTTGAGCAATTGTCCCTTCATATCTGGAGTTTGAATAGAGAAGTAATAATCACTCTTCACATCTTCTGGTTTAGCCAATTGCACAGGACGGCTGTATTCGTTAAAGGCTTTTCCAATTGTTCCCTCATTGAGGCGACGAACAATGCGAATAATGTCAGCGACTACACTAGTGGCTGTTGGTTTTTGACCTGCACCAGGGCCATAGTACATGGATTCCCCGATTCCGATAGACTCCACATAAACGGCATTCATGACACCATTCACGCCAGCTAGTGGATGTGCTTTTGGTAAGAAGGTTGGAGTTACTTCTGCTGAGAGACCAGAAGGAGTTTCTTCGATAGATCCCACCAATTTGATTACATATCCTAAACTTTGAGCCACAGCAACATCCTCAGGAGTAATGTTGCGGATTCCCTTATGACCTACTTGGTCAAACTGAACGTTCATCCCAAAAGCAAACTGGCTCAAAATCACCATCTTGTAGGCTGCATCAATCCCATCTACGTCATTGGTTGGATCACTTTCCGCATAGCCCAACTCTTGAGCCTTAGCTAAAGCATCTTCATAAGACCAGCCCTCTTCGACCATCTTGGTCATCATAAAGTTGGAGGTTCCATTGACCACACCGAGGACACGAGTCACCTTATCTGCAGCGAGAGAGTTAACCAAGGTCCGAAGTATTGGAATGCCTCCAGCTACTGCTGCTTCATAATAGAGGGCAACGCCATGCTCTTTGGCAATCGCAATCAACTCAGCTCCATGAACCGCAAGCAAATCTTTATTAGCTGTTACGACATGTTTTCCAGCTTGAAGAGCACGTGTAATAAAGGTCTTAGCTGGCTCAATTCGACCCATCAATTCAACAACGATGGCAATGTCTTTGTCTTCAATGATCTCATCAACATTGGTCACAAAGTTATAGTCATGACCAGCAGCTAACAAGCGGGCTTTCTCTTCTTCATCCTTGACAAGAACTTTAGCTACTTCAATTTCAGACTGAGCAGCTTGGAAGATCTTATCACCATTTTCTTTTAATAGAAACGGCACACCACTTGCTACCGTCCCAAATCCTAGTAAGGCAATTTTTACAGACATGTTGGTCTCCTTAAAAATCTAATATAGTCTATTATATCAAAAACTAGCCCCTTCTGACTAGTTCTATAGCCTTCTTCCTCTACAAGAACTCCACTTTCTCAGATTTATATCTTCTCACTAAACCTACTAGCAAGCCATTCCTTCAAAAGTCAAGGAGATTTTCCAAAATTTTAGTCCATTTGTAACTTTGTCTTGAAGAGATTTCCTGCCCCTATGATATAATGATAATGAATTAGAAAGGGGTCTCTATGAATCACCGAAAAAGACGTGTCCCAAAGAAAATACGCTTACTACTTATTTTAAATGCTTTTCTCCTATCTTGCATCTTCATTTTAGGCTTTCTCCTATTAAAACGAGCTGCTAGTACTCCCGTTACAGACAAGCAAGAAACAAATACAAGTCGGACTGTGAATCAGCAAGGCTCCACCACTAAATGGGTGAAACAAGATCAACCTGTGAAAATCCCTATTCTCATGTACCACGCTGTTCACACGATGGCTCCCTCTGAAGAAGCCAATGCCAATCTCATCGTGGCACCAGAAACCTTTGAAAGTCATCTCAAAGCTCTTAAAGAAGCCGGCTACTATACCTTGACGCCTGAAGAAGCTTATCGGGCACTTACTAAAAATGAACTACCTGAAGGAAGAAAAGTCGTTTGGTTGACCTTTGATGATGGAATTGCTGACTTTTATACCATTGTCTATCCTCTCCTAAAGAAATACCAAATGACCGCAACCAACAATATCATTACTTCTTTTTCTGATGAAGAAAGACCCAGTGTTTTAACCTTCGATCAGATCAAAGAAATGAAAGCGCAAGGTATAACCTTTGAGAGTCATACGGTATCTCACCCAGACTTAGCCCAATCAGATAGCTCTCGTCAGGAATCTGAACTATCAAATTCTAAACAAGTACTAGACAAGAAACTCAACCAAACCACTACTACCATTGTCTACCCAGCCGGTCGCTACTCTGACGTCACCATGGAACTAGCAAAAAACAATGGCTACAAAATGGGCTTAACGACCAATAATGGACTAGCTAGTCTAGACGATGGTCTCTACTCACTAAAACGCCTGCGGATTTTACCGACTACGACAGCTGAAAACCTACTTGCAGAAATGCAAACCAATTCATAAGCACAAAAAAGCACGAGTCCGACTGACTCGTGCTTTCTTTCTCCATAAGGGAGGCTTTTATTTCGATTTGATATAGTTCACACCATCTGCTTTCGGTGCAACCGACTTACCAAAGAAGGCTGCTAGTACGATGATGGTCAACACATACGGAGCAATACGGAGGTATACTCCAGGAATATGGGCAAGGAAAGGAATCTGCGTAGATACAACCGCCAAGGCTTGTGAAAGTCCAAAGAATAGACTGGATAGCATGGCACCGATTGGGCTCCATTTACCAAAGATCATTGCCGCTAGGGCGATAAATCCTGGTCCCACAATGGTAGTGGCAGAGAAATTGACAGAAGCAGATTGTGCATACAAGGCACCGCCAACTCCTCCTAAGAATCCAGAGATGAGCACACCATAGTAACGCATAAGGTAAACATTGATACCGAGGGTATCCGCAGCTTGTGGGTGTTCACCAACTGAGCGAAGGCGAAGACCGAATTTCGTTTTAAACATAATAAACCATGCTACAAATGAAAATGCAATCGCTACATATCCCATTAAGCTAGTATTCTTGAAGAAGATATCACCAATGACAGGAATATCAGACAAGAAAGGAAAATCAAATTTACCAAATGACAAATCGATATTGTTGGTTTGGCCTTTTCCGTAAATAGCTTTAACCAAGAAGACGGCTAAGGCAGGAGCCAACAAATTCAATACTGTACCACTCACCACATGGTCAGCACGGAAATTAATAGTCGCTACCGCATGGATAGCAGAGAAAATGAGACCAACCAAACCTCCTGCAAGGAGAGATAACCAGATTGTCATGCCTCCAAGAGAGCCAGCAAAAGTCAAGTTAAACACGACTCCTGTGAAAGCTCCCATAACCATGATCCCTTCCAAACCGACATTAACGACACCAGCATGTTCGGAGTAGGCACCTCCGATACTAGTGAAAATGAGGGGAGCAGCATAGACCAGCATATTCGATACAAGAATCGTTAGTATAGCAACAATATTCATCCTTACTCTACTCCTTTCATTTGTTTTTTAGGCTTGATGTATTTTTCGATAATATAGTGAGCACTTACAAAGAAGATGATCGAAGCTGTCACAATATTGACAAGTTCTGGTGGAATAGTCGCTGTGGTCATACCTGGCGCACCTGTTTGCAAGGTTCCAAGCAAGAAGGCAGCAAAGACAATCCCAATAGGGGAATTGCTAGCAAGGAGAGCCACTGCCATCCCATTAAATCCAACAGCCAAGGAACCAGCTTGAACATAAACATTCTGGAAGGTACCAATCCCTTCTACAGCTCCTCCAATCCCACAAAGGGCACCTGAAATCACCATGGAAAGGATGATGGTACGTTTAGCTGACATCCCTGCATAGTCTGAAGCATTGGGGTTAAGACCAACGGAACGGATTTCAAAACCAAGTGTTGTTTTCTTAATAATGAACCAAATAACTGCAACAGCAATCAAGGCGATAAAGATACCGATATTCATCCGTGACTTAGTCAATTCTGTCAAGAACCCTAGGCGGTAACTTGCATTTGCTCCAACTGTAATACTGGATTCAGAATCGACCATGAACTTTTTAGGGAAGTTCCGGATAATTTCATTTCCAGCAAACAGTACGATGTAGTTCATCATAATAGTAACGATGACTTCACTCGTCCCCAAAAATGCTCGCAGAAGTCCTGGAATTAAACCAATGAGACCACCGGCAATTGCAGCCACAAGGACCGTCAAAGGAATCATCAGGATACGCGGAATATCTGGGAAGGACAAAGCGAACCATACTGCCGCGATCCAACCAGCCAAGGCTTGTCCTGGTAAGCCGACATTGAAAAATCCAGCTCGACTGGCTACCGCAAATCCGAGAGCGATCAAAATCAGCGGCCCCATAGTACGGAAAATTTCACCCACATTTTTAATGGAACCAAAAGCTGTCTTGAAGAGTTCTTCATAACCCCAAAGAGCATCATAACCAAAGATCCACATGATAATGGCTCCGAGGATGATTCCTAGGATTACAGAAATAAAAGGAATAGCAATTTGTCTTGTATTTTTATTCATTTGAAGCCTCCTTGATTTCTCCACCAGCCATTAGAATACCAAGCTCTTGTTTGTTGGTCTCAGATGGCTTCACAATACCTTGGATTTTTCCATCATGAATAACAGCAATCCGGTCTGATAGATTTAGAATTTCATCTAATTCGAAGCTGACTACGAGGACGGCTTTCCCTTTATCACGTTCACCAATCAAACGTTTATGGATGTACTCAATCGCACCAACGTCCAATCCACGTGTCGGTTGGCTAACGATTAACAAATCTGGATTCCGATCAACTTCACGAGCAATAATGGCTTTTTGTTGATTTCCTCCTGATAGAGCACTTGCTGGCACAATCTCGTTGGCTGCACGAACATCAAATTCTTCCATCAACTTGCGGGCATAGGAATTAATTTGATTGTAATTTAATACACCATTTTTGCTAAGTGGTTCTTTGTAGTAAGTTTGAAGTGCGATGTTTTCAGAAAGCATCATTTCGAGCACAAGACCATCACGATGACGATCTTCAGGCACGTGGCTGACATTCATTTCCGTAATCTTACGTGGGGAAAGGCCAACAACTTCTTGTCCCTTAATTTTGATACTACCTGATTTGACTTTGCGAAGTCCGGTAATCGCCTGAATCAATTCACTCTGACCATTGCCATCAATCCCTGCAATCCCGACAATTTCACCTGCGCGAACGTCAAGAGATAGCTCTTTAACCGCAGGGACACCACGGTTTTCATTCACGACCAAGTCAGAAATTTGCAGAACTACTTCTTTAGGCTGCGCTTCTTCTTTTTCTGTTACGAAAGAAACTGAGCGCCCAACCATCATTTCCGCCAAATCTTTATTGGTAGCACCTTCGATGCCAACGGTTTGAATGGATTTCCCACGACGAATAACTGTGACACGGTCCGCAACGGCACGAATTTCATCTAGTTTGTGAGTGATAAGGATGATGGATTTGCCTTCTTTAACAAGGGTTTTCATGATTTCCATCAACTCCAAAATTTCAGCAGGAGTTAGCACCGCTGTAGGCTCGTCGAAAATCAGAATATCAGCTCCGCGATAGAGCGTCTTCAAAATTTCTACACGTTGTTGAGCACCGACAGAAATATCTTCAACTTTTGCGGTAGGATCCACAGCCAAGCCGTAGCGTTCTGACAACTCAAGGATATCTGCATTAGCTTTTTTCAAATCTAATACACCTTTATTAGTAACTTCGCTACCAAGAATGATATTTTCTGCAACAGTGAAAGCTTCTACCAACATGAAGTGCTGGTGAACCATTCCGATTCCTAGAGAAGCAGCCTTAGAAGGAGAATCTAGTTTTTCAGACTTCCCATTGACCACAATTTCTCCGCTCGTTGGTTCCAAAAGACCAGCCAACATATTCATCAGGGTTGATTTCCCAGCTCCATTTTCACCAAGAAGTGCATGAATTTCACCTTTACGCAATTCGAGGTTGATTTTGTCGTTTGCGACAAATTCACCAAAGATTTTGGTAATTTCACGCATCTCAATGACGTTTTCGTGTGCCATTCGAATATTCCTTTCTAGAAAACTATATTTTATTTCAGTAGGACCTGCTAAACGAGTTAGTAAGTTCTATTGAGACAAAATGTCTCAACACCTCATAAAAAAGCGACCCAAGAAGGATGGATCGCTTCTGGAAGGTTTTATTTCTCAGGTGCTTTTACACTACCATCGATAATTTGTTTTTTAGCATCTTCTACTGCTTTTTTAGCATCTTTAGAAAGATTAGAAGTTGTCAAATCAACACCACCATCTTTCAAACCAAATGTGATCACTTTTCCACCTGGGAATTTGCCATCAGCAGTTTGAGTTGCGATTTCTTGAACAGTTTTACCAACTTGTTTCAAAGTTGAAGCCAATACGAAGTTGGATTCTTTACCATCTTTTGAAGTGTATTTACCTTCGTCGACTTGGTCACGGTCTACACCAATAACCCAAACTTTTTCGTCTTCATTTTTCTTCTCGTTCAAGTCTTTAGCTTCCTTGAAGACACCAGCTCCTGTACCACCAGCAGCTTGGTAAATAACGTCAGCTCCTGCAGCGTATTGTGTCGCTGCAATAGTTCTTCCTTTTTCAGGGTTGTTGAAGTCTTCAGCATATTGTACGTCTACTGAAATGTCTTTGTTTACAGACTTCACGCCTGCTTCAAATCCTTTTTCAAAACGAGTGATAACTTCACCACGTGCTCCACCGATGAAACCAACTTTGTTAGTCTTAGTTGTTTTGGCAGCAGCAACCCCTGCAAGGTAAGCAGCTTCATTATCCGCAAAAACAGCAGATGCTACGTTCTTTTTATCTCCTACAACAGAGTCAATGATAACGTAGTTGATATCAGCATTTTCATCTGCAGCAGCTGTAACAGCTGGAGCAAGTTTGTAACCAACACCGTAAACTAATTTGTAGCCGTTTGTAGCAGCTTGGCTAAAGTTATTCGCAAAATCTGCTTCACTTGTAGATTGGAAATAAGTGAATCCGTTATCTTTAGAAAGACCGTTTTCTTTACCCCAAGCTTGTAGACCTTCCCATGCAGATTGGTTAAATGATTTATCATCAACACCACCTGTGTCAGTAACGATAGCAGCTTTTAAATCAGTTTTTGCATCTGAAGAATCTTTGCGAGACGCACGATTTCCACATGCAGCAAGTCCGATTGCAGCGACAGTTACTAGACCTAGGCCTAACCATTGTTTCTTGTTCATTTCTGAACCTCCTAAATAAGATATGCAACTAAGTTGCGGATTAATGAAAGGGTCAATAGACCGCCTTTACAGATGTTACTAGGTAAGATCTGTAAAGGAATATGGAAGTAATTCCTTGACCGTCATCACGACCGTCGATTTATCTTTGGCTACCAGAGTAACCGGTAGGTCTGGCTCGAAAAATTCAGCCATCACCTGGCGACAAGCACCACAGGGTGAAACTGGTTTTTCCGTCTGACCATAAATAATTAATTCCTTAAATGAACGCTCTCCTTCTGAAACAGCCTTAAAGATGGCTGTCCGCTCTCCACAATTGGTCAAGCCGAAGCTCGCATTTTCAATATTGACGCCTGTATAAATCTTCCCCTCATCTGTCACAAGAACAGCTCCGATTGGAAAATGAGAATAAGGTACATAAGCATTCTCACTTGTTTTTACAGCTAGGTCAATCAACTCAGTAGTCGCCATGGGCTACTTCTCCCTTCATGATGGCTACTCCAGAGGAAGTGCCGATTCGGTTAGCACCCGCTTTGATCATGGCTTGTGCATCCTCATAGCTACGAGTACCTCCAGATGCTTTCACTCCCATATCCGGTCCAACAACCTGGCGCATGAGGGCAACATCCTCAACAGTTGCTCCTCCAGTAGAGAAACCAGTTGAAGTTTTGACAAAGTCTGCTCCTGCCAATTTGGCAATCTGGCAAGCCACTACTTTTTCAGTTTCAGTTAACAAGCAGGTTTCGATTATCACTTTTACCAAGCGATCACCACTTGCATCTACAACAGCCTGAATGTCCTCTTCTACTAATGTCAGATTTTTTGATTTCAAGGCACCGATATTGATGACCATATCGATCTCATCGGCTCCATTTTGGATGGCATTTTGAGTTTCAAATGCTTTAACAGCTGGTGTATTTGCGCCAAGAGGGAAACCAATCACTGTACACACTTTTACATCTGAATCCCGAAGTCCTTCTGCAGCGAAGTTGACCCAGGTCGGTTGGACACAAACACTTGCAAAATCATATTCTTTCGCTTCTTCGATCAAAGCCTCGATTTGTTCTTGTTGTGCATCAGGTTTTAATAATGTGTGGTCAATATATTTGTTTAATTTCATTAATAAATCTCCCCCAAATGAATTACGAAATAATTTCAATAATTTCTGAAACGCTTACAACCTTGTCTAGTATTTTAACATTTTTTTTGAATTCTGCAATGGTTTTTTGACTAATTTCTAAATTTGTATAAATAGTTGCAACAAGGTCGCCTTTTTGAACAGGATCCCCAACTTTCTTAGCAAAAACAATCCCTGTTTCATAATCTAAATCATCTGATTTGACTGCTCTGCCAGCCCCAAGACGCATAGCGAAGAGTCCGTGTTCCATCGCAGGCAAGGCTGCAATATAGCCATCCTCTTCTGCATAGACAGGCACTTGTTCTTTTACCTGAACTGGACGATAGAGATCGTCTAAATCTCCACCTTGAGCAAGTACCATTTCTTCAAACTTCTTCAGTGCTTTGCCAGCTGTCAGATGCTGCTTGATTTCTTCCAAGCTGGCCGTTACCCCGCCGAGTTCCAGCATAATTTGAGCCAATTCACAAATGAAGTGAGTCACATCTTCTCTGCCTTTGCCTTGAAGAATATCTAAGGCTTCTAGAATTTCGAGACGGTTCCCGATGCTGGTTCCTAAAGGCTGGCTCATATCTGTCAAGACAGCAATGGTCTTGCGCCCGACAGCATTTCCAAGATCCACCATGGTACGAGCTAGTCTACGCGCCTCTTCAATGGTCTTCATAAAGGCCCCTTCTCCAACGGTGACATCGAGAAGGATGGCATCTGCCCCAGCAGCAATCTTCTTACTCATGACAGAGCTAGCAATCAATGGAATTGTATCAACCGTCGCTGTTACATCCCGAAGTGCATAGAGAAGCTTATCCGCCATGACCAATTGGTCCGACTGTCCAATGACAGAAAGGCCAATCTCTTGTACTTGTTTAATGAACTCTTCCTGGGTCCGCTCAATTTGGAATCCTTTAATGGATTCTAGCTTATCGATGGTCCCCCCTGTATGTCCAAGACCACGACCGCTCATCTTAGCAACTGGGACGCCAAAACTAGCCACTAGAGGTGCCAGTACAATTGTTACTTTGTCCCCTACACCACCTGTTGAGTGTTTGTCCACCTTGATGCCTTTAATAGCGGAAAGGTCGAATTGCTCCCCTGTCTCCACCATCTTCATGGTCAAATCTGAAATTTCTCGGGTCGTCATCCCCTTGAAATAAACCGCCATGGCAAAGGCAGCCATTTGATAATCAGGTACTGTTCCAGCCACATAGCCTTCGATCAACCAATGAATCTCATCTTTACTCAACTCAATGCCATCACGTTTTTTCTGAATGATATCTACAGCTCTCATGTGACTTTTTCACTCCTTAAAATATAATAACCTTTGTCTTTTTTGAGGATTTCACAATTCCCAAAGACTTCCTCCATTTTGGCCTTCGCACTTGGAGCTCCCTGTTTTTTCTGGATGACAATAGTTAAGTCTCCACCAGGATTCAAATGGTCAAAACTTCCAGAAAGCACTTGATGGACTACCTTTTTTCCAGCCCGAATGGGAGGATTACTGATAATATGATCAAAACTTCCCTCAACCTGATCATAAACATTGGATTGGAAGATCTTTGCTTCAACTTGATTTAAATCTGCGTTTTTCTGAGCTAGATCTAAAGCCCGTGTATTGACGTCTACCATAGTCGCATGGATCCCTTGGGCCTTAACCAAAGAGAGACCAAGTGGACCATACCCGCAACCAACATCCAAAACCGTCTCTCCTTGCTGGAAGGACAAACAAGATAAGAGGACCTGGCTACCAAAGTCGATCATTTTTTTACTAAAAACACCGGCATCCGTCAGAAATTTCATCCGCTCTCCTAGAAGAACCACCTGTAACTCGTGGATATCATGTTGAGCATCTGGATGTTCATCATAGTACATTTTACTCATATTAGCATTATAGCATAATTTAACCTATTTTTAAATCGTTTACAGAAGATCTTAAAACTGATATACTAAAGGTCACTATGGAGGAAAGGCTTGTAATGGAAAAAGAATTTCTACACTTCGAAAAAATCAATCGACAAACTTGGCAAAATCTCCACCGGAAATCAACCCCTCCTCTGTCTGAAGAGGAATTGAATTCGATCAAGAGTTTTAATGACCTCATTAGTTTACAAGATGTGACAGACATTTATTTACCGCTGACACACTTAATTCAAATCTACAAAAAAGCGAAAGAAGATTTAGCATTTTCTAAAGGTATCTTCCTCCAACAGGAAAGTAAAAAACAGCCCTTCATTATCGGGATTTCAGGGTCAGTAGCTGTCGGCAAATCAACGACGAGTCGCCTCCTTCAAATCCTTCTTTCTCGGACTTTTTCTGGTTCTACTGTTGAATTGGTGACCACCGATGGCTTCTTGTATCCCAACGCCACCTTGATTGAACAAAACATCCTCAATCGCAAAGGCTTCCCTGAAAGTTATGATATGGAACTTCTCTTAGATTTCCTGAATCAGCTCAAAAATGGGCAAAGCTATCAAATCCCTGTCTATTCTCACGAGATTTATGATATTGTCCCTGACCAGAAGCAAACCATTCAAGCTGCGGACTTTATTATCGTAGAAGGGATCAACGTCTTTCAAAATCCTCAAAATGATCGGCTCTATATGACAGACTTCTTTGACTTCTCCATCTATGTGGATGCTGAGGTGGCCAATATTGAATCCTGGTATATCGATCGCTTTAAAAAATTGTTGGACCGTGCAAAGGATGACCCAAGCAACTACTACCACCGCTTTACCAAGCAACCGGAGGCAGAAGTCCTCGCTTTCGCTCATCAGGTATGGGAGTCGATCAATCTCCTAAATCTAAAAGACTATATCGAGCCCACCCGAAACCGAGCCGAACTGATCCTGCACAAATCTGCCAACCATGAGATCGACGAAATCTATCTCAAGAGATAAGAGTTTTAAGACAAAATGATCTTTCAAAAATAGCGATTCGAAGAAAAATTAGTTTGGGCTTGTCAAAAGAAAAGTTTTCAGATATAATAAGAGAGTTAGATTATCATTGGAGGTGAAAAAATTGGCAAACATTAAATCAGCTATCAAACGCGCTGAATTGAACGTTAAACAAAAC
>ERZ772999.470-NODE-470-length-25230-cov-9.670030_pt1 | contig 25230 bp, 27 predicted proteins | sample MGYA00511467_ERZ772999 | MGnify/ENA primary metagenome ERZ772999 (study PRJEB29015, sample SAMEA2738064) | human oral metagenome | biome: human oral; feature: human-associated habitat; material: saliva | place: China | collected 2218 ... | reverse complement strand
GAACCGGACCCGGGGAATTGCACCCCATTTGCCGTATACCAATCGGTGATTTTTTATTTGTATGCGGCTTTATTTTCTTGCTATATTCATAATAGTGGAATGGTTGTTACCCGGAATGCTGCGTAAGGCTACGGGCGAATACGCCTGCTATTTTTATGTATGTTGATTTGACGTAATTTACAAGAAACTTTGCCTATCCTTTTATCACTGACGGGGTTGCTTCTCATATCTATCCTGATAAACATCCTCTCAAATACTTTCTTGTAAAATAAATACGATTTAAAAATATTTATCATATCTTTCGTATACAAAAACCGCCTGTCTTTCGAAAAACAGGCGGTTTACTCTGCTTTATGTTCTTTCTTTAATAGCCTTTACAATCCGTTTCAGCCCTTCTTCTACAAGGGACTGGGGCATAGCCAGGTTGAGTCGTACATAGCCCTGTGCATTGTCTACGAATAGAGCGTCCCCTCCTTCGAGAAGAACGCCGGCTTTGTTGGCGAAGAAGTCGGGAATATCTTCTACGTCAGCCAGATAATCACTTAAGTCCACCCATGCCAGATAGGTGGCATCGGGAATGACAAAATGTGTTTCCGGCAGTTCCCTGTCGAGTATCTCCTTAACAAAGACGAAGTTTCCGTCCAAGTACGTCTTCATTTGATCAAGCCATTCCCCGCCTTTTTCATAGGCTGCCTGATGAGCCGCAATGGCTAAGGGATTAACATTCATAGCGTACGAATTGGTATAGGCAATATACCATTCTTTCAACGTTTCATCTCGAATCAGGATTTCCGCAAACATAAGTCCCGCCATATTAAAGCATTTAGAAGCAGAGGTGCAAACAATAAGTTTGTCATAATCGGGCATAATTTTAGCCATAGGAATGTGCCGTTTCCCTTGGCGCAGAAGGTCACAATGAATTTCATCGCTAATAATCCAAAGGTTATGTTTTTCTACAATAGCCGCAACCTTCTTCAATTCCTCTTCCGTCCATACACGTCCGGTCGGATTGTGAGGGTTACACCAAATCAAAAGCTTCGCCATAGGATGTGCGGCCGCCCTTTCCAAAGCGTCAAAGTCGATTTGCCAAACGCCCTTTTGATCTTTAACCAGACGATTGAAAACGGCCTGTTTTCCGTTGTACGTTAAAGGATGCTTAAAGTATCCGTAAGCCGGAGTATTGACAATGGCGTATTCGTGGTCCGTCAAAATAAATTCCGTCAACTTATAAAGAGCGGGAATGATGCCGAGAGAAAAGCAGAAATCCTTTCGTTCATAAGTCCAGTCGTACATTTTTTTACTCCACTTGTTATAAGCGTCGTAAAATTCCTGTTCAAAAACCTGACTATAGCCGAGAATTCGCTTATCCAAGCGTTCTTTTATAGCATCAATAATATGGGGGCACATGGCAAATTCCATATCGGCTACCCACATGCGAATAAATTCTTCGTCCTTAAAAGGGAACTTCTTTTTTCCTTCAAAATCATGAAAAATATAACCGCGGAATCCGTCCGTATTCATGGCATTTGTATGCCGACGATCGACAATCTCATCAAAATTATACTTCATTTTAATCCCCCTGAATCAGTATAGTTTAAAACTTAAAGTCATCATATCACACTGATTTTTGCTATGTCAAAGTAAAATGCCGACATACAAAAAACCGTGAAAAACCGCTACTTTACACCCAAATAGACTTATATACATCGCACGGCTACGATGTATCGGCAAGCCTTCACGGTATACAAAACGCCGGACAGACTATGTACTTTCACATTGCCTGTCCGGCATTTTGAGCCTATCAACTTATTCAGTTATCTACAACTACCGGCCTGAAAAGGTCTTTACTACATCCAGACGCTGAATGGCCCGTTTCAATGCCAATTCGGCACGAACGTGGTCGATTTTTTCATTCTTGCTTGCTAAGCGCTCTTCCGCTCTATGTTTAGCGGCTTCCGCTCTCTTTACGTCAATGTCTTCAGGAAGTTCGGCCGCCGGCGTTACGATGGTGACCTTATTATCATTGACTTCCATGAAACCTTTGGCAACGGCGATCTTCTTTTCCGCTCCCTCTTTGGTAACCGTAAGGGGCCAAATGTCAAGAGATGCGATTAAGGGTGCATGACCGTGCATGACACCCAAATCACCGTCTAAAGCGCGCACAAGAACAAACTCTACATCATCGCAATATACGGATGCATCAGGTGTAATGACCTCCAGACGGAGCGTTCTAGCGGTTTCTTCCATAGACTATTCTCCCTTCAGAGTCTTAGCCTTTTCGTACGCTTCCTCAATATTGCCGACCAGATAGAAAGCTTGTTCCGGCATGTCATCGCACTTACCGGAAAGAATTTCTTTAAAGCCCGCAATAGTTTCTTTCAACGGAACATAGCGACCGGGTTGACCCGTAAACTGTTCCGCAACGGCGAAAGGCTGACTGAGGAAACGCTGTACCTTACGAGCACGTGCAACCGTAAGCTTATCATCTTCCGACAATTCATCAATACCCAAGATGGCGATAATATCCTGCAAATCCTTGTACTTTTGAAGGATTGCCTGTACTTCGCGAGCCGTCTCGTAATGTTCTTCCCCGATAATATGGGGATCCAAAATACGCGATGTCGAGTCAAGGGGATCGACGGCCGGGTAAATACCCAATTCGGCGATTTGACGAGACAATACGGTCGTTGCATCCAAATGGGCGAACGTAGCGGCCGGAGCCGGGTCAGTCAAGTCATCGGCAGGGACGTAAACGGCCTGTACCGATGTAATCGAACCTTCCTTCGTCGACGTAATACGTTCCTGCAAGGCGCCGACGTCCGTGCCGAGCGTAGGCTGATAACCTACGGCTGACGGAATACGACCGAGCAATGCCGATACTTCCGAACCGGCCTGAATGAAACGGAAAATGTTGTCGACGAACAAAAGCACGTCCTGATGTTCTTTATCGCGGAAGTATTCCGCCATTGTAAGACCCGTAAGACCTACGCGCATACGAGCTCCGGGCGGTTCGTTCATCTGACCGTATACCAAAGCGGTCTTACTGATAACGCCCGATTCCTTCATTTCGTTCCACAAGTCGTTACCTTCACGTGTACGTTCACCTACGCCCGTAAATACGGAGTAGCCGCCGTGTTCCGTTGCGACGTTATGAATCAATTCCATAATAAGGACCGTCTTACCTACACCGGCACCGCCGAAGAGGCCAATCTTACCGCCCTTGGCATAAGGAGCGATAAGGTCAACGACCTTAATCCCTGTTTCCAGGATTTCCATCGTCGGCGACAAGTCGTCAAATTTAGGTGCCGGCCGGTGAATCGGCCAATAATCTTCAGCCTTTACCGGTTCGTCTACCTTATCAACCGCTTCGCCGAGGACGTTGAAAATACGTCCCAACACGCCCTGACCAACAGGAACGCGAATAGGAGCACCCGTATTTTCAGCGGCCATACCGCGCACCAAGCCGTCCGTAGAGCTCATGGCAACGCAACGGACAACATCGTCGCCCAAATGCTGCATGACTTCGGCTACGAGATTTACGGTCTGGTCACCTTCGCCGCCTGTAATGCGGATAGCCGTGTAAATAGGCGGTAAGTCTTTTTCCACAGAAAATCGCACGTCAATTACCGGGCCGATGACCTGGATGACTTTACCAAAATTATCACTCATGAAGAGGTTCTCCTCTCTACTTTAATACTTGTATCTTACTGCAACGCATTCGCACCGCTGACGATTTCCGTCAATTCGTTCGTAATGCCTGCCTGACGTACCTTGTTATAATGAACCGTCAGGCGGTCGATCAGTTCGCCTGCATTATCCGTTGCCGATGTCATGGCCGTCATGCGGGCTCCGAGTTCACTCGCCGCCGACTGAAGCAGACTGTTATAGACAAAGGCTTCCAAATACGTAGGCACCAAGGATGTGAGAACTTGGTTACTGTCGGGAGCAAAAAGATATTCTTCCTTCACTCCTTCTTCTTCGTTCAAATCCGCATCAATAGGAAGCAGCTTGGATACGGTTACGTCCTGAACCAGGGCCGAACGGAATTTCGTATATAAAACACAGACTTCATCTACTTCACCGTCCATAAAGCGTTTCACCGCTTCATGCATAACGGTTTGAGCGTGATGATACTGCGGCTTATCCGAAAACCCGCTCCACTTGCCGGCAGGTGTAATACGAAGGCGTTTCAAATACTCAACGGGCTTACGACCGGTCACGAGAAAGGTTACCGCATCTCTGCCCTTTTCGGCAACGATAGCGGCCATGGCTTTATTGATATTCGAACTGAAAGCTCCGGCCAAGCCTTTATCGGCACCGACAACAATATAGCAAGTACGTTTTACTTCCCGTTGTTCAAACAGGGGACCGGCTTCACCGCTTGCGGCAGCTGCCAATCGACGCAACATGGCTTCGATTTTATCGGTAAAAGGAGCCGTTGCCAAAGCGCGATCCTGTGCACGACGCAGACGTACGGAAGATACCATCTTCATGGCCTTCGTAATCTGTTGAGTATTCGTTACGGACTTAATCCGTCTGTTTATCTCGCGTGCACTCGGCATAGACTATTCCTCCTCTTTAACGAGTTCATGGTCGGCGCCGAACAATTTAATAAATTCTTCAACCGCCTTCTTGAGGATAGCTTCATCTTCTTCACCGAGTTGCTTCGTGTCTTTAATGTGACTGCCCACATCGGGATACTGAGCATGCATGAACTTGATGAATTTTTCTTCAAATTCCGCAACGTCTTCAACCTTAATCGGCATGAGATAGCCTTTTACGGCTAAGTAAATCTGCATAACCTGGTCTTCAACAGCCATCGGCTGGTACTGAGGTTGTACGAGCATCTGCATCGTCCGTTCGCCTCTGTCGATTTGAGCCTTCGTACTCTTATCGAGGTCGGATCCGAACTGTGCGAAAGCCGCCAATTCACGATACTGTGCCAAGTCCAAACGCAAGGTGCCGGCAATTTTCTTCATGGCTTTAATCTGAGCCGAACCGCCTACACGAGATACGGACAGACCGACGTTAATAGCCGGACGCACACCGGAGTTAAATAATTCCGTTTCCAAGAAAATCTGTCCATCCGTAATAGAAATAACGTTTGTCGGAATATAAGCCGAAACGTCGCCTGCCAATGTTTCGATAATAGGCAAAGCCGTAATCGAACCGCCACCCAATTCATCGGACAGCTTGGCAGCACGTTCTAAAAGACGCGAATGTAAATAAAATACGTCGCCGGGGTATGCTTCACGTCCGGGCGGACGACGTAATAACAACGACATGGCACGGTATGCCTGAGCATGTTTGGACAAATCGTCATATACGCACAGTACATCTTTGCCCTGGGCCATGAAGTATTCACCCATGGATACGCCGGCATAAGGAGCCAAGTATTGAAGCGGTGCCCCGTCGGAAGCCGTTGCGGCAACGACAATGGTATACGCCATAGCGCCGTGTTCTTCGAGAGTGCGAACTACACGAGCTACCGTAGATGCCTTCTGACCGATGGCAACATAGATACAAATAACGCCGCTATCCTTCTGATTGATAATCGTATCGATGGCAATAGCCGTTTTGCCGGTACCGCGGTCACCGATAATCAATTCACGTTGGCCTCGACCGATAGGAACCATCGAGTCGATAGCTTTAATCCCTGTCTGCAAAGGTACCTTTACAGGTTGGCGGTCGGCAATACCCGACGCCTGGACTTCAATACGACGCGTTTCTTTCGTCTGAATGTCGCCTTTGCCGTCAATAGGAGCCCCCAGGGGATTTACGACACGGCCGATCATACCGTCACCTACAGGAACGCTCATAACGCGACCTGTACGACGAACCGTATCGCCTTCTTTAATCAAGTCGTCTTCACCGAGCAATACGGCGCCGACATTATCTTCTTCCAAGTTTAAGGCTAAGCCATATACATTGTGAGGTAATTCCAATAATTCCCCGGACATGGCCTTATCCAAACCGTAAATATGAGCGATGCCGTCACCGACTTCAAGGACCGTACCGACGTCGTCCACATTCGTTTCGACATTATAGTCTTCGATTTGTTTTCTGATTATAGCCGTAATTTCTTCAGGCTTCATGTTCATTTCTAGTCCGTCACCTCGTTTGCTACACTGCCTTGCAATAAGGCGTGTTCCATATTCCGGATTTGTCGTTTCAAGCTGCCGTCAATAACCTGATCGCCGATTTGTATAACGACGCCGCCCAAGATAGACGGGTCCGTATAGTACATCGGTTCGATTTTCTTTCCGGTCATAGTTTCCAGCTTCTTCACGAGTGCCGTTTCTTCTTCCGCTGTTAGCGGCTTAATGACACGTATTTTGGCCACTTCAATATTCTGTGCGGCCCGAGCCAAATCGATAAAGTTTTCCACAGCTTCCGTAATTGCCGCTTCCCGACGACGGTCTACCATAACGTAGAGAAATCGGCAAACAATGGATGAAACGGAAGAAGCAAAAATCTTTTCAAGCGTTTCTTTTTTGGCTTTCGCCGTAACCAGAGGATTGCCCAAAAACTTTCTGAGATTTTCGTTTTCACGCATTACCGTGCGGACCGTTTTCATATCCGCCAGTACGGTATCAAGCGAATTATCCGATTGAGCAATATCAAACATGGCCTGGCTGTATTTTGAGTATACGGATTCAGGTATCATAAGTGCCTACCTTGCGATCCGTTTCGCATCCATACGATCCATGCACTCTTTAATCAATTTGGAGTTCATGTCCGTATCCATATTTTTTTCCAGTAATTTTTCTGCCACAGCCATAGACAGGGAAACTACTTCTTGCCTCATTTCGCGAAGAGCGGCTTCACGTTCACTGACGATTTCGGCGTGTGCCAATTCCTTTTCGCGGGCAATTTGCGTACGGATGGCATCGAGTTGCGCCTGTCCTTCCGCTTCCGCCTGCTTAACGGCCTTATCGATAATCGCCTGCGCTTTTTCCTGAGCCGTTTGCAACTGTTGTTCGTAATCGGCTTTCAGTTTTTCTGCAGCCAAACGCGACTGTTCCGCATCGTTCAAGTCGGACGAAATCTTGTTTCTCCGTTCCTCCAGAACCTTCAACATCGGTTTATAAGCAAACTTGGCCAAAATAGCGACCAGAACAAAGAAGTTGAGGAATTGGAAAAGCAAAGTACCGTTTATACTGATCAATGGTATTCCCTCCCCGTTTCGGTAAGTAACACTTCTTTATTCAAATTAGAGTAAACTTACAAACGGATTGGCGAATACCAATACAATGGCGATAACGGCAGCGATAATAGGAATAGATTCAATCAAGCCGATAGAGATAAGCATGTTCGTAAGGAGCTTGCCGCCCATTTCAGGCTGACGTGCCGTACCTTCCAACATTTTCGAAGCCGCATTGCCGTCGGCAAGAGCCGCGCCCAAAGCTGCCAAACCAATACCCAAGCAAGCACCGAATGCCGAGAATGCCAAAACAATTGCCTTTTCCATAAGTTATAACCCTCCCAGATATGTAAAAATTTAATGTGATCCGTGGAACGACGGAGCTAAATAAGATGTTGTCAAAATAGTAAAGATAAATGCCTGGATTAAACCGATAACCAAGCTGAACACGAGCCAAATGAGCGGCACGCCTACAGGTACCAGTTCATACAGCACTTCCATCAAAATTTCACCGGCCAAAATATTACCGAAAAGACGGAATGACAAGGTCAACGGTTTTGTAAATTCTTCCATTAAGTTGATGGGGAAGAACAATACAAAAGGCTGGAAGAAATGTTTGAAATACTTTCCGGCACCCTGATTGCGAATATACAACGCATGTGTCAAAAACGATGCGACCAAAGCCAATGCGACGGTCGTGTTCAAATCATTTGTAGGTGATGATAATACACCCGGATTCGGTAACAGACCGAATTCATTAGCAAAGAAAATGAACAAAAACATGGTTAAGAGAACAGATGTAACCTGACCGTATTTAGGTCCCAGGTTTTCTTTAAACTGTTCAAGTAAGGCTTCAACAATCATTTCCATGCCGTTTTGCATACCGCTCGGTACCAAGGCACGTCCCCGCGTCGCCAACAGTGTAACCACAATAACGATGGCGGCAACAATCCATGTCATCATCAAGGTGTCAATATTGACATTTAACCCTAACAACTGAACAACCGTATGATGCCCCGCGTGTAATTCCATAAGCTGCACCTCCCTTCCTACAAAATGCGCTGTAACGCCTTGACAAAAAGTTCACCGAAAATCAGTACTCTGTACATCATGACACCTGCCACAAAGGAGGAAATCCTGATTTGAGGAAATTGCAGTACAACGATAAGCACAAGCATAATCAACAACAGCCTCACTACTACGCCGCCGCGTATAAAGACCAAAGCTTGTTCGGCCGGCATGCGTGCGGATTTCGCTAACCGACTGCTGAGCATTATGAAGTACAACAGATTGACCAGGCTACCGATGATCCATCCGGAAATATACTCGCCCGCTCCGACCGTCCAAGCAACAATAGCCCCCAGTACGGTACTTACAGCAAGACGAATTACCGTTTTTTTAACATATAAAGTAAATACGTCCACCGGTCGTCCTTTCATTTCCCCTGTTACTTGCCACGTTCATTCAAAGTCCCCGCTTTTTTATACAAAGTCCAAAACCCGGTAACGGAACCTAAGAGTGCAAATGCCATGAGCCCGAACGGACTTGTATTAAAATACGAATCCACAAAACGTCCAATGAAAATACCGACAATAATGTTCACAAATAAAGTAAGGCCCAATGAACCGGCTACGGCTACGAGCTGCAATGTCGACATGCCGTCGCTTCTTTTTTGTGATTTTTTGCGGTCTTCCGTTGCTTGGCCCACGAATATTTACCCCTCACGGCAACTACAGTGAATACGGTAAGAATCAATGATTATATCCGCATCGATTGACCCCGTACCTGATGTATATTTTACTCTTCCATTTGATAAAATGCAACAAAGCCGAACGGACTTAGCCCTTTTTTTCTTAAGGTTTAAAGGTGTAATGAATACTAAAAAAGGCGACATTTTGTCGCCTTTTAATCGTGCCGGTTATTCTGAATATTTATTCATTCTATTTAAATTCTTCAGGCCGTTCGGAGCATTCATTGTATACATAACGCACAGCTTGAACAATCCGTTCCGAAGCCCTTCCGTCACCATAGGGGTTGACGGCATTGCTCATGGCTTCATAAGCTTTTTTATCAGTCAATAGGCGTCTCGTCGTTTCATAAACGACATCCACATTGGTACCGATAAGAGATACGGTTCCCGCTTTTACCGCTTCCGGTCGTTCCGTCGTATTTCTCAAAACGAGAACCGGTTTTCCCAAAGACGGAGCTTCTTCCTGAATACCGCCCGAATCGGTCAGCACCAGATAGCTGCGACTCATAAGGTTGGCAAAGGGTTCATAATCAAGCGGTTCAATGAGGTGGATTCTGTCTACCCCCGCCAGTTCTTCGTTAACGACCTGTCGAACAAGCGGGTTGCGATGTACGGGAAAAACGATTTCCGCATCGGGCGTTTCTTGTACGACCGAACGTAAAGCTTTATAAATATGTCGCATCGGCTCTCCTAGATTTTCCCGACGATGGGTGGTTAATAAGATAACTCGATGCTGTTCAAAGTCGATTTGGCGCAATTTCTCGTCATCAAACTCGTAGTCGGGACGAACGGTCTTCATTAAGGCGTCAATAACCGTATTTCCTGTTACATATATTTTTTCCGGGTTCACACCTTCACGTAAAAGATTGGCTTTAGCCGTTTCCGTCGGTGCAAAATGAAAAGACGCAATGGCTCCTGTGAGTTTACGATTCATTTCTTCGGGAAAAGGCGAATATATATCCCCCGTTCTCAATCCCGCTTCTACGTGACCGACTGCAGTCTGACTGTAGTAAGAAGCCAAAGCACCGGCAAAGGTCGTCGTCGTATCGCCGTGAACGAGAACCAGATCGGGCTTTTCTTTTTCCAAAACCTCTTTTAATCCGTTCATCGCTCGCGAGGTTATGTCGTATAAAGTCTGACCCTGTGACATAATATCCAAATCGTAATCGGGTTTGATTTTGAATAAATGCAACACTTGATCAAGCATTTGCCGATGTTGAGCCGTTACGGCCACGACCGTCTCGATTTCGTCCTGATGTTTTTTCAGTTCCAATACGACAGGAGCCATTTTTATGGCTTCCGGTCGAGTGCCGAATACGGTCATTACTTTAATCATGAAAGCGCCTCCTTAGACGTATACCCTTCTATTTTTTCATGCCGTTTGTGTTGTCGGAGCGCCGTAACACACCGATTCGACGGGCCGAATAAATAATAATAGCCAAGACGGCGATAACCGTAACAATACCGGTCTTATAGCTTACATTGGCAACGAAAATCGCAACAAATCCCAAAATCGCACTGACCATGTACATGCTGAGAACAGCTTGTTTCTGAGTCATCCCCAAAGCCAGTAAACGGTGATGCAAATGTCCTTTATCGGGCTGAAATATCGGAACGCCGCTCATTTTGCGACGCACAATAGCAAACAGGGTATCTAAAATAGGTACACCTAAGGCGATGATGGGTACAATAAGTGCTACCGTTGCCGCTGTCTTGACCAGTCCCAAGACAGCCACAACCGCCATAGTATACCCCAGAAGCATGCTACCCGTATCACCCATGAAGATCTTAGCGGGATTAAAGTTATACTGTAAAAATCCCAAGGCAGCCCCCGACATAGCCACTAAGATCATAGCCGGCAAATACTGATTCATACTGACAGCCATAAAAAACATGGAAATAGAAGCGATTACCGATACCCCTGCCGCCAAGCCGTCTAACCCGTCAATCAGATTCACTGTATTAGTAAATCCGACAATCCAAAAAATCGTAACCGGTACGGCCAACCATTCGGGAATGATTAAAATGGTTCCGAACGGATTGGTGACCCATTCGATCTGTACGCCGAAGGCCACGGGAATAGCTGCGGCAATAATCTGCCCGGTCAGCTTTACCTTAGCCGGTATATTCTTGATGTCGTCCCAAATCCCCAAGCACACAATAGCCGTAGCTCCTAATAAAAAGCCTAAAAATTCTTTATATACGGGCATGGAAAAAAGGACGGCCGCCATAAATCCGATAAATATGGCCAATCCGCCCAGACGGGGAATAATATGAGTATGCACCTTACGTGCTTCGGGCCGATCTACGGCACCGACACGAACGGCAAGCTTTTTTACGGCCGGAGTCAACGCGTATGAAACAATCAGACCGATAAAAAAAGGTACGAAATATGCCAGCACCGAACACGCCTACTTTCTTTTTATAATTGAAATGCCGTGCTTTCAGCAACGAACATTCAAAGAATACACTTCTGTCCACGGTCATTATAGCACAAGTGTTTATTAAAATACCATAAGGCCGCCGCTTTTTTATTTCTTGTCACGCAAAGCTTCATCAATAAGTACCTTGCCGTCTTGCAAAAGACTCTCCGCCTCTTCATCCGACCGGTAACTTTCACTGTATAGCTTGTATAAATCTTCCGTTCCCGAAGGCCGTGCGGCGATCCAACCGTCAGCCGTACTGATTTTAATACCGCCTATAGGAAGATTTTCGTATGCAGATCGGGTCTCAATGTCCGTAATGGTTGCGTTACCCAACTTATCAGCCCCGATATCGGATTTGTCCAAAGCGGCAATACGTATTTTTTCTTCTTTCGATACGGCCGTATCGCACCGTTTCGTATAAGTAGATCGACCCAATCGTTTACAAACTTTTTCATAATAAGAAAGAGGAGACAAGCCCGTAACGGCCTTTATTTCCGCTGCCAAGAGACACATAATGATGCCGTCTTTATCCGTCGTCCATACACTGCCGTCACGCTTTACAAACGAAGCGCCGGCACTCTCCTCTCCGGCAAAAAAGACCTTCTCTTCATACAAGAGGTCGGCAAAGTATTTAAACCCTACGGGGACTTCATATACATTGGCACGGAGTCCTTCGGCAACAACTTTCAGTAACTCTGTGGTTACGATGGTTTTACCGATACCCGTTTTGGCAAAGTCACGATGTGTTCCCAAATAATGAGCGCAAGCCGTCAAAAAGGCATTGGCTCCGATCATTCCTTCCGGACCGCAGACGACACCGAACCGATCATAATCGGGATCATTAGCCAACACCAGGTCGTATGAACGACCGTCTTTGATGACGCCGGCCATGACATAAGGTGATGAACAATCCATACGCACCTTACCGTCTGCATCATAGGTCATGAAGGTGAACCGCGGGTCATAACTGTCATTAATAAAGTCGGCCTTAATATGATACTTTTCACATACGGCATGCCAATAATTCATACCCGAGCCGCCAAGAGCATTGACCAGAATGTGCAGATCCGCCCGGGCTATGGATTCCATATCGATAACCTGAGACAGTTCCTCTACATATAGCCCTTTATAGTCATAAGGAATGCAACTTCCCCCCTGGCATTTTTCCGCTTCCGGCAAGGTATACCCGATTTCCAGCAAGCGGTTTGCTTCTTTTTCTACGGCCTTTGTAATCGTACTGTTTGCCGGCCCGCCGCTTACGGGATTGTACTTAATACCGCCACAGTCCGGCGGATTATGAGACGGCGTTATGATAATACCGTCACCCCGCTTTCCCGAACGGTTTTCATTATAACGAAGAACGGCACGCGATACGGACGGTGTCGGTACAAAATCGCCTTCGCAATCCGTGCAGGCCGCAATCTTATTGTAAGCCAAGACATTCAAGGTCGTTTGATAAGCCAGTTGGGACAAATAGTGCGTATCCGCCCCTACAAATACGGGACCGGAAGCTCCGAAGCTTTGACGCAAATTGCAGATAGCCTGAACAACCGAGCCTACGTGTAAAGCCGTAAAGCTTCCGTCCGTAGCTTTACCGCGATGTCCCGATGTGCCGAAGGAAACCCGTTGAGCCGGTTCATCCATGCAGGGAATAGTTTTGTTATAAGCTTCTTTTATTTCTTCTAAATCGGGATAATCACAGGCTCTCACCCGTTGTCCCGCCAAAGGATGTACAGACACGCTTTCCACAATCCTTTCATCTCGTTTCGACACGGTTATATAAGCCGTTTAAGGCTTACTATTCACCACATCTTATGGTAATATAAATATACTTGGTATTATATCAAATCACACCGTTCTGTAAAAGAAAGGACTGTACTATGAAATTTATCTCCTGGAACGTCAACGGGCTGCGTGCCGTTATGAAAAAGGGATTTCCCGAAATATTTAAAGAACTGGATGCGGATATTTTCTGTCTACAGGAAACGAAGCTACAAGCCGGTCAAATAGAAATGGACCTGCCAGGCTATGAACAATACTGGAATTATGCCGATAAAAAAGGCTATAGCGGCACGGCAATTTTTACGCGTATAAAACCGCTTTCCGTCTCTTACGGTATGAATATTGATGAACATGACCATGAAGGACGCCTTATTACCTTAGAGTTTGAAGACTTCTATTTTATTACCTGTTACACCCCCAACAGCCAAAGTGAATTAGCTCGCCTGGATTATCGGATGCGTTGGGAAGATGACTTTCGCAACTATGTGACCGAATTGAATCGAACCAAACCTGTCATTTTCTGTGGCGATTTAAATGTGGCTCACGAAGAAATAGATTTGAAAAATCCGAAGACAAATCGCAAAAATGCAGGCTTCTCCGATGAAGAACGAGCTAAAATGACCGAACTTCTCGCTGCCGGATTTACGGATACGTGGCGCTACTTCTATCCCGACAAAGAAGGCGTCTACTCCTGGTGGTCTTATCGTTTTAAGGCCAGACAGAATAACTCCGGTTGGCGTATCGATTACTTCATTACTTCATCCGCTTTAGACAGTCGCTTAAAAGAAGCCCTTATTTATACGAATATTGAAGGCAGTGACCACTGCCCTGTAGGTCTGGTCATCGAATAGTATAGTTTGACTCCGTGAAAACAGCCGTGTTACAATAAAATTCGGCATGCGAGTGTGGCGGAACGGCAGACGCACCGGACTTAGGATCCGGCGTCTTACGACGTGAGGGTTCAAATCCCTCCACTCGCACCAAAAAAAGCGGTTCTATAATAAATGTTGGGGTCAGCACCGAATAGGTGCTGACCCCAACATTATTTTTTTGCAAAACAAAAGCATATGAGGCTCGCATGCTTTACAATAAAAGTGTCCAAGCTCTAAAGAAAAGATGCGATCTCATATGCCTACTATTGATTATATACAACCCTTCTTCAATATTTAAGGGGAATTTATTACAAACTCCTACCGGAAAGATAATTCATTAGTCTATGAAGTAAGGCTTCCTGTTACGGAGCATGCCTGCCCTTGTTGCGGACATACTACATAGTACATAAAGGACTACCGAGTCCGTACGATCAATTTGGGTAGTATCCATGGTTTATATATTCATGCCAAATACAAACAACGTAGATATTTTTGCCCTCAATGCACTCATTCATTTTCAGAAGAAAATCCCTTTATTCAGCGTTATTTGAGCGCTTCCGAACTCGTATTCTATTGTTGAGCAAAAAGAATGGCACCGAACACAAGGGTATTCGGTGCCGAAAAAAGCTTGTTGGTTAGTTAGACCTCAACATTTGTAAAAGAGCCGATAATGATATCTAAGGACTTCAGGGCTAGAAGACATAAGTTATTAGTTAGAAATTAAAATTTAAAAGGGCTATCAGTGAAGAGATAGTCTATTTTGATAGCCTCTTTATTTTTTGGAATATATTAATATAATTTAAAGTTCATTAAAAGTTCATAAAATACTTTTCATTATATATATAATTAGGTATAATTATCTAACCAAGAGAGGATGGTAGCGTGGGTAAAAAGCAAAAAGTAACAAATGAAATGGCGTTATATGAGTTTATGAGCGTTGGACGGCTAATGTTAGCTAGAATTTTTGCAATGGGATTATCTTTATTTTTTCTATGGAATAGCATTTATTCTACAGGAGAATTCTTTAAATCTCTTGTGTTGATAATAATAGCTCAATTATTATATAATGTGAGTATAAAAGCGAAAACAACAATACGAAGCATTTTTTCTTTTATTGTATTATTGATTCTATTAGTTTTATTATTTATGGGATTTATAGGTGTATGGGGAAATGCAGTAATTACCCCTAGTGCAGCTGGACCATATATTACCATTATTAATAATGGTGAAATGTATTATTTGTTTAGAAGTGTTAGTGTAGTTGTTTTTATGGCAGTTGTTTTTCCGATTATCTATATCATTGAATGGGTTACTGGCTATAATGTAAAAGGAGGATAATCATCATGTTGGAATTATTGATTATTATAATATTAGCAACATATTTTGGATTATTCTTTGCTAATATATTAAAGCTTAATACAGCGGGTGTTTTGTATGGGAGAGTATTTTTTGCGGCCATAATACCTATTATACATTTTATAATTATTCCATTCGGTATATTATTCAAGGGGTTAAAAAATGGGATATTTTTTAAAGTGTTGTTATCGATCCTTCAATTCTTTTTGATTTATCCTGTAGTTTTAGCACAATATGCAGCAACGGTTAAGCCATTAAATGAAAGACAGAAAAAAGGTGTAAAAGTAAAACAAGATATTGATGACTATGAGTCTGTATCAGAAGATATGTTATTATCACCGTGTTAGTCAAAAGCCTATCTACATTTTTGTAGATAGGCTTTTTATATGAAATATATATGCCCCTATAGTGCCCCCTATAGATTAGCTAATAGTCAGTATGTATTGACTGTAGTTGGGATAGTAGAGTGCATACCCTCCACTCGCACCAAAAAAGCTGTGCCCTACAAGGCACAGCTTTTTCATTTCATCAAGTTTGTTAACTTACGAATCTATAAACCGACATCGACGACACCATGATCATAATCTTCCAGGACGATATCATGGACAACCATGTCGCTGCGATGTACTTTATCAAGCATCTTGGAACGAGCCGTTGTAATAACATTGTCACTATGTTTTCCGCCGAACCAGGCAAACTTGGATGCACCGATGGTATAGGTTAAGGTCGCATAAGGTCCGTTCAAATGGAGTGAATTCGTCTGATACCCTGCATTCAGAGTGAGATGCGGGGTAATATGTAATTACGCACCGAACTTCATCCCCCTGACAGCCTCCCTGCGATCCAATTTCCCATAGCCTACCCGTACGGCAGAGCGGCCGCGCCAGTTATAATAGTCCGCATAAACACGAGCCCATCGAGCATTTTTAAAGGTCCGTGCATAGCCGATATCAAAACCGCTTGCAGCAACATTTTCTACCAGCTTCCAATGATTTTCATAATCAACTATAGCATAATCATAAAGACTGGTATCGGAATCCCTGCCATAGGGATATAATCCTGTCGGATCACCTAAAATACTGCTTCGACCGTATAACCCTATATATTTTCTGTTATGAGTCCCTAAGTTACGGTATATATTGGCATACACTTCATTATATCCCGCAACATATTCTATGCCGCCGCTAATACGCTTGTAGCCATTCTTGAACGCGTGGTCATAAAAAGCATTCGCCCCCACGTAAGAATGTTCATTTTTGCTGAGACGGCGATACCCGACGCCGACATTCGCCGTAACGCCTAGGGATTCCTCTTTATTTCTTTGACGTTCATGTATCGTAAAGGTACCTGCCGGCATGGCCGGAATCCAATAGTTACTTAATTTACTGGAAGATATTTTTTCACCGCTACGACCGATACGCCCCTGCACAAAGACAACGCTCTTGGAATTTTCATCATAATGAGTGATCGGTTGTAAGGTCTCAATATAGAATTTATTTAACTCAGTGGATTTAGATTTATCCGAAGTGACGGTAGACGGTCGATCATAAGTAAAATTATGCCACCTGTGACCGGCAGTTTCTTCAGTAGATTTCGGTCCGATACCTATAACTACATCAGTGCGATCCATCCACGTCGAATGAACGGCCTCCCGTTTTGCTTCATCTACTGCCGTCCGGCCAACTCCTATCTCATTCGTGTCTTGAATGTTCGCCGCTATTCCGGGGCCACTGAATGAACAACAGGCTATAGTCCCCAAGACGGCTGCCTTCATGATTAAAGTTTTTTTCACTGGATATCTTCTCCCGATTATATTAACAATAAAATCTCTACTTTATTCTTATTGTATATACAAATTCAATCACAGTCAACACTATTATGCATAATAAAGCTATACAGTTATGATAATTTTCACATAAAATAAACGGCTCTTTTGCAAATGTCGGTAGCTAACTAACCAACGATTTTTTCTCGGCGACGAACGCCGGCGTGTTCGTCGCCGTTTTTTGGCTCAACAATAGGATACGGGTTCGGAAGCAGCCATCGATTTTACAGTAGAAACGGGTAATAAATTCCCCTTTAATATGTCAGCACCTGTTCGATGCTGACCCCAACATTTATTATAGAACCTTTTTGTTTATATATGCTTTTTAGTTGACTATTGTATTCTTATTTAATATGATAGATGTGTAATTAATCGGTATTATATCTCATCTTTTGTTATAGACTTAATTGCTACGTATCCCCACGGTTTTACGGCTTTTGCCTAAAAATATATTCAAGGAGTGATTCCCATGAACAAGAAAAAAATCAGCGCTCTCGTCATGGCCGGCCTTTTGGCTTGCACCTTTATGGCAGGCTGCGGCAACTCAAACGGTGACAAGAGCGGCGACAATGCAAAGCAGGAACAAAAGAGCCCGGAAATGCAGGCATACGAAAAATTCCTGGCCATCCCTATGGGTGCTTCGTATGACGACGTAAAAAAAGCACTCGGAAGCGAAGGTACCTTGTCTACGGAAAATGAAGTAGCCGGCATTAAAACACAGGCCTATGACTGGAAAGAAGGCACTACGGGTGTGACGGCTCTCTTCCAAAACGGAGCCCTGGTCACCAAGGCCATGGTCAGCCCGAGCTTTTTCAAAGCTAACGGGGAAACGATTAAACTCGACCAGTTTAACAAGGTACAACCCGGCATGACTTACGACCAAGTAAAAGAAACCCTGAATAATCGCGAAGGTTATTTGTTAAGCGATGCCGAAATAATGGGTACAAATGCAAAGGTTTATATTTGGATGAACGACGACCAGTCAAGCGTACAGCTCACCTTTACAAATAATACGGTAAGTGCCAAAGCACAATCCAATTTAAAATAGGAAAAGAAACACAAAACGGTTCGGTCTGTTGACCGAACCGTTTTACTTTTATCTATGATTTATACTTGGCAAATTCTTTTTCCAAAGCAGGTATAGCTTCAAACAAGTCACCGACAATGCCGTAATGAGCGAATTCGAAAATAGGTGCTTCCGGATCCTTATTGACGGCAATAATCATAGGCGCTTCAGCTAAGCCCAACTTATGCTGAATAGCACCGGATATCCCTAAGGCAATATAAATCTTAGGAGCAATCTTCTTCCCTGTAATACCGATTTGCTGGTCATGAGTTGCCCACCCGTTATCTACAAGGGGTTTCGACACACCCAAGGCTGCACCGACGGATGCTGCAAATTCCTTTACCTTTTCAAAGCCTTCTTCATCACCTACACCGCGACCGGCACCGACGACAATATCCGCCGTCTCAATAGTAAGTTCCTGTTCTTCTACCGGTAAGGGTTCAAAAGAGACAACTTCCTGCAAAGCCTTCTGCCCCTGTAAGTCCACCTTTTCATGAATAACTTCGCCGCTGCGAGACGAGTCGAGTTTATTACCACGGAATATCTTGGCACTTACAGTCGCCAACTGAGGTCGTGTCGTCGTCAAAATCTTCACATACAACTTGCCCGTAAAGGCCGGTCGAATCCATGTAATGTCATCTCCGTCACCTTCATAGCGGCAATCGATGCAATCGGCTACAAGTCCCAAGTCGGCAGCGGCCGATAAGCGACCTCCCAAATCTCTGCCGTTATAGGATGCCCCGATTAAAAGAACGTTCGGTTCATACTTTTCTATTAATTCCCGAACTGCCGTCGTATATAAGGACGAATCATAAGACTTCAGTTCTTCATTATCCACAACTAAGGCGCAGTCGGCACCGTAACCGATAGCTTCTTTTGCCGCCGCTTCTTCCCCCGATAAGACAAGAGCTACCAGCTTTTTCCCCTTGGCATCCGCCAGTTCACGGCCCTTACCCAAAAGTTCCTGACTGATTTGTGCGACCTTACCGTCTTCCGTTTCAATATATACCCAAACACTTTGTTTGATATCCATTTACGATTCCCTCCTTATACGATATGGTCGGCGGCCAATTTTTTGAATAATTCGGCTATAGCCGCCTTTTCATCGGCACCTTCAATCATAATACCTACTGTATGTTTTTCCGGTGCAAAGACACCCGCAACGGCAGTAGCCGATCCGGCCTTCCCCGCTTCTTCGGGAGCTAACCCCAAATCTTCTAACCGCCAAGTATCAAAAACGGCTTTCTTCGCATTCATTTTACCTCTGATATTAGCGGATCTCGGAGTATTTGCCGTTTCGGATACGGAGCATACCAGCGGCAGAGGGGCTTTTACCTTTTCCGTGCCGCCGCGATTTTTACGCGTAATAATCAAACCGTCAGCCGTAGCTTCCACTTCTTCGGCATAGGTTAAAAGAGACATGCCCAAACGCTGTGCCACTGCCGGAGGAATCTGTCCCGTATCTCCGTCCGTAGACTGACGTCCTGTAAAGACAAGATCGACGGAACCGATTTTTTCAATAGCCTTAGCCAATATTTTTCCTGTAGCCAACGTATCGGAACCGGCCATCCTTTCATCCGATACGAGAACACCCTTATCGGCACCCATGGCAATTCCGTCGCGCATCGCATCAGCTGCGGTAGCCATCCCCATGGAAATCAGGGTGACTGTCCCTCCCACGCTGTCTTTAACAGCTAAAGCCGCTTCAATAGCATGTAAGTCGACAGGATTCAACATAGACGGTGCTCCGATACGCACGAGATTATTGGTTTTCGGATCAAGCTCAATATCGGAAACGGACGGAACCTGTTTAACTAATACTGCAATATTCATTTTCATTCCTCCCTGCTAACTAATAATTATGTTCATATTATAAGACATCTTAACTTTTTTATCAACTAATAATAGTTATTTTTTACTTAAATATACCTAATAGGTATATTTAAGGTCGAGTTATGAAAAAAAGACATTTACCCATAAAAAAAGACGAGCCAATGCTCGTCTTTTTATTTTAAAGGATTTTAGATAAGAACTCTCTGGTACGTTCTTCTTTGGCATTGGTAAAAATGTCTTCAGGCGTGCCTTCTTCCAATACAATACCGCCGTCAATAAAAAGAACCCTATCCGCCACTTCACGGGCAAAACCCATTTCATGAGTAACTATAGCCATGGCCATACCTTCTTTGGCCAAATCTTTAATAACGTCGAGAACTTCGCGGACCATTTCCGGATCAAGGGCCGAGGTGGGTTCATCAAAGAGCATGAATTTAGGTTTCATGGCCAAGGCTCTGGCAATAGCCACACGCTGCTGTTGACCGCCCGACAAAGTACCGGGATAAGCATCTTTTTTATCGCTTAAGCCGACTTTCTCCAGCAAAGCTATAGCTACATTCGTAGCTTCTTCTTTTGTCATACGCTTTGTTTTAACCGGTGCCAAAATTATATTTTCCAAAACGGTCATGTGCGGAAAAAGATTGAATCTCTGAAAAACCATTCCCACTTCCATGCGAACTTCATTTACTTTCTTTGTCGAATCAAGAGTCAATCCGTCGACAATGATTTCCCCCGACGTAGGTTCTTCCAAGTAATTAATACACCGTAAAATCGTGCTTTTTCCCGATCCGGAAGGCCCGATAATTACGACAACTTCTTTATCTTGAATGGTGAGGTTAATACCTTTTAAAATCTCATGCTTGCCGAAGGATTTTTTTAAATTTTTAATTTCTATCATCCGTTGCGAACCTCCGTTCCAAATAGCTGACCAGTTGAGCGATACCGAGGGTCATAATCAGGTAAAGTACGGCAACAGCCAACCAAATTTCCAAGGCCCCGTAAGTTTTGGAAATAATCAACTGACCGCGACGTGTCAATTCTTCAAAGCCGATGACGGAAACCTGAGCCGTTTCCTTCGTCATGGAGATAAACTCATTGCCTAAGGGAGGAATGACATGTTTAAAGGCTTGCGGCAAAATAATATAAAACATAGTTTGCATCCACGAAAGCCCCAAAGACCGGCCCGCTTCCATTTGTCCTTTATCTACTGACTGAATTCCGGCACGGAAAATTTCGGATACATAAGCACCGCTATTGATAGAGCAAGCCAAGACGGCTGCCAGAAAGGGATCGATACGAGTCCCGAGCACTTGCGGCAGAGCAAAATAAATCAAAAAGATCTGAACCAGCATAGGCGTTCCGCGAATGACGTTTACGTAGCATACGCTGACAGCTTTTAATAACTTGATTCCCGACAATCGGCAAACGCTGATAATAAGACCCAATAAAAAGCCGATACCTACGGAAATAGCTGTAATTTTGATTGTCATGGCCGCACCCAATAATAGTAACGGCAGGGAATTCCATATTAAATCGAAATTCATAGCACCTTCACTCCTTAAGTTTATCTACCCAACTGATGCACCAGATTATACAGGCCTTCATCAAATAAAAATCGAATCTTATCCGCTTCTTCATACGGTGTGGCGACGACTTGCCTGCCGACGGAACCGACAACACAGTTATACTTCCCTTCCAACAGCACATCAACCGCCTTCTGCGCAAAACGGCCGGCCATAATCGAGTCATAAGCTGACGGTGAACCGCCGCGTTGCACATAACCCAGAACAGTCAAGTTAGCCTGTAGGTACGTGTGTTCTTTAATATAATCGACCACTTCCGTACCCGTAGCGGCTCCTTCGGCAACAACAATAATACTGCTCATCTTATTCATGCTGTGTGATTCCAAAAGATGGCTACAAACGGCCTGAAAATCGACAGGATGTTCGGGCGTCAAAACAATTTCCGCTCCCGAGGCCATCCCTGAATAAAGAGCTATGAAACCGGCATGACGCCCCATGACTTCAATAACAGCTACACGGTCATGCGAATAAGCCGTATCACGAATCTTATTGATCGAATCAAGCACTGTATTCACAGCCGTATCGAAACCGACCGTATATTCCGTCCCGACCATATCACCGTCAATAGTACCGGGAATAACAACGGTAGGAATCCCTAAACGACTAAGCGCTTCAGCCCCTTTCATGGAGCCGTCCCCACCGATAACTACCAAGGCGTCAATTTGGCGGGAACGTAGAAATTCAGCGGCTTTTTTCTGTACTTCCGGTTCTATGAATTCGAGACAACGGGCAGTACGTAAAAAAGTTCCGCCTCGTTGAATAATTTCTCCTACAGAACGCCGATCAAGAGACCTTATATCTTCATCCAACAAACCGCCATAACCGCGAACAATACCTTCTACGCTCAGTCCCTTATAAATGGCATATCTGGTAACGCCGCGAATAGCGGCATTCATACCCGGTGCATCTCCGCCACTCGTTAAAACGGCGATTTTATTAATGTTCATGCGTCTTTCCTCCCCGATCTCGCTTGGCAAACTGTATTTTTCCCTTATGAATTGCTTCAACAATCGTATCGACAATATAAGAGGCACCGCCGCGAGTCGTGTCAATCGTAAAATCACAATAGGGGTATACATCTTCCCACTGCTTCATCATCGTTCGTACAAAGTTGTGTAAATCGTCGTAGTCTACAGTCGGTCTCTTACCGATATGTCTGCCGACTCTCTCCTCCACTCGATACGGTTCGGATGACAAGGCCACAATAACTCCGTTCCGATGAAGAATACGATACGTATCGACATTCATGGGAAAATTGCCGCCGAAAGAAATAACCGCTTCATGATAACGACTTACTTGATGAAGAATATTGATTTCCCTTTCCCGAAAAATCGGTTCCCCCGCCTCATTATAAAATTCGGCAATAGTCATGCCTACAGCCCGTTCCAGTCGTCGATCCGTATCGACGAACTGCCATTTCAGGCGTTGTGCCAGCTTGCGGCCGATATGGCTTTTTCCGCTGCCCATCATGCCTACAAGTACAATGTTACGTTTCATCATCTGTCCCCCCTGCGCAGACTCTGAAAAACTATACGTATGAATTGTCTACTATTATAGCAAAAAATAAGGAAAGATAACACTGTAAATAGAAAAAAGCAGTACTTTTTATGCATACTTTAGTGATTAATATGCATTCAGTGCTGCTTTTTACTCATTTTTTACTTTTATTTTCCCTTTTCGCCGAACCGGAGCGAACATCAATGCTCATTATTCCTGCCGCTCTATTTCCGTCTCGTCCCGACTCCAAATGCGTAATTTCCACGAACACGGGCGGCATCAGACAATCCATATCGTTGAGAAAGCGTATAAAATCAGCATAGCTCCCGCAAGCCGTCACTTCGTAGCCCTCATCTTTGCCGCTAGAAAGACTGTGTAAGTCCGTAACGGTAACGGAGTTTTTACGCGCCAATTCTTCCGCCATAACGGGAATATCCGTATTATCATCTAAGACAAAGGGGCTAAACGCCGGCTCTTCACGGTTCTTAAGTTGTTGTGACGCAAGTCGGTTTTTCCCTAAGTGCACGCAGGCCTCGTACAAAGCTATGTCACGCATAATTGCAAAGACACATAGAATCAGAGTTATTAAAAATAAACCGATTATATACGCGTCTAACGACTTGTCTTTGTATACTGAAAGCTTATTCTTTAACCAGTTCGAAATGAGTCACTCCTTCCCGTTCTTCAGTTTTTCCGACACGCCACACGGAATTTTCCGTCTTAGCCTTTAACGCATTTTGCCAATGTGAAATCTCTTCTTTCTTTTTCGTTTCTCCCGTAACAACTAAAGCATTACCTCGTTTTTCGCATTTAAGGAAGGTAATATTTTCAGGTTTTGTTTCTCCTATATGTACTAAGAAAGCGACCGAGTCCGTCTTTTCTTCCAACCGTTCCTTCAGGTCTTTCGCCGCCCGGCTGCAATTTTCGGCAGATTTTTTATGAATTTCTGACTGGCGTATAGCTTCTCCCGACGTTTCGGACCGTATCTTTCTGCCGACATTTTCTAAACCGCAGCCGTACAAGAGAGCTATACCGAGAATGAATGAAACCGCTACTTGAGCCGCTATAAACAGATTACGGAATGTCTTTTCGTGCCCCTTCGATTCTCTAAAAGAGAGGCTTAAATCAAACTCCATAACTATAGCCCCATTAATAAAGGCATGGCTTCAAACGCTACCTGCCATTTTTTACTTAAGGCCTCTGCTCGAGCGTCTCTCTCAGGAGGTACCACGGTATGATCTACTCCCGGGTCGTCTTCACAAGTATATGCACAAACATTTCTTTTATTAAGGACTGTAATGTGCCTTTTACCGTCATCCGTAATGGACACACTTCCCTCATATGAGGGATACAATTTCCCTACAAGAGCCGGTAATATATCAATCCTATCCAACAAACAGCCCTTTTCTCTACAGCAACGAATGACGCCTTCCACTGTATTCGCCGGATAAGCGGCAGCCAACCAGTTATATTCTCCCTGCAACTTTTCTTCTCCCGTCCTGACGGCATCATAAACATATTCTTCGGTACTGTCTAATATCATTCCGCTCCAAGCCACGGACTGACCGGCCTCTTTGCGTGATGTCGTAGGTAAAGACACCGAGCGAACAATTAAGTCTCCGTCACCCAATACAACGGTCAACAAATATCCTTTCAGAGCATACTGATCGATGACGTGTTCCACCATAAGCGCCGTATTACCGTCTTTTCGTTTTCCCCGAGTCTCTGTAACCGACGCCTGAAGCGTTGCAACTTGTCGCCATGCATTTTTTTCGCAACGAACAACACGACACTGCGTTTCCTCAGGCCAGATAACGGCCTGTCGCCTGGCACTGTAACGCCTGAAAGTACCGCTCTTTAATAGTGTATCCACCGTATTATCCCCTTCCCGTCCCTCATTGTAAATTTCAAAGAACAAGTTTTTATACAACCGTCAACCTTGCAAAGAGCACAGCTTTCCAATATATAATCGCCCTTCGTCGCTTCCCTTATTTTGACACGGGTCTTAACTTTTTCATCTTCTTCCGTAAATGGCGAAAACTGTCCCTTACAATACATATCATAAGCTTTAAAAAGAGATTCCTCAGCCCTGTATT
>ERZ772999.466-NODE-466-length-25586-cov-8.047119_pt1 | contig 25586 bp, 23 predicted proteins | sample MGYA00511467_ERZ772999 | MGnify/ENA primary metagenome ERZ772999 (study PRJEB29015, sample SAMEA2738064) | human oral metagenome | biome: human oral; feature: human-associated habitat; material: saliva | place: China | collected 2218 ... | reverse complement strand
GCAGTTAGAACTAATAATCTTTTCCTCACTTTGTTCGTTAAGATTAAAGTTCTTGTTGCATACGCTGTACCTAAGAATTATGTCGTCGTTAAACTCCTAATAATTCAAATGCACACCGAATTACTCCCATTCTATTGCTCATTAAATAAATATGATTTGATATAGCTTAAAATAAAGGATTTATACCAGTTATTTTTATAGTAACTTGTTAGAATTGATTTGTGTTGTTTGCAGAATGTTTGCAAAAAATTCTTTATAAGATATAACAGATAATATGGTATAATAAAGAAAAACGTTCAAGGAGGAGAACATGAGATTAAGTATTCGACTTTCAACGGAAACTATGCAAAGTATAAGCAAGTTAAAACAAACAGATATTGTTCAAGAAAAATTTTCTGGCTTACGTATAACGAATGGTAATATAGTTAATTACGTTTTTCAGACTGTTTTTAAGGAGGAGAATCTAAATTGGGAGGAAATTATATCGAGCGATCCTATTTACTTCGAAGATAATATTGCAATTGATGAAATAAAGACTAATCTAACGGTCAGCGATGAAGTAGTGAAAAAAATAGAGGATTTAAAAGATATACTACCTAAATATACTGGAACTTCTTATGTAACAGTGCCTTTTGTAATAAGAATGGTAGTAAGAGCATATTTGTTACAAAATAATATTAAATAACCTTGCTTTAAAGCAAGGTTTTATTTTTTTATCGTTGCCCTCAATATTTACCTTGACATCACGCTTGATGTGTGTTTTAATATTATTAAAGAACTTGCCCTCAAATTTACGCTTTTTTAGCAAAGCTTGAGGGATGGTTGAAAAAATTATAAAGGAGGGCTTACTTATGATAAAGCCAATTTTGAATGCAGAAGAAACGATAAAAGGAGCTAAAATCCTTGTCAACCAAAAGCCTTATTTTCTTTATGTAGAAGAGAATGGCAAACGTAGAAAAACAGAAACAGTAGCTGGGTACTCCTATGAGTGTGTGGCGATAGAAAAACAATTTGAACGTTTTACCGTAAAAATAGAACATCAAAAACCTCTATTTTCAGATTCTAAAGTAATTCCTCAGAACTGTTTAGTTGAATTTCTAGGACTGACAGGCAGTGCGTACGTTGCTGGGGATAGCTACAAATATGTGGCGTGTTCTTTCAAAGCGGAAGGAATTGAGGTGGTAGATGATGAATAGTGACCGCTATAAAATGATAACTGCGTTTACAAAACCACCCTTTCTTATAAGGGGAAAAGTATTAGTTTACATTACATTAATGTGGCTTTTTGTCTTAATTAGTCAGTATTTGCATAATGTAGCATATTTTATTTTCACATTATTTTCTTCGATTGTGATTTTTTTATGTGTGGGATTTATATTTTATAGATACAAAACTAGTTTGAACTATAAAATCAGGAAATTCATTATTCATAATAACCTTTACAACGATGATATATCTGCTGAAGTTGGATACTTATTTACTGATGAAAAAATTCTTATTCGCTTCAAAAAGAATGCTGACTTATTCACGGATAAGGCTAGTCAATTTGCAAATCACTTTCAAGCTATACTAGATTTACCTTTGCAGGATATTGAAAATAATAATACTTATTGTGAGTACATATTTGACCGCTTTCCTGATAACAGGTTAGATTTTTCTTCTCGAGAAGTGCTAAATAACACTATTCAACTAACGGAAAAGACTTCATGGGAGTTCTTAAAACCTTGTTGTCATACTATTATTTGCGGTGCAACAAATTCTGGAAAGACCTACCTTGCCACCATGTTACTACTTGATTATTTAAGGATTAAAGGTAAAGGTGGAGGTTGTGACATTTATGTGTGCGACCCAAAATCGGCGGATTTAGCTATCATTTGTCGAAGAATAGACTTGAAGAAATATGGAAAGGTACAAAATCTTTCTGTCTCAGATAATGAAATAGCACGACTACTAAGAAAAGTTAATGATGAAATGGAACGTAGGTATTCTGAATGGTTTACTGATGACGAGCACTCTTTTGGCAAAACTTGGACAGATATTGACAATGCTAAACCTTTAGTGGTTATCATTGATGAGTTTTCTGCTGTCCTATCTGTTGCTAATCCTAAAGTTGCAAAAGAAATTACAGGATACTTCAATAACTTACTTCTAAAAGGTCGTATGGTAGGGATAGAGATAGTATTGATCATGCAACGACCAGATATATCTTCAAATTCAAATAACGGCTTAACTGGGCAACAAAGAGACCAATTTGGTGTGCGTATCGGTATGGGTAATATGACAAGTGACGGTCGCAGAATGCTTTTTGGAAATACTGATGCTGAATTTCAGACTGTGAAAGAAATAGGTGCTGGGTATATCATGATTGATGGTAAACATACAAAACCAGTTTATTTTGAAGCACCTTTACTTCCACAAAATGGAGGAGATTATCTGGAATATTTGGATAGAGCTATTCTTGAAAATATGTCCTAATGTCACTCTAAAAAGTTGTTGATGAGCAAATGTCTTTAGCATTTGAGCGGAGGCGACCATCAATAACTTTTTAGGGTCTTCAAAAATCGGGACGATTTTTGATAATTTGGCTAGTTTTTTAATTAAATAATGAGAGACTTTTGGAATCAAAAGCGAGGTATTCGTATGGACGATAGCAAAGATTTTTCAATTCATCCCGCTGCTTTTGTTACGGTTACACTTATGAATGATATATATGAGGTACAGTATTTACAAAAATCAAATAGACAAAACAATATCTTGAAGATTGATTCTGACCGATATGTTATAAAATCGACAGGGGAAATCAAATATTATGAACACACAGAAACGAGAAACCAGAGTGAAAACTCAATTAAGCAAACAATGAAAAAATTAAGGTATCTTATAAATGCAAATTTTTCAGGGGGTAAAAATGAGCTTTGGGCAACTTTAACATTTAGAGATACCAAAATAGCGAAGCAACCTAAAAGTATTTACAAGGAATTCAATAAATTTATTAAGAGATTAAATTACAAGTGTAAAGAAAAACTAGATTATATAGCCATTTTAGAGCCACATGGAGTAAACAGCAAAGATATTTCTGAATGGCATGGTTTTCATCTTCATTTATTATTAAAGAGTTATTCTGCCAATCTTTACATCCCATATCAAGAGTTTGAGCAGATATGGGGACTTGGCTTTTGTAGAATTGAAAGATTGAAAGACATAGATAACATAGGTGCATACCTATCAGCATATCTAACTAATGCGGAATTTTCGGATACTAATTCTCAGGAAAAAAAATATATAAAAGGAAGTCGATTATGGCTTTATCCTAAAGGAATTAGAATATATCGAAAAAGTAAGGGCATAAAGTACCCTAAGAGAGTCAAAATGCCTTATCAATCGGCAAGAGATCTGATAGGAATTGAACCACATTATACTAAAACTTATAAAATTGAAAACGAGAACTTTGAAAATATTATTATTTTTGAGCAATATAACAAAAAAAGGAGGTAAGCAGTATGCAAACCATCACAAAACATGAACTTCAAAAAATGGGATTCGGCCCGTCACAATCGGCTGATATAGTTCGAAGAGCAAAAATTTATCTTGTGAACAAAGGTTATGGATATTATTCTTCAAAACGTTTAGGGCGAGTTCCTTTGTCATCTGTAGAGCATATACTCGGATTTCCTATTGATACAAAGGAATTAGAGGAGAAACATCATCATGCCTAAAATTCCTCACGTGTATCAAGATAAGAAATCAGGATTGTGGTATTTTGTGGCTAGTCTAGGTTATGATGAACATGGCAAACGAATTCAGTATTGGGGGAGAGGTTTTAAAACCCAATTGGAAGCAAAAAAGGGATATGAATCCTATATGAACGATTTCTCGGATTCAGCAGTAAAGAAAAATTCTACTATGTCATATAGGGAGTTTTATGAAACGTATTTCAAACCGGATTATAAGCAGTCAGTTAAACCACAAACTTTTGATAGTAGATTATGTTCAATGGAGATACACTTAAAATATTTCTTTAACCGTAAATTAAAAGATATATCTGCTCCAATGGTTAAGAAGTGGCAAAATAATCTTTCATCTAATTATTCATCTGGTTATGTAAGAGCTATACATGGACTATTTCAAAAGAGTTTAGACCTTGCAGTAAAACTAGGATTATTACAAAAAAATATCGCTAAACAAGTAGGGAACGTAAAGAAAGTAAGGCAAAAAGTGGACTTCTGGACAAAAGAAGAAGCCGAAAAGGTCTTCTCAACCTTTGATATAGAAGATTATTATGATAGATTTGCTTTTACTCTCATATATTCGCTGTTCATGACAGGCCTTAGAATTGGAGAGGCTCAAGCTCTACTATGGAAAGATGTTGACTTTATTGAGAAAACTTTAGAAGTTAATAAGAATATGTATTATAAAACATCTAATGAATTTTATATAACTGAGCCAAAAACATTAGCTAGTAATAGAATTATTGCCTTAGACGATATGACACTAAACTATTTGAGTGAATGGAAAGTTATTCAAAGAAAAAATATTGTGACAGATTTTGTATTTTCATATAATGGGTTGCCAACTAATAAAAGTGCAACAAGTCATATTATAACGCGTCATGCAAAACTTGCTGGAGTACATAGAATTAAAACTCATGCTTTGAGGCATTCACATGCAAGTCTTTTAATTTCATTAGGAGAAAATGCTCTTGTAATTCGTGATAGGTTAGGACATGAAGATATTAAAACAACTCTAGGAACTTATGGACATTTATATCCGAATATGAATAGAGAAGTTGCTAATAAGTTGAATAATGTTCTAAATATAGAGAAAAATATTATAAAAAGGCAATATATAAAAAATCAATACACTAAGGATTTTTAATTTTCTTAGTACATGATATAATAGAAAGTGATATTATTTAAATGGAGGACATTGATTTTGGATATTGATGCAATATATAAAGGTAATAGCATAGAGCTAATTAAGAAAATTGAAACAGAAAGTGTACATCTAATTCTATCTGATATTCCCTACGGAATTAGTTTTGCAGATTGGGATATACTACACGAGAATACAAATTCAGCTCTTGGTGGTTCAAGTCCAGCGCAACATAAAACAGGAAGTGGCTTTAAGATGAGAGGTAAACCTATCAATGGCTGGAGCGAAGCAGATAGAAAAATACCATTAGAATATCAAAATTGGGTTGAAAGTTGGGCGAAAGAATGGTATAGAGTTCTAAAACCAGGGGCAAGTTGTTTCATATTTGCTGGTAGGAGGTATGCACATCGAGCAATAGTTGGATTAGAAAATTCTGGATTTACTTTTCGAGATATGATAGGTTGGAACAGAAGCAATGCAACCCTAAAAGCTCAAAGAATTTCAAAAGTTTATGAGCGAAGAAACGATAAAGAAAATACTGAAAAGTTCTCTGAATGGAGAGTAGGAAACTTAAGACCTGTTTTTGAACCTATTCTATGGTTTACTAAACCTTATAAGCAAGGGGGGACGATTGCTGATAATATGCTTATTCATGGAGTTGGAGCATATAATTTAGAAAAATGGCAAGTGTTTTCAGAGAAAGGTGATAATTATATCGAAGTTCCTAATTTATCATCTGACCGTGGATTGCACCCGACTCAAAAACCATTATTACTTATGAAAGCACTTATTGAATTAACGACACAAGAAAACCAATTAGTTCTTGACCCTTTTGCTGGAAGTGGTACTACTTTAGTTGCTGCAAAGGAATTAAATAGACATTATATGGGTTTTGAAATTAATGAAGAGTACTATAATAATTCTTTAGACAGATTAAACACACTGCTTTAATTTGTATGTAATACAAAAAATTTTTGTATATAAAAAGCTATAGAATTCTATTAAATTAAAGATTCTATAGCTTTTTATTATATATAGTCTGAAATTTTTTAGCCAGTATTATTTAACCTACAAAATAAACAATCATAAAAGCTATTTCTTAGACTGTTCAAAACTAGAATCTATAAATTTTGCGTATGTTGTTGATTCTTTATCTTTTGTAAGCCTGAATTTTTTAATACGTTCTTTAAATGTTTCAATATCTAATGTTTCAATATCTTTCCTATATCTTAAAAACTCTTCTCTAAGATTATCAACAGGAATTGATCGTATTTCAGATTCAATCTTTTTTATTTTTAATTCTTTTTGTTCTTCCAAATACTTTATTTTAGTCAGTACAAATTCGAATATCTTTGTTTCGGATGATTTTAAAAATTCTTTGAAATGTTCTTCGGTATCACCTGTAATTTGTAAAATTACTTTATTTATCCTTTGCCAATAATCATTACGTCCACTAGCTTTTTCAGGAAAAATTCTATTGTAGTCCCATAATTTCTCCATTTCATTTACATCAAAGTCACCCTTTCTTTCTAAAAAGTATGCTAAATAGTGGAAAGGTAGCATTAAAATTGGGTTTTTTTTATCTGAACAGTAAGCGTGAGCATCACTTTTTTTAGTCCATTCATGCAATTGAGGATATACTACTAGCCCCCCTAACCTTTCTCCAGGATGTCTCTCCGCCCATTTAGAATAATCCTCAGGTTTGACAAAATCTTTTACATTAGGTGCTTGCTGAGAACGTCCTAATCTAAATGACTTAGTGTCTGAAACGATTGTTTTATTATTAATTTTTATTACCACATCTTCATAAGATGATTTTTGTGTTACTGTCTTTGCTTCAAATCCCATTCGAGTAGCCCAATTCACCTCAAGTGCTTCACATAACTTTGTAAATAGTGTTTCTTCCTTAGAATCTGCACCATATAAGTCAGGAATATATCCCGATGTAATTAAAATATCAATAAAATCTTGGTCACTAATTTCATTGAGCATTGTAAAAAAATCTGAAGTAACTTTGTCAGTATCGACAGTCTGTAAATCAGTACCAATTAATTTTTTAAATTCATCGTTTACGAGTTTTTCAAGGTCATATATCATATACTTCTCCTTTTGTTTGCAAATTGTTTGCAATTATCTTTTTAAAGACTCTGAAATACTGATTTCAAAGCCTTTTTATTGTAATATTTGTTATTCCCATTCAATAGTTGCTGGTGGTTTACTAGTAATATCGTAAACTACGCGGTTAACGTGAGCAACCTCGTTTACGATACGAGCTGAGATTTCTTCTAGAACTTCAAATGGAATATGAGCCCAACTTGCTGTCATACCATCGATACTTGTTACGGCACGAACTGCAACTGTGTAGTCATATGTACGCACATCTCCCATAACTCCTACTGAACGAATGTCTGGAAGACATGTGAAGTATTGCCAGATTTCTCCTTCTAATCCACGTTTAGCGATAACATCACGTAAGATAAAGTCACTATCACGTACGATTTGAAGTTTTTCTTCTGTTACTTCTCCAAGAACACGAATACCAAGACCTGGTCCTGGGAATGGTTGACGCCAAACGATTTCGTGAGGTAGGCCAAGAGCTTCTCCTAATGCACGAACTTCATCTTTGAATAGAGTGTTAAGTGGTTCGATTAGAGAAAAACGCATATCTTCTGGTAATCCACCTACATTGTGGTGAGATTTGATTGTTTGAGCGTTTTTAGTTCCTGATTCAATAACGTCAGTGTAAAGAGTACCTTGAGCTAAAAATGGTACGTCGTGAAGTTTAGCACATTCTTCGTCGAATACATAAACAAACTCATTTCCGATGATTTTACGTTTTTGTTCAGGATCGCTTACACCTTTAAGTTTTCCTAAGAATCTGTCTTTAGCATCTACTTTAATAAGATTCATGTTGAATCCACCGTCGATCTCTTTACTGAATGTATTCATAACAGCTTCAGCTTCACCTTTACGAAGTAAACCGTGATCGATGAACATACAGATAAGTTGGTCTCCGATTGCTTTATCTAATAGAGCAGCAACAACTGATGAGTCTACACCACCAGATAATGCACAAAGAACTTTTTGATCTCCAACTTCTGCACGGATTTCTTCTATTTTCTCGTCGATGAAGTTTTGGATTGTCCAATCACCAGTACAGTTACATACGTTACGGATGAAGTTTCTAATTAAGTCATAACCGTATTCAGAGTGGCGTACTTCTGGGTGGAATTGGAAGCAGTAGAAGTTTTTCTCTACATTTTCAGCAGCTGCGATTGGACAGTTATCACTTGTTGCGACAACTTTGAATCCTTCAGCTAGTTCAACTACTTTATCAGAGTGACTCATTAATACTTGTTGAGAAGCAGGAGTACCTTCGAATAATTTAGCTCCTGGAGTTACATCAACATTGTGAGCTCCGTATTCTCTACTTGTAGCAGATTCTACTTTACCTCCTAATTTATGTTGCATAAGTTGCATTCCGTAACAAATTCCAAGTACTGGAATACCAAGGTTGAAGATTTCATCGTCAATAGTAAGAGAATTTTCTTCATAAACTGAGTTTGGACCACCTGAAAGGATGATTCCTTTAGGGTTCATTTTTTTGATTTCTTCAATAGAAATTTCATTGTCATGTAGTTCAGAATAAACACCAAGTTCACGTACACGGCGAGTGATAAGTTGGTTATATTGACTACCAAAATCAAGAACTAATATAAATTCGTGTTTCACGGTTATCCTCCTAAAATATACTTTTATTAATATTAACTATTATATCAAGAAGTTAAAGATATGTAAAATCTTAAATGTTAGACTTTATGGAGATTTTTCCTATGAAATATCAATTTTTCATCAAAAAAACACTTAAAAACGAATTTTAACTTCGTGAAACTGATATAAAATTCGTGAAATAAGATTTTTAGTTTTCAAAATAATAGATAATTTTGGTTTATACGAATAATAGGTAAGAGAAAATTTTATAAAAATTTTTTTTAAAATGGTATAATTAGTATATAGAAAGTAGGAGGCAGAAAAATGACAAGAGCATATATAGGAACGTATACAAAAGAAGATAGTGAAGGAATATACCTGGTTGAATTATCAGAAGAAGGGAAAGTGTTAGAAGTTAGAAATACAGCGAAGGTTGACAATCCAACGTATTTAGCATTATCTAATGACAACAAGTATTTATATAGTGTATCTAGAGTAGATGGAAAAGGAGCTGTTACGAGCTTTGAAGTTGAAGAAGATGGAAAACTAAAAGAATTAACGTCTGTAGCTCAAGAAGGGAATCCTCCTTGTTATGTAGAGTTAAACTCAGCTAAAAATACTTTATTGTCAGCTAACTATCATTTAGGTACAATTGATAGTTACTCTGTTGAAAATGGAAGGCTTGTAAAACTTTTATCAACTGATCACCATGAAGGTAAAGGAGTACATGAGAGACAAGAAAAACCACATGTTCATTTCTCAGGATATACACCTAGTGAAAATTATGTCTTTTCGTGTGATTTAGGGACTGACGAAATTACTACGTACAAACTTAATGAAGGTATCCTGGAGAAAGTTGCTGTTACTAAGGTTAAAGATGGTAGTGGGGTTCGACACATAGTATTTAGTAGTGATGAGAAACAGGCTTTTGTAATGACAGAGCTTACTAGTGAAATTATTGCCTTTGATTACGATGGAAAAGGAAATCTAACTAATCCAAAATATTATCCTACATTACCAGAAGGTTTTACATTAGAGAATAAAGGAAGCGCGATTAAAATTTCAAATGATAATAAGTTTATCTATGTTTCTAATAGGGGACAAGATGCTATAGTTGTCTTTGAAAACACTGTGGCTGGGTTAAAACAGGTTCAAACAATTAGTACTGTAGGGAAAGGGCCTAGGGATTTTGATTTATCAAAAGATAATAAATTCGCAATAGCAACTAATGAAAATAGTGGGACGATTACTGTATACCGAGTGAATGCAACAACTGGGGAGTTAACAGTTGTAGATTCTGAGATTATTGTTCCTGAAGCTGTATGTGCTAAGTTTATATAGAAAAACACCTAAGTTGAGAAAAATCTCAGCTTAGGTATCTTTGTTATGAATTTCTTTTTTTAACAACGAAGAATGGTGCCCCGAAATTACAATATTCTAGTATGTAATCTTCAAGGTTGTTTATGTTCTTAGGATTATTGTTATCCTTTGTTAAAATAAAACCAGTAAGTCGTAGTTTATCATGAGAAATATCACCGACAATATAAGGTTTATTTTTTAAGACGTCTACTAATTTCTCTTCGAATGTTTCTTTTTGAAAGGCATCTTTGAAATTATAGACAAGTTCGTATATAGCACCATCAATTTCGAAAACTAAGTTATTTTGCTCCATATTTAATCCTTTCTAACGACTTGTCTCATAACGTATAGTGCTGCAAAAACAAGTGTATATATTGCAAGTATACCAGTAGCGAAGTACTTCGTACGATCTATAACAATAGTAGTTTTTTCGTAGTTATCTTTTTTGTCAAAGTTTTCATCATTAACGAAGTTTGATTTAACTTTTGCAAAAGTATTAGTGTTATTGTTAGAGTCAAATTCAGAGAAAACTGTTCCTTCATTAGCGGATGTAGTTTCATATTTTTGGAAAAGAAGAATTTTCTTATTCATAAGTAAATATGTTACATCTTTTATAGAATGTTTGTCATAGAATAAATCGTAAATATCATCATTGAATGTAATTTTCTCATTATTTATTGTATAAGTACCAGCTTTAAGTGCTAGTTTATATTGATAGTTTGTAAATAAGTAGTCATAAGATTTTTGAAGTTTTTCGAAATAAGCAGCTTTATCTTCACTTTGGTTTAAAACTGTAATTATAAGTTTAGTATTACCACTATATGCGTATGTAACACTATTCTTTTCAGAATAATCTAGTCCTAAAACTCTAAATTTATCTGATTCTTTAAACTCAACGCTATTTTTAATTTTTTCTCCAGTAGCAAGTGTATGTTCTGGATTTTTTGTGATTTCTGTTATTTCTGGATATGTTTTTAATATTAAACTAGTTAGATACGAAATATTTTTTGCAGTACTAATGTTATTAGAGCTGTTGTTATCAAAAGTCTCTAGTTTTGTATCGTTAAGGGACATTGTAGCAAGGATATCTTTAGCTTTTGTAATATCAATATTAAAATGATTAAAGATTGTTTGGTTAAGTCCGTTCGATGCTTCATTTTCTAATAAGAATATAGCATCTTTAACTGTAATAGACGTTTCAAATTTATATTTAGTTAATATATCGTCACTATTTTTAATATCAATTTTTGAATCTAATGTTATTTTATTATTTTTTAAATTATCAGCAAGTAGGTATAGTGCAACGTAGTTAGGTAACTTTCCTACAGCTGTTTTTTCATTTTCTCCACGTTTAGAAATGATTTTTCCTGTATTTAGTTCCGAAACAACTAGATGAGAATTAACGTCGCTAAAATCAATTACCGCATTATTATCTAAGAAGTTATCCTCAGCTTTTGTGAAGTTTGGAATTAAAAAAACAAAAAGTAAAATCAAAATACTAATTTTTTTTAGTTTCATTATTTCAATCCTTTATTTCAAACTTGTTTAGAATAGTTTTTTCCTTTTGTTTATTTTTTAGTAATAATGAGGAAGAAAGTAATTCTAAACACATACATTCTAGTATATTACAAAATAAGGAAAAATTCCAATAAGAAGGAGGAGATTTAAGAAATTTTAACTATAGTAAATAATCTTATTATAATTTTCATAAGGAAAAATTTGAAACTAAATCATTACGTGTTATAATTAGATGATGTTTGATTTTATAAGAGAAAGTTGAGATTTAAGATGAAATATGACGTAATTGTAATAGGTCTTGGTAGTGCAGGACTTATGATAGCGGATAGGTTGAATGATAGTGGTTTAAAAGTTTTGGTTCTTGAACAAAATAGAAGAGCAGGGATAAAATTACTTTTAACAGGGAATGGTCGATGTAACGTTATGAGTAGCGATAACGCTGAAGATTTTGTAGCTGCAGTTCATAACGGTAGATTTTTAAGAAGCGCGTATCATAAATATAATGTTAAGAAGTTTTTTGATAAACATAATTTGAAACTAAAACAGGAAAATAGAAGGTTATACCCGGCTAGTGAGAAGGCTAGAGATGTAGTTAATGCTTTTAAAATAGATCATGCGAAGATTAACTATAAGGAAAAGGTAGAAGACTTAGTATTTGAAGATGATAAACTAGTTGGTGTAAAAACAAATGTAGATACTTATTACGGAAAGAATATTGTTGTGTGTGCAGGGGGAAAAACATATCCTCAGAGTGGAAGTGACGGTTCACTACATAGAATCCTGAAAAAACACGGAGTGAAGATTACTAAAATATATCCTAGTGAGGTAGCTTTAGTTTTCGAAGACTTTAGAGAGTTATCAGGAGTTGCGCTGCAAAATGTAAGGATGTTCCACAAGAAAAATGCGAGAAGCGGAGATCTATTATTTACTCATAAGGGATTAAGTGGTCCGCTATCAATATCCATGGGTGAGTTTGTAGCAAGATACCCGGAAGATAAGTTTTACTTAGATTTTTATCCTGAATTAAATGAAGAAGAACTGTTTGCTAAATTGTGGGAAAATAATAAATTCTTGAATGGGAAACTACCAAAAAGTTTTTATAACTTTATGATTGAAAAATATTTTCCAGAAAATGTTAGTAAAAAAGAGTTGAGAAAGTTTGTTACGAGAATTAAACGCTATGAGCTTATTGATGTAAAAACTATGCCTTTGGAATATGCATTTACAACTGCAGGTGGAGTAGATCTAAAAGTAGTAAGTCCGAAAACTTGTAGTCACAAAAAAATAGAGAATTTATATTTCGCTGGAGAGATCCTAGATTTACATGGAGAAATCGGTGGATATAATTTAATGGTAGCATGGTTTACTGGTATGGTTGTAGCGGATGCTATTAAAGAGAAGTATGGAATAGAACAATAGAAAATACACTAATGGAGATATAGAGAGTCTCTATTAGTGTTATTTTTTGTTTACTTTTATCAGAAGCAATAGTATAATAGTTTTATTAAAACTGAAGATGAAAGGTAGACGAAAGTGAAAAAACATTTTAAAAAAATATTGGCAACATTACTTATTGTCCTAATTGTTGCATTTGGTTTTGTTGGAAATTATTTCTATAACTTTGGCTTAAATCCAAAAGTTGATAAGAGTGGTATAGTAAATCAAGATAGTGATGGTAGTAAAGAAGATAAAACAGCGATAAATAAGTGGTTTGATGAAACGAAGCAAGTTACAGAAATGCAATCTGTAACTAAAAATAAATTGGTTGGATATAAGTTTGTTAATCCTAATGCTAAAAAATGGATTTTTGTAGTTCATGGGTACACTAGTGATGCTAAAAAAATGGCAAACTATATTAAGAAGTTTTATGATATGGGATATAGTGTTTTTGCTCCAGACTTAATCGCCCACGGAAATAGTGAAGGTAACTTTATTTCAATGGGAGGCTATGATTCTGATGATTTAGTTAATTGGGTGAAAAAAATATCGTCTGAAAATAATAATGCTGATACTGCGTTATTTGGTATTAGTATGGGAGCTGCTACTGTAATGAATGCAGTAGGTAAAAACTTACCATCAAATGTAAAAACTTTTATAGAAGACAGTGGCTATGTGAATTTAAAAGTAGAATTTACATATCAATTAAAAAAATTATTTAATTTACCAAGTTTTCCGGTTATTCCAGCGGCGAATACAGTAACAAAAATACGAGCAGGATACTTTTTTGGTGATGTAGATGCTACAAAAGCATTGAAAGAAACGAAATTACCTGCCTTAGTATTGCATGGTGAAGAAGATGGTTTCGTTCCTTTAGAACATGGTAAGCAAGCTTATGATTTAATAACTTCAGAAAAAGAATTTCATAGTTTCCCTGGTATGAAACATGTTCAAGCAGAAAGAAAATATCGTGAGCAATATTGGAACATTGTAGGAGAATTTTTAAAGAAACATTTTGAATAATAAGAGAGAGGCGATTGATAAGTTTATCAATCGCCTATATTTATGAAAATATATAAACAAAATTTAAAGTTTAAATACTATATATAGTTATTCCCCTACAACAACTAGTTCTTTGTTAAGTTTGTTTAGAACTTCACAACCATCTTCTGTAACAAGAACTAAGTCTTCAATACGAACACCGAATTCCCCTGGAAGATAAATCCCTGGCTCAATAGAGAAAATCATACCAGGTTCACATTTAGTTTCGTTAACGCTAGAAATATCTCCATATTCGTGGCATTCAAGACCGATGTGGTGACCTGTACGGTGTGTGAAGAACTCACCATATCCTTTTTCAGTGATATAGTCGCGACAAGCCGCATCGATATCACAGAATCTAACACCTGGTTTAACTAAAGCAACACCACGTTTTTGAGCTTCTAATACTGTTTCAAAAACTTCTCGAGCTTTTTCACTTGGTTGTTTCCAGAACACAGTACGAGTCATGTCAGAACAGTAGTTATCTTTAATACCACCCATATCGATGATAATTGAATCACCTGGTTTTAGATATCTATCTCCTACTGTACCGTGAGGATTAGCCCCGTTAGCTCCATAACCAATAATTGGATCAAATGATAAACCTTCTACTCCTAAATCTTCGTGGATAGCAAGTAAATCTTTTACAATATCTTTTTCAGATTTTTCAGCAGAAATACTATTGATAACACGTTGACAAGCTTCATCGTTAAGAAGAGAAGCACGACGCATAAGTTCTTTTTCTTCTTCATCTTTGATCATACGAACGCGGTCAACGATTTGAGACACATCAACGAATTTACTTTCTGGTAGATAATCCATAAGTGGTAGTAAAAATCTAGCTGGAAGAACTTTATCAATTCCAACTACTGAACCATTAGGGATAGCTTTAGCTAGAGTTTCTAATGGTTTATCAGTATCAGAGTACACAACTTTTTCTAATCCAAGATCTTTTTCTAATGGGAATAAAGCGTTGATGAATAGTTTGTGATTACCATTTTCATCAAGAAGTACTGCATAAAATCTTTCACCTGGATGTTCTAGGTGCCCTGTTAAATAGAAGATTGAATAAGGGTCGCTAATAAGAGCTTGATTAATCCCTTGTTCTTTCATTTTAGATAAAATTTTATTAGTTCTTGAAAGTTTCATATTATACAACTCCTTTAAAAATATTATGAACTTTAATATAATTATATCATTTACAATAAGTAAATACAATAGCGATTATGAGAATATCTGTAACGTTTTCTAGAAAGTAGTTGAATGATAAAATATGTTGTGATATAATAAAGAAAAAAATGGTGGGCAACCACTAAAGAAAGAAGGGGTTTTTATGTCAGAAGTAGCGGTTAAAAAAGGTAAACCGTGGAGTTTCTATATGAGTTCAATTACGTTCGCTTTTGAACGATGTGCTTATTATTCTTCTAAATGGCTGATTATTATTTATGTTACAGCAGCTGTGATTTCTGGAGGAATGGGCGAAAGTGGTCTTGGACTAGGGAAAGTTGAAGGTGCAGCAATGCAGTCGAACTTAGTAGCATTTACTTATCTTGCGCCAGTATTATTAGGTTTTATAGCTGATAAGTTAATAGGAGCCAGATATCTAATTCCGGTTGGTCTTGTATTGATGGGATTAGGATATGGATATGCAGGATTTGTAGGTTCATACTCTTCACTGTGGATTATGATTATTTTAGTTTCTATTGGAACTGGATTTTTCAAAGGTAATCTACAAGCGGTAGTAGGACGAATTTTTGAGGGTAATCAAAAACGTAAAGATGATGCTTTCTCAACAATGTATTCATTCATTAATATAGGGTCTTTCGTTGGTACTACTGCAGTAGGGGTTTTATATGTTAAACTTGCTACAGCAAGCTCAAACGGATACTTACAATGCTTCAAAATAGCTGGATTACTTTGTATCATTGGAGCTATTTGGTTTGTTTTAGGTTATAAATCTCTAGGAGAAGTTGGTAAGCGTCCTTTTGCTGAAGGTGAAGAAAAACACGAAACTAAAGTTAAAGTAAATCGTTCATTAGAAAAATACGAAGTTCGTCGTGTATACTCTATCGTAATCATTTCATTACTATCAGTTATCTTCTGGACATTCTGGTATTTAACGTACGTAATTTTATATGATTACATGCCAAAATTCATCGATGATAAAATAGGAACATTTACAGTTCCGACATCTTGGTTAGACTCTCTTAATGCTTTTGCTTGTATTGCATTAGGACCGATCTTAGGAGCTTTATGGTACAAACTTGCTAATCGCCCACAAGGAGACTGGAGCTTATACAAAAAAGCATCAATCGCGTTATTCCTTCTTGGAGCAACATTTGGTGTATTAGCATTAACTGAAGTTAGTCGTGGAGTAGGAGCACCTGAAACTCAAAAAGCTAGTATCCTTTGGGTTGTATTGTTCTTTATAGTATTAAGTCTTGCGGAAATGTTCTTCTCTCCGCTTGGGCCATCATTCGTATCTAAATATGCACCAAAACACATCTTATCAATTATGATGGCTGTTTGGATTGTAGCAACATTCGGTGCTGCAAAAGGATATGGACTTCTATATGCAGCAATTGCAGATGTACCAATTATCAAACTTTCACTAGGTATCGGTGTTGTCTGTGTAGTTGTAGCCGTTTTAGTATTCTTATTCGAGAAAAAACTAGCTTCTCTTGTAGAATTACGTGAAGGTGAAACACTAGTAGAAGAATAAAACAAATAAAAAATAAGTAGGAATTTTATTTCTGCTTATTTTTTATTGTCTAATAAATAATTTTATAAAATCCATATCATTTATATAACGATATAAATGAGTCTTTGTAGCTATATTATAAAATTATGAAATGTTTTAATTTATTGTATTATAACTAAATGTACTAAAAAATATTTCATTTATAAAATAGTAAAATATAAAATTTTATTTTTTATTAATAATGAAAAAATATAAATTATATGTTAAAATTAAATTGTAAGAAAAAATGCAAAAGGAGGTGTCATTATGGCAGAATTAAGAACACTATATCCTGCTATTAAAGAGAATTTCTCTAAAATGTTGAAAGTAGATGACACACATACAATTTATTATGAAGAAAGTGGTAATCCTAATGGAGTACCTGTAGTATTTTTACATGGAGGTCCTGGTTGTGGAACTGCACCGAGTTGCAGACAATACTTCGATCCCGAGTTTTATCGTATAATATTATTTGACCAACGTGGAAGTGGAAAATCTACACCTCACGCATGTTTAGAAAATAATGATACTTGGCACATTATTGAAGATATTGAAAAAATTAGAGAAGATTTAAATATTGATAAATGGCTAGTATTCGGTGGTAGTTGGGGCTCTACTTTATCACTTTGTTATGCGATTAAACATCCTGAACGTGTTTTAGGATTAGTATTACGTGGAATATTTTTAGGTCGTAGGGAAGATATACTTTGGATTTATGAAAAAGGTGGAGCAAGTAATATTCATCCTGAATCTTTTGAAAGATATGAAAGTATTATTCCAAAAGAAGAACGTCACGATATGATTCGTGCATATTATAAACGACTTACAAGTGAAGATAGAGAAACGAGAGAAGTAGCAGCAAAAGAATGGAGTATGTGGGAAGGAAGCTTAGTAACATTATACCCTGATCCAAATCTAGAACAAAGTTTTGGTGAAATCAATTATGCTATTTCTATGGCGACAATTGAATGTCATTTCTGGATGAATAATATGTTCTGGGATGATGACGATTGGATTTTAAATAATATTGATGTTATTAAAGATATTCCAACTACAATAGCTCACGGTCGTTATGACGTTGACTGTCGTGCTATAGGAGCATATGAATTAAGTAAAAAATTAAATAATTGTAAATTAGATATTGTTGTATCGGGTCATTCATCAGGAGAACCTGCAATCGTAGATTCTTTAGTTAGATCGACTGATTACTTTAAAGAACTATTAAAATAGTATAGATGATAGTTAAACATGGAAATGATGATTCGAGTCTAATTGTTTAATTAAATCTAATATATTAAAGTTGTAAGTTTAATAAAAAATATAACTAATGACTTGTATTGATAATGAAAAACGCTTCATTATATGATAGAATAATAAGTGTGATAATTAAATAAATGTAGTAAAAATATAACTGCTACATCTAAATTTAAAAGTTGCAGAAAATATAATACAAATAACAAAGGAGTAAGGGAAATGGCAGTAAAAGAAAGAATAGCTCAACTAAGAGAATTAATGGAAAAAAATGGAATTGATGTCTATATGGTTCCTACAGCTGATTTTCATAATAGTGAATATGTAGGGGAACATTTCAAAGCTCGTGCGTTCATGAGTGGATTCACAGGGTCTGCAGGGACATTGGTAGTAACTAAAGACTTTGTAGGGTTATGGACAGATGGTCGTTATTTCTTACAAGGTGAAAAACAATTAGAAGGAACTGGTATCGAATTACAAAAAATGCGTGAACCAGGAGTTCCAACTATAGCAGAATTTATCACAGAAAATACTCCAGAAAATGGTGTGTTAGGATTCGATGGCCGTGTAGTGACTTTTGGGGAAGGTAAAAACCTTGCTACAAGATTAAAACGCAAAAATGCTACTGTAAAATATGAAGTAGATTTAGTAGATGAAATCTGGACAGATCGTCCATCGTTATCGGAAGCACCTGCGTTTTATTTAAACTTGGAACGTGCTGGGGAATCTGTTGCTAGTAAACTTGAAAGAGTACGTAAAGAAATGAGTGAAGTCGGAGCGAATATCCATGTTATTACTACTCTTGATGACATTGGCTGGTTATTAAATATTCGTGGTATGGATGTAGATTTCTTCCCATTACTATTAAGTTATGCTGTTGTTTATGAAGATAAAGTAGATTTATATGTTGATGAAAGAAAATTATCAGATGAAATCAAAAAACACCTAGCTGAAAACAATGTAAATATTAAACCTTACAATAATGTTTACGAAGATGTGAAAAAATTCTCAGGAAACGACGTTGTTTTAGTTGACCCAGATTGCTTAAACTATGCAGTATTTAACAATATTCCAAAAGAAATTACATTAGTAGAACGTAGAAATCCTACAATTCTAATGAAAGCTATAAAAAATGAAGTTGAATTACAACACACAATTAAAGCTCACGTAAAAGATGGTATTGCTCATACTAAATTTATCTATTGGTTAAAACAATTAGTTAAACAAGGTATTAGTGAGCAAGAAGATGAACTTTCTGCATCTGATAAACTTGTAGAATTCAGAAAAGAACAAGGTGGATTTATCTGCCCAAGTTTCGCGCCAATTTGTGGACATGCGGAAAATGGGGCAATCGTACACTACTCATCTTCTAAAGAAACATCTATTCCATTACGCACTGGTACTTTCTTCTTAACTGACACTGGTGCACACTATGAAGAAGGATCAACTGATATTACTCGTACAACAGCTATGGGTGAAGTTAGTGATAGATTGAAACGAGATTATACTAGAGTACTTCAATGTCACTTACGTCTGTCAAGACTTAAATTCATGGAAGGTATTTCTGGGGCAAACGTAGACTTATTTGCTCGTGCTCCATTATGGTATGATTATGAAAACTTCAACCATGGTACTGGACATGGGGTAGGATACCTAGGAAATATCCACGAAGGACCTCAAGGAATCCACTGGGGAATTTATCGTGCATCAGAGCCATTTAAACACGGTATGACTATGACTAATGAGCCAGGACTATATATTTCAGGTTCTCATGGTATTCGTCTAGAAAATGAATTAATCATTAGAAATACTGTAAAAAATGAATATGGTCAATTCCTAGAATTTGAAGTAATGACTTTTGTACCTTGGGATTTAGAAGCTATTGATGTATCTATTCTTACAAGTGAAGATAAATATGAATTAAATAATTATCATAAAAAAGTATTTGAAGTTTTAGCACCACACTTTGAAGGTGAAGAATTAGAATGGCTAAAACAAGCTACTAGAGAAGTATAATTTTAATGGAAGGTTTCAAGTTTTCTTGGAACCTTCTACTAATAATTTGTAAAAAGTGATATAATATATACAATTGAAATAAATACAATGTTTATTTTAAAATTTTGAATGGAAATTGAGGTAGAATATATGGATTTAAATACACAATTAAAAAAATATGCACAACTTATAGCGAAAGTAGGATTAAATATTCAGAAAGATCAACCAGTATTAATAAGAGCAAGTACTGAAACACGTGATTTCGTAGCTAAAGTAGTAGAAGCTTGTTATGAATTAGGGGCTAAAAGAGTTGGAGTAGAATGGCGTGATCAAGAATTAACAAAACTACATTTGAATTATCAAACAGAAGAAACTTTAAGTACTGTTGGACAATGGTACATTGATAAATATCAAGATGAGTTAGATGAAGGAGCAGCATTCTTATCTATTATTGGAGATGATCCAGATGGATTAGCAGGAGTAGATAGTGCAAAATTAAAAGCTTCTATGGTAGGTCGTTCTAAGGCTATGCGTAACTATATGAAGTCTATTATGAGTGACGAGTGTCCTTGGTGTGTAGTCTCTGCTTCAACAGTTGGATGGGCCAAAAGATTGTATCCTGAATTAGGGGACGAAGAAGCGTATTTAAAACTTTGGGATCAAATATTAAGTGCTTGTCGTTCAACTGGAGATGATCCAGTTGCTGATTGGGAAGAACATATTAGCACTTTAGATGAAAAAGCTAAGTTTTTACATGAAAATGAATTAGTAAAATTACATATTACAAATGATCTAGGAACTGACTTATATGTGGGACTTCCGAAAAATCATATTTGGCAAAGTGCTGGAAGTTATGCTAAAAAAGCTGACCGTTTTGTAGCAAATATTCCTACTGAAGAAGTATTTACAATGCCTCACAAAGAAGAAACAAGTGGTATTGTATATAACGCAAAACCTTTAAATTATGGTGGAGTACTAATTGATAATTTCTGGTTGAAATTTGAAAATGGTAAAGTAGTAGATTTTGGTGCAGAGCGTGGTTATGACGTTCTTAAGAATTTATTAGATACTGATGAAGGAGCAAGAAAAATTGGGGAAATGGCTTTAGTTCCATTTGATTCTCCTATATCTAATACGAAAATACTATTCTTAGAAACATTATTTGATGAGAATGCAGCTTGTCATATCGCATTAGGAAAAGCATATCCAACATGTGTTAAAGGTGGTCCTGAAATGACTGATGAACAATTAGCAGAAGCGGGGGCTAACGACAGCTTAATTCATGTTGACTTTATGATAGGTGAAGCAACAACAAATATTACTGGTTACACAGAAGATGGTAAGGAAATAGCTATTTTCAAAGATGGAAACTGGGCATAGAAGTATATAATTTTAAGCTTAATATGAAAGGTATGTATTTAATAAAATAAATATTATATTTAGATACTAATAGAAACTGGTTGGGGGCTACTTAATAGGAGTGATTTCTTAGAGAAAAATCATGATTAAGGGTAGTCCTCGAAGTTTTTATAAGCTATATCTTATAAAATCTAAAAAATGAATTTAAAATATTATTGTAGCTTTTATTTGCGAAAAGTAAATAAATATGTGATAATAGATTGTACTAATATTTAGGGGTGATTAAATGCGTTTGGATAAATTTTTAAAAGTATCAAGAATTATTAAAAGAAGAACAGTTGCTAATGAAATATCGTCAGAGGGACATATAGCTATTAACGGTAAAAAGGCAAAACCATCTAGCACTTTAAAAATAGGGGATAAAATTACTATTTATTTTGCAAAAAAAGAGGTTGTGTATGAGGTGTTAGAGCTTAAAGACAGTACTAAAAAAGAAGATGCGACAAAAATGTTCAAAATTCTTTCAGAAAAATCAAGAGAAGTAGAAAATGAGAGAACAGAATAGTCAGTTTAAAAAAGATGTGTTAAAGGCTAAAGCCAAATATAGGAAACGTCGTAAATTTATTATTTTAGTAATAATGACTATAGCGTTATCTGCAACGTTGTTGCAAACTTTTTTATACATACGTGATAAGAAACAAATTAATTCACAATTAACAGAGCAGAATAAAATGATAGAAAATCTTGATAAAGAAAACAAGGTTAATGAACTTGTGATTGATAAATTAAAAGATCCTTATTTTATTACTGATTTAGTAAGGCAGGAGTATGGTCTAAGCTATCAAGGGGAACTAATCTTTAATATTCCATTGCAGGAAAACTTTTTACAGGCAGCAATAAAGTCTATTATGGATGGTAATTTGGAAAAATCTGAAGATAATAATGGCCGAATCGATGATAGTAAAATCCCAGGATTATCTAAAAAAGATGATAAGAAATCAACTAAAAATAACGGTGAAACATCAACGGATAAAAAAGCTAGTGATAACAAAAAAACTAGCAATACAAAAAAAACTGATGATAACTCTTCTGATGAAGATGGAAATAGTGAGAAAGATGAGAAAAATCAGACTCAAAGAGCAACTAGTAGAAATTCAAACACTAATAATCAAAGAAGTAACAGGGGTTAAAACCTTGTTACTTTTTTATTTTTTATATACTTATGTGTTAAAGTAGAAAATATATTATAAAAAAATACTTTCAATAGTTAATAGAATGTATAATTGATATATGTAAGGTATAGACATCTGAAGATTATTTTTTTAGTATTTAATTCAATATATTTAAGTATAAATATTTGTTAAAAAGTTGCTAAAATGTTAATATATAGATAACAAATTTAATGATACATAAATCGGAGGAAATTATGAATAAATATGAAGGGGATGCATTGCACACTGATCTTTATCAAATAAACATGGGCTACGCGTATTTCAAAGATGGGATACATGAAAGAAAGTCGTATTTTGATGTGTATTTTAGAAAAATACCATTTGGTGGAGGGTATGCAGTATTCGCTGGACTTGCCAAAATTATCGATTATGTGAACTCGTTTGAATTCTCTGAATCAGATATAGATTTTTTACGTGAATTAGGTTATGAAGAGGATTATTTAGATTACTTAAGCAAAATGAAATTCACTGGAAATATACGTTGTGTGAAAGAAGGAGAAATTGTTTTTGGGAATGAACCTCTTCTAAGAATTGAGGCACCGCTAATTCAAGCTCAAATTATGGAAACAGCTATATTAAATATAGTTAACTATCAAATTTTAATAGCGACAAAAGCTGCCAGAATTAAGCACCTATGTCCAGATGAAGTTTGTATGGAATTCGGAACACGTCGTGCTCATGAATTTGATGCAGCAATATGGGGTACTCGTGCTTCAGTAATTGGAGGATTTGAAGCAACAAGTAATGTAAAAGCAGCAAAATTATTTAATATTCCATGTAGTGGAACGCATGCTCATTCATTCGTTCAAGCATATGAGGATGAAGAAATTGCATTCAAGAAATATGCAGCTGCTCATAAAGATTGTTACTTCTTAGTTGATACGTATGATACATTACGTTCAGGGATTCCTACTGCTATTAAAGTAGCAGATGAGCTAAAAGATGAAATTAATTTCTTAGGTGTTAGATTAGATTCAGGAGATATCGCTTATCTTTCAAAAGCAGCTAGAAAAATGTTAGATGAAGCGGGATATCCGAATGCGAAAATAGTAGCTTCAAATGACTTAGATGAAGATACAATAACACACTTAAAACAACAAGGTGCTAGAATAGATGCATGGGGTGTAGGGACTAAACTTATAACTGCTTATGATAATCCGGCTTTAGGTGCGGTGTATAAACTTGCGTGTTTAGAAGATGCTAATGGTCAAATGATAGATAGATTAAAAGTTTCAGAAAATCCAGGTAAATTAACTATCCCAGGAATTAAAAAAGTTTATAGAATAATAAATAAAGATACAGGAATGGCGGCAGGAGACTATATCGCATTAGAAAAAGAAGATGTAAACTCTGAGCCAAGTATTAAATTATTCCACCCAACGCATACGTATTTAGAAAAAGAAGTTAAAAACTTTGAGGCACGTGATTTACAAGTGGATATTTTCATAGATGGTAAACAAGTGTACGAAGTTCCAACTGTTCAAGAAAGTGCTCAGTATTTTAAAGAAAATAAAAAACTACTATGGAATGAGTACTTACGTTTATTAAACCCTGAGTTTTATCCAGTGGATTTAAGTACAGAATGTTGGGAAAATAGAAACACAATATTGAAGAAAGTAACGAAAAAATCTAATTAATAGGTGAAATTATGACATTACAACAAGAAGTAATAGCAAAATTAAGATGTAAGGCTGAAATCAACGTTGATGAAGAAATTAGACTAACTATAAATTTTTTAAAAGATTACATTAAGAAAAATAGTTTTGTAAAAAGTTTGGTATTAGGTATTTCTGGTGGTCAAGATTCGACTTTATGCGGTAAGTTATGTCAAATGGCCATAAATGAATTGAAAGAAGAAACAGGAAAAGAGTATTCTTTTATAGCGGTAAGATTGCCTTATGGTGAACAGTTCGATGAGGCTGATTGTAATGATGCCTTAGAATTTATTAAGCCAGATAAAGTTTATACTGTTAATATTAAAGATGCTGTTGACGCTAGTGTTAATTCATTAAAAATAGCAGGAGTAGAAATTACAGATTTTGCTAAAGGAAATGAAAAAGCAAGAGAAAGAATGAAAGCTCAATACTCAATTGCTACAATGAATAAAGGACTAGTTGTAGGTACAGATCATGCTGCAGAGGCAATAACAGGATTCTTTACGAAACATGGTGATGGTGGTGCAGATATTGTACCGCTATATCGATTAAATAAAAGACAAGGAAAAGCTTTATTGAAGAAATTAGGTTGTCCTGAACATTTATATATGAAAAAACCAACAGCTGATTTAGAAGAAGATAGACCAGCATTAGAGGATGAAGTAGCTTTAGGTGTTACATATGATAATATAGATGATTATTTAGAAGGTAAGGTTGTACCTGATGAAATAAGAGAAATAATAGAAGGACACTATATAAAATCTGAACATAAACGTAATCTACCAGTTACAGTATTTGATTTTTACAATATATAGAAGAAAAAAGGAGGATGCTATATAAGATAGTGTCCTCTTTAATATATATACAATTAGCTAAATAAATTAATTAATAAGAAAATCCAAAAATATGTTGACATAATAATATGAAGATGATAGAATAATATAGTCTTCTTAAAGACCAATTCTAAGTGTTAAATATTAAGAAAAAAAGTTTGAAAAAAAGCTTGACATAATTAATAGTTGATGATAGAATAGTAAAAGTCTTCTCAAGAAGAAGACGAACAATAAAACATTTTAAAATAATTAATGTTAAGAAATCAGAAAAAACTTCTTGACAAAAAATAAAAGAAATGTTAAAATAAAAAAGTCTTAAAGAAAAGACAAATACATTTATAACAACAAAGTAAACGGTTAAAAAGTTTTAAAAAATATAAAAAACTTCTTGACAAGAACTTGAATAAATGATAAAATAGTAAAAGTCTTCTGATGAAGACGAAAAAAACATTTTTAAAAAAGTTTTAAAAAAGACTTGACAAAGAAAATTAAAAATGTTAAAATATAAAAGTTGTTAATCGCAACGATTTGAACATTGAAAACTAAACGAATTAAGTCAACGTTAATTCCAAAAAAGGACAGT
>ERZ772999.461-NODE-461-length-25788-cov-10.731240_pt1 | contig 25788 bp, 28 predicted proteins | sample MGYA00511467_ERZ772999 | MGnify/ENA primary metagenome ERZ772999 (study PRJEB29015, sample SAMEA2738064) | human oral metagenome | biome: human oral; feature: human-associated habitat; material: saliva | place: China | collected 2218 ... | reverse complement strand
GGCGAAGTAAATCAAGATACAAAGAGCGTCAAAACCGACTGAAAATTAGGAATCCAGACGAAGGAGTCATGCTCCTAGAACGGATGATCTATTTTCCAAGGTTTTAGCTCGTGTTCAGTTTAAGATATCAAGGGCGTAAAACACAAAGTGAAAATAGAAAGCTGACACAGCATTCGATGAATGCGAGGAAGCTTGTCTTTTTCACACAGTGTTTAGCCCGGATTCAGTTAAGACGCAAATACTTACAAAACTATCCAGCTTTATTATGAATGAGGAGAAAGCCTATGACTTATCATTTTCAAAATCCCAGTGATGCTATTGTCAAGCATTATCTGGAAAACAGCAAGGTGATTGCTGTTGTTGGTCTGTCTGACCGTGAAGAAACGACCAGCAACCGTGTGTCCAAGGAGATGCAGGAGCGAGGTTATCGCATTATCCCAGTCAATCCGCGGGCAGCGGGCAGTCAGATTTTTGGTGAAACTGTTTATGCCAGTCTCAAAGATATTCCTTTCCCAGTGGATATTGTCGATGTTTACCGTCGCAGTGAGTTTTTGCCAGATGTAGCGCGTGATTTTCTGGAAGCAGATGCCAAGATTTTCTGGGCTCAGTTGGGCTTGGAGAGCGAGGAAGCTGAGCAGATTTTGCGGGAGGCTGGTCGTGAAGATATCGTTATGGATCGCTGCATTAAGCGCGAGCATACTCGCTTGATTTTAGGCGAATAAGATGGCCAAGTTAGTCATCATTCGTGGCAGTTCCGGCTCTGGCAAATCGAGTCTGGCTAAGAAACTGCAGGCACACTATGGTCAAGGGACTCTTTTGATTGCGCAGGATACAGTTAGACGGGACATGCTTAAGGAAAAAGTAGAGCCGGGCAACCTATCCATTGATTTGACGGAAAGCTTAGCTCATTTTGGTTACGAACATGATTTACTGGTCTTGGTAGAAGGTTTCTACGAGACAGATATTTATGGCCACATGCTGGAGCGGTTGCGGACTTTGTTTGGTCCTAAGACCCTAGCCTATTACTATGATTTGACTTTTGAAGAAACCGTCCGCCGCCATCAGACCAGAGTCAAGCAAGAAGAATTCACCCCAGCTGATATGAGACGCTGGTGGAAAGATCGAGATTTCTTAGGCTAGGAAGAGGAATCATTCTTTAGAGACGAAGATTCCTTGGAGGCAGCCTTTGAGCGGATCGTTCATGATTTAAAGAAAATTTGAAACGAAGCACAGGAGGAGGAACTTCTGTGCTTTTTGCATCAAAAAGGCATTTTCAGAAATTTTAAATAAATTTTAAGAAAAATATCACACAAAATGTTGACAAAATTATTTCACAGGATTACAATTAGATTACAAAATATTTCTTTTGTTACAAAAAGTTTTAAAGAATATATTTTAGTGGGGTAAGATGTCCCCTATGCAAGCCAACATCCCTACTATCGTTTAGCAAATTGATGATAAACTGACAAGGAGATTTCATTATGAAACGTAGTAAATTTATTCTATTGACAGCCACTGCCTTGTGCTCTGCTTTCCTGCTCGCCGCCTGTAGCTCTAAGCCTTCCACGAAGGTGAACAGCAGTTCCACTTCCCAGACATCTAAGACTAGTAGCTTAGGCGAGTCCTCCACCAAACCATCAGCTAAGCAAAGTTCTGCTTCCAACGAAGCAAAAGCATCTTCTACTACTAAGCTTTCTAGCGACCAGAGTGTTTCCAGTCAAGTTGAGAAACCTGTGGGCAACAAGACTTCAGCAGATTCGAACACGTCACCAACTCCAGCTACCCCAGTGACTCCAACAACTTCCGGTATAGATGTCAATGCTCTAGCAAATGGTGATTTCTCTAGCATTGCAGGTACTTGGCAAGACGATTTGGGCAATCAATTAGTTTTTGATGCAAATGGTTTGGTGTCCCATACTTACAGAGGAAATGAATCAAGCGACTACACTTTGACAAATAGTCAAGTATATGAAGGTAAGTTTGGAGCGTTTTTAACTCATAAATCAGGGAATGAAGTGGCCTCCTTCACGGCTATTCCTAAAGGAGCTCGTCTTTATGATACTGGAAATGAAAATCCGAAAGAACGTATTTTAGTGGGGCAAGATTTCACTTACGCCTCTCAACATCCCTACTATCGCGTAGCGAATTGATGTATTGAATGATGATAATCATGGTGCGAGTGACTTTCCAAGGTACTCATCATGCTGACAATATAAAAACAAGGAACAGAGTTATTGCTGTTCCTTTTTCTTTGCTTTATCGGGAAAGTTTGCTCGTAGGGCTGTTTTGGATTATTTTTTTGTAAAATGGCTCTTTCTTCTCCAAAAATTGGTACAATAAAAGAAAGCGTTTTAATCGAATAATGAGGTATAGCGATGAAAATATCTTTAGAAGAAATTCAAAGAGTTGCCAACCAAGGTCCTTTCTATCCAGACTGGGACTCTCTTGCGACCTATCAAGTTCCCCACTGGTTCAAAAGGGCTAAGTTTGGGATTTTTATCCACTGGGGACTTTACAGCCTTCCTGCCTTTGGGAGCGAGTGGTACTCTCGAAATATGTACATCCAGGGCACGGCAGAGTTTGACCACCATATCAAAACTTACGGGCCTCACAAAGATTTCGGCTACAAGGATTTTATCCCACTCTTTACTGCCGAAAATTTTCATGCGGACGAATGGTTGCGCCTCTTTAAAGAAGCGGGAGCCCAATACATGTTTCCAGTGGCGGAGCATCACGACGGCTTCCAGCTTTATGCCAGTCAGCTTTCTCCTTTTAATAGTGTAGAAATGGGGCCAAAACGTGACATCTTGGGTGAATTGAGTCAGGCAGTCCAAAGAGAGAAAGTACATTTTTGTACTTCCTCCCATCGGGCGGAGCATCACTTTTTCTTTTCGCATGGGAAGGAGTTTGCCAGTGACATTGCCAGCGAAGTTAGTCGTGAGGAACTCTACTGGCCGGCTATGCCAGAGCCAGACCACCATGATTTGTTTGGTCAGCCTTATCCGAGTCAGGAGTTTCTAGATGATTGGCTCCTGCGTACCTGTGAGCTGGTTCGAGATTACCAGCCTGAGATTTTGTATTTTGACTGGTGGGTTCAGCATGCAGCTTTTAAAGAGCACATGAAGCTTTTTGCGGCCTATTATTATAATTTAGGTGAGGCCTCTGGGAAGCCAACTAGCATTTGCTACAAGCATGATGCGCTGGCTTTTGGTGCGGGGATTGTAGAAGTGGAGCGCGGTGGTTTTGCAGAGATCCAGTCTTTCACTTGGCAGACGGACACGGCTATCGCGCGAAATTCTTGGGGCTACACAGAGAATCTTGACTATAAGACAGCTAAAGAAATCATCCAGATCTTGATTGATGTCGTGTCCAAAAATGGGAATTTGCTGCTGAATATCGGTCCAAAAGGAGACGGGGCGATTCCAGAAAAAGATCAAGAAATCTTGAGAGAAATTGGGGCTTGGCTTCAAGTGAATGGCCAAGCGATCTATGATTCACGCGCGTGGAGGCAATTTGGAGAAGGACCAACGCAGCCAGCTAGCGGGCCGTTTTCAGATGGAAGCGCCGTGATTTACACGAGTGAGGATTTCCGTTTCACGGCCAAGGGCGGAGCAATTTATGCCTTTTTGATGGAGCCTGCAGTAAATCAGTGGCTGACGATTCAGACCTTGGCTGACGAAAGAGAAAATCCCGCTTCTCGCTTTCATGGCATCATAGAAAAGGTAACCTTACTAGGCTATGATGAAGTGCTCGAATGGGAACAAAGGCCCCAAGGTTTACGCGTCTTCATGCCGAGTGTAGCAGGCGACTTACCCTTGGTGTTGAAGGTCCAACTGCGTTAAATCTAGACGAAAAAATGAGGCTGGGACAAAAGTCCTAGCCTCTCAATTGTCTTTGGATTGTCAAGCAAGACGCAGTGGTTGAGTGGGCTCTACTACGCTGATTTCATCAGCTTTTACAGCCCTACTCAACTGTGCGGAGGTGGGACGACGAAATCGAATTCTAACGAATTACCGATTTCTGTCCCACTCTCTATTTAAAAATAAATTTCTCAAATCTATCTAGACTATCAGAGAGTATTTTGTAGTGGAAAGCGGCCAAAATTCTGCTCCGTCAGTGCAGGATTGCCCAGCTGATAAACTTTGTCAGCCTGCCGGGTCAAACTGTCCCATGGTTCCTTGCCGATTCGGCTGACCAGTTCCACCTTTCCCTTAAGCTTGGATAAATGCTGGCGCCCCTGCTCGGAAAAGCCTAAAATATGGATTCCTGATGGAAGCTCTTCTTGTCTCGCTCCGACCAAGATATAGGTCAGTAGACGCCGAACCCGAGCCTTGGTATAGCGCTTGGTCGCCACCTGCTCAACCAACTCTTCTATAGTCTCACTGTTTTTCAAGGCCTCTCTAATCCTAACGGCCAACTCCTGATTGACCTGATAAAAGTTTGTCAAATCCGGACAGGTCACTATCTGGTAACGGAGATAAGGAAAGAGGTCCGACCAGATCACCTTGGGAGCCGTTTCAAGCAAGTGATGGGCTGGAGTGAATTTTTTGAGAAAGTCTGGCTGGTCCAGATTCTGACGAAGGGCAGTTGCGGAAGCAAATTCCTGATCAGCTGACAAGGAATGGTAGCCAGCTCCCTGACGTTGAATCGGGCACAGCTTTATAGTTTTTCCCGCCACAGCCTTGGCATAGGCCAAGCCTAAGATATGATTGGGAGTGGAGCCTGAGAAATTGAGCCCTGCAAACTCCTGCCACATGGCCTGAGTCTTCTGGGGATAGGATAGGGAATCAGGCAAACCAGCCAGATAAGCCTCCATCTGCTCTGCCTTTTCACCATAGACCCTAGAAATACTCTCATAATCCAGCACTTCCTCGGTCCCAAAAATCAGCTGATCAATGCCTAACTTCTCTAAGATGTCCACCGCTCCCTTAGCGAAAAAGTCTGCCGCCTGAACGCTGACCAGGAAAGGCAGCTCAAGAACCAGATCCGCTCCAGCTTCCAAAGCCATCTGTGCCCGAGTCCACTTATCCACGATAGCCGGCTCCCCTCGCTGAACAAAATTGCCGCTCATAGCGATAATTTTCAGACCAGAAGCCCGCTCCAGCAGATATTTGTGCCCATTATGAAAAGGATTAAACTCTGCGATAATACCGGTGACTGTCATCTCATTTCTCCGCCACAAAGAACCAGCGAGCGCTCTTGTCAGTTGGCTCCTTGTCCTCAAAGTCCGCGTAAACCTTGACATTCTTAAAACCAGCCTGCTCCAGCAAGATATCATAGGTCAGAATCTCATAGGTCCGCTCCTCATGCACCTCATCATGGCGCGTGAAACGCCCATCCTCGTCTTGGACAAAGAAGGTCAGCTCATGCACGATAGAATGAGGCGGCTCGTCCGCATAAGAATCCCAGACCATGGCAAAGGTTTCAGCATTTTCATGATAGGAATAACCTGGAAAAACCTCGTCAATCTGGTAAATCGAGTGCACATCGAAGATAAATCGGCCGCCCTCATTTAGATGCTGATAAACTTGAGTGAAGACCTGACTGACATCGACTTCGTCCTCCATATAGCAAATCGAGTCCGAATAACAAGTCACCAAATCAAACTGACCGATACCACTCAAATCCAGCATATTGCCCTGGATAAAGGGAATGTCCAACCCAGCCTCTCTGCTGCGCTTCTCTGCCAAATCCAGCATTTCCTGACTCAGGTCCAGCCCCGTCACCTCGAACCCTGCCTGCTTAAAATAAATGGACTGGATGCCCGTACCACAGGCCAACTCCAGTAGCTTTTTCTTATCCTTGGGAAAATGGCGCAGGCTGAACTCCGTCCACTTCTCATACAAAGAATCATCCATAATCGCATCGTAAACCGATGCGAAGGTTTCATAAGTTGCCATACTTTTCCTTTCAAAAATAGCCCAGCCAGCAGGCTGACTGAGCCGAATTCCGCTTTCTGCCTAAGGGCAAAAAATCACTTGTTTTTTTCTTCCAATAAGGCTGCAACATCCACACCAGTTGCTTCGTGCCAAAGTTTTTCCAAATTGTAATGCGCCCGCATTTCCTCAGAAAAGACATGGACAACGATGCCACCCAAGTCTAAGAGAACCCAGCCGCCAGCTGCGTCGCCCTCAACATGGCCAGCAGAAACACCAGCCGCAGCAGCTTTCTCACGGATATTTTCAGCAACCGCATCCAGCTGACGACTGTTCATCGAGCTGACGATGACAAAGTAATCTGTCACAGTAGTCAGACCTTGCAAATCCAAAGCCACAATATCTTCTGCACGCTTTTCATCGGCCGCCTTCACGACCAGTTCCAATAATTCTTGTTCTTTCATAGTTCCTCTTTAATTTTCTTCTATTTCCTTCAAATATCCTACAAAGGCATTGTAGGTCTCCAAGGTTTGCGGGTAGATAGGGATTCCCTTGTGAGCCAAATGCTCCACTGTCCTCGCTGTTTCGTAGGCCACAGCCTGATTGAGCGACTGCTGAGCCAGCTCTCTAGCCTTGTCCACTCCCGGAAAATCTCGGTTGTGCTCAATGTAGTCAGCGACATAGACCACCTTGTCTAACTCAGACATGGTACTACTGCCCACTGTATGAATCTCGATGGCTCGTAGAATCTCCGCATCTTCGATGCCTAAATCTTCCTGAATCTTGTAAATGCCCACCATGCCATGCCAGACATTGTTGCCCCAGTTTTTGAGGTAAGGATCCAGCTGGTATTTGTCAATCAAGGCCAGAAATTCCTCATCCGATACCTTTTTGGCATAGTCGTGTAGAAGCCCTGCCAGACCCGCTTTTTCGACGTCAAGACCGAAGCGCTCCGCCAATTCACGGGCGGCCTTTTCCACACCTAGACAATGCCGCAGGCGTTTCTCAGGCATGACTGTTTCCATCTTAGCCAGCAAGGCCTCACGGCTCATGCTGATATAGCTTTCATAGGTCATAGATAAAGCCCTTCTTTCTTAATATAGTCTAAGACCGGCTGAGGCAGCAGGAAATTAGGAGTCCGTCCCTGAGCCAGAAAATCCCGCACCATGCTGGAGGAAATATCCATGAGGGGGACATCCACCCAGATGACAGGGTAAGAAGTCCCCGCCTTGTAGCGCGGCCGCTGAACACCAACAAACTGAACCAGTTCAACCAGCTCATCAATCCGGTACCACTTGGGCAGATAGTCCACCATATCCGCACCGATGATAAAGTAATAGTCCGTATCAGGATGTTGCTCTGTCAGGAGCTTCATGGTGTCGTAGCTGTAAGAAATTCCCTTGCGCTCCAGCTCAATGGTTTCAATCCCTAAGCCTTCAATGCCCTCAATAGCCAGCTCCAGCATTTTCAACCGATGCTTTTCATCGATGGTCTCTTTCTTATCCACATGAGGCGGCTCATACTCTGGCATGAGCAAAACCTGATCCAAGCCTAACTGTTGCCGGACCTGATCCGCCACGACCAAATGAGCATTGTGGACAGGGTTGAAATTCCCACCTAAAATGCCAATCTGCTTGCGTTTTTTATCTTTAACTTCTGGTTCTAATTCCACCTTGGTAAAGGGGGTCAGTAATTCAATAGCCATAGGCTGACATCTCCACAGAAATTTTTTCTTAAATTTGCTTGACTTTGACAGAGAGTTTGCGATTTTCCTTTTTGCTGGATTGCTTGTAGAGGATTAAGATCCGGCCAATCTTCTGCACCGTATCCACTCCGATTTCCTCTTCCAGAATCTCAGCAACTTCATGGATATTCTCATCTGTATTCTGCAAGAGCGTAACCTTGATTAATTCTCGTGCGTCCAGTGCTTGACGGACGCTGGTTTTGATTTGGTCATTGAGTCCATTTTTCCCAATCTGAATGATAGGTTTGAGACTATGTGCCTGACTGTTGAGAAAGGCTCTTTGTTTACTTGTTAATGCCATAGTTTTCCTTATTCTTTTAAAAATAGCAGAGCTTATACTCAAAGAGTATTAGTCTTGCCCGCACATGAGATTTCTTTCCAAATCAAATGAATACCGTTTCTTTTGAAAATCTTGGACATAGTACCTCATCTTTGTTTTCCCTTTTTGAATAATGCTATGTCCTTCCGCTTCCAGCAGCCCTCTTTGTACTTCAAGGCCTCCAGGATACTTCGCATTGACTTCCCCGCCTGACTTGAGCACTCGCCAATAGGGGATTTTGGCATCTTCCTCAGACCAAGCGACAATCAAAGCAGCAATACCTGAAAAAAATGGAGCACTATTATCCTGTCCAAAGTGAGTACGCAAATCAGCCAAGGTAACCACTTTGCCGTATGGTATTTGCTGAATAGCTTCCACATATTTTTCTGGTGTAATAAAAGTTGACTGGGTCATACATCCTACCTTTCTTAGATAATCGCCTTGCGCAAGACCACGTCCACTCCTTTTGGAGCCCAAGCCGCAACCTTGGCTCTGTCATTGACGCGAATCCAACCCAGACCAGAGAAGACGATATCTGTCTTGTCCTTGATGGTAAATTCATGCTTGACCAGGGCTGGAAATTCTTCCTTTTCCTTGCCAACTGGTGGCACTAGTAGACTGCCAACATGCTTGTCATAAAATTCGCTAGCACCTTGCAACTTGGTACGGTGGAGCTTAAGCTCATTGTCAAAATAAGCCGTGAAGCCCTGCTTGTCACCTGCCACAAAATCAAAGCGACCTAAACCACCCAAAAAGAGGGTTTGCTCAGGATTGAGCTGGTAGGTTTTGGGTTTGATTTCCTTTTTGGGGCTGACATATTTAAGATTCTTAGCAGAAAGATAGTGAGCCATCTGGTGACGATGGATGATACCCGGCGTATCATAGATATGACTGCCATCTGCCAAAGGAATCTCGATTTTATCCAGAGTTGTGCCCGGGAAGCGCGAAGTCGTGATAATATCCTTATCGCCCGTGATTTCCTGAATAATGGCGTTAATCAAAGTGGACTTGCCTACATTAGTCACGCCGACTACATAAGCATCACGTCCCTTGCGGCAATGCTCAATCTTGTCAATCAAGTCCTTAATCGCTTGCTTATTTTGAGCAGAAGTCAAAATGACATCAACTGGACGCAGGCCTTCTTCGTGAGCCCGCTCTGTCAGCCATTGGGTCACCTTACCATCCTTGACCGACTTAGGCAGAATGTCCTTTTTATTCCCGACTAAGAGCACATCATTTCCCGCGACAAAGCGAGGCAGGCCAGGGATGACCGAGCCATTAAAGTCAAAAATATCGACAACATTGACGACCAAGGCGTCGCTATCTCCAACCTCATGCAGAAGCCGCAGAAAGTCATCATCCGTCAGCTGGACGTCGCTGATTTCATTATAATGGCGCAGGCGGAAACAGCGCTGGCAATAGAGTTCGCCTGTCTCCAAGCCTTTTTCTAGAGCTGACTGGGGCGTGTAGCCCAGCTGGCTCTTGTCTTCTGTCTGAATAGGGACTCCGCAGCCGATACAGAGAAGTTCTTCCATTCTTAAATTCCTTTTTTGTATTGAATTGGGCCGTATTTTTCATTGATTTTCTTGAGCACACGGCGTTCACGCGCCCGATTGATCTGGGTCTTGATAGAATCGTGCTCGACCAGTGGCTTCACCAAAATCGAGCGAATTCCGGCCCGATGCGCTGCCCGAATATCCGTCATGAGCTGGTCGCCCACCATGACCACTTCATTTTTTTCAAAATGAAAAAGCTTGAGCGCCCGGTCAATTCCCCAAGTGAAGGGTTTCATGGCCCAGTAGACATAGTCAATTTCAAACTTTTCAACAGCCCGCTTGACCCGTTTTTGGTTATTATTAGACACCACGATAATCCGAATGCCCGCATCCCGCAAATCATGGAGCCACTTCTTCATCTCTGGGGTCCCGTCAGGATTATTCCAAGCAATCAGGGTGTTATCCAAATCCACCAAAACCGCTTTGATCCCCTGTCTTTTCAAACTCTCTACTGTCAAATCGTAAACCGCCTCGACCGCAAAGTCGGGCATGTAATCTTCAATCGCCACATCTCTCTCCAAAAATCGTATTCGCACTATTATAGCATAAAATAGGCTTTTTGGCACCTATAACCCCATTTCTTCCAAGAGCCATTGGGAGATTCCCCCTTCCCTATTCTCCAAGTAAATGAAAACAGCTTCCCAAGCGGGAAGCTCAAATTTTAATATAGGAAAGAGGATCTTACTTACAAGCCAGATCAATGACCATCTTTTTCTTTCTGTAACTTTTTTTCATATAATTCCTGAAGGTCGAGTAATCTCTGAAGATCGAGAATAATACCGGTAGCACCCTCTGCTTCACCTATTTTTATATGAAGAACCTTAGAAAATTTCTGAAAATCCTTCTCCTCAACACCTGGGGCGATACGAATATCGACAGATTGCCATTCACCATCTTTCTCTTCGTAGCCTACTAAAGCAACTAGAAAAGCTGCTCCTATTGTCTGACTACCCGCCAAAGAGTTTGCCACATCTGCAAACAGACCATCATAATAAATAGGATTAGATACCGCAAATAATATAATATCTTCTCTCTTGAGCTCTCCATCAACACTAGCTAGGCGAATCTCATCTACATGCTCAAGTATCGGAAGAGCTTTTTCAGGTTTTACTGAAGCAATTCTTAAAGAATCGTTGTATGGTGAAGCTGGATTCATAATTTTATCATAACTGTGGGCATACTCCGCAACCATACAAAGAAGGAACAAAATAAAAGGAGGACAGATCATTACCAAAAGACGTTTCCATCTCCTTGCCAATAGGTCACTCAAAATATAATAAGGATAAATGAGTAGAACGAAAACAATTGTATAAAAATTGAAAAATGTTCCTACGATATTACCGAAAGCAATCTCCCACAATTTTTGATGATATAAATTTAGAAATTCTTCCACTATAACTCCCCCAACTCATAGAATTTTTAGTTCGAGCACAAGCACTCTCCCTGATTTTTGAATGCTCATAGATTATTGCTCACCAGTCATATCATTATATCATCTTTCATACTTTTTAGCACCTATAGCTTCAAAGCTTACAAAAATGGCAAAAGATGCTATAGTAGATATAAGAACAATTCTCTTGGAGGTGCCTATGGCAAGCAAGGATAGAGAAATGAAAGCTGTTTCTCCCTTTTTGCAAAAAATCATCAACTGGTCGTCCATCATCGGGGCTGTGGGGACAGTGGCCTTTTGTATCTGGGCCTACTATGCAGGAATCCTCCAGTCCAAGGAAACCTTGTCTGCCTTTATCAAACAAGCAGGCGTCTGGGGACCACCTCTGTTTATCTTCCTACAAATCTTGCAGACTGTCGTGCCCATTATCCCTGGTGCCTTGACCTCTGTAGCGGGCATCTTTATCTACGGACATATCGTCGGCACTATCTACAACTATATCGGTATCGTCATCGGCTGCGCCATCATCTTCTATCTGGCTCGCACCTATGGACCAGCCTTTGTTCAGTCCGTCGTCAGCAAACGGACCTATGACAAGTATGTGGGCTGGCTGGATGAGGGCAATCGCTTTGAGCGTTTCTTTATCTTTATGATGATTTGGCCCATCAGTCCCGCTGATTTCCTCTGTATGCTGGCCGCCCTGACCAAGATGACCTTCAGAAAGTATATGCTGATTATCGTACTCTGCAAACCCATCACCCTCATCATCTACACTTACGGACTGACCTATATTATTGATTTCTTCTGGAAATGGCTCGCAAAATAAGAACCACGGGCATTAAAAATCGCTCAAGCTATCAAGCTTGGGCGATTTGTTTATTCTGAAGATGCTGATGTTGTGGGGTGATCGGCAGATGATGCTGACGGTGTCGGAGCTGGCGTAGATGCAGGCGCAGAACTTGCTGGCGGTTCACTGCTAGCGCTCGGCTCAGGAGCGGTCGGTGTCGAACTATTATAGTTAGCACCGCCATAATTGCTCTCCGTTGGTTGGCTGTAAACCGGCTCATCATGCTGATAAGTTGTTGACGGCCCAGAATTAGAAGAGCGCAAGCTCCGGCCTCCCATCAGATCTTCATACAGTACGGCATTGGTTTTCAGAGTCTTAACTGAAGACAAGCCCAACGTTTTCCGAATCAAATTTTGCATTTCCAGCAAATGATCAGACGTAACCAGCTGATAGCTACCGCCATCAGCCAAGGTAGCATCTTCCCCGCGCAACTGTTCAGACTGAATGCTTCTAAAGGCGTCTTTGTAGCCCAATAACTGAGGAATACTTCCCGCATCCAGCGCTACATTGGTCTGCATATTCTTGCTGACTGCTCGCAAAATAGCTTGATAATGGCTAATACTGTTAAGACTGAGCACCTTCTCAACGACCTTTCGGATCACCTCACGCTGACGTTTCTGACGACCGTAGTCACCCTCTGGATCCTGGTAACGCATGCGGGCATAGACCAAAGCTTGGTCTCCGTTGATCAAATGCTTACCTGGCTCGACAGTTGCAGTGTATTCTGGTTCATTTTCTTCGATGGAAATTGGGAAATCAAAAGTATTGTTGACTTCAATACCGCCAACTGCATCGACTAGCTGAACCAGTCCTTGCATATTGATCATCACATAGCGGTCAATATGGATGTTCATCAATTTCTCAATGGTCGCAATGGCCAATTCTGCACCACCATAAGCATAGGCTGCATTGAGTTTGGCTTCTGTCGTTTCGCCATTTTCATCGATTTGAGTCAGAATATCCCGCTCCAAACTCATCATGACCGTCTTTTTAGTCTGAGGATTGACAGATAGGAGAAGCATAGAGTCGCTATTTCCCTTCCAGGTATCAGACCGCGAGCCACTTCCTGTATCTACCCCCATCAGTAAAATCGTCAAGGGCTTGGTTTCCGCAATAACGTTCGTCTCATTCCCAAAACCCTTGTAAGTATGGGACAGAGCGTCCGTTGACTGATTGTAAATAGTCCAAGCATAGCCTCCTACTCCAATAGCTGTGACAAGCAGCAGGCTCAAAAACATTCGTACAATTTTTTTAAACATATTTCATCAATCTATCAGTTTTCCCATCAGGTAAACATCTAGAAATATCCCTTCTCTTAAATAGGCCCCTCTTTTTTGCAGGCCTTCAATTTCAAATCCTAATTCTTTATAGAGATGAACAGCTCGCTCATTTCGAACCTGAACAGTCAGTTCCAAACGGCGAAGACTACTTCTATTTTCTGCCCAGTCCACAGCTTCTTCTAACAAGATACGACCGAGACCTTGATTCCAAAAGGCTTTTTTGACAACGATAAAGACTTGCCCAATGTGGCGAATTCGCTCATGAAAATCCGCTGTGATACTGACAATCCCAGCGATTTCATTATCAAGCAAGGCCAAAAGATAAAGCTGATTATCCGACTCAGCTTGACGCTGAATGAACTGAGCCATCTGATCTTCATCCATCAAAATCCCAGCCTCATCCAAGGTCATATAGTCTGACTCGGCTCCGACTTGATTTAAAAAGCGAATCAAGTCAGCAGCATCTGTCTTTTCTGCCTCCCGCAAGGCCAATTCAAACTCAGCTATGTAGCAATTCCTCCAGCAATTCCTGAGAACGACGCCCTTGACTTTCAAAGACTAGCTCGCGGCCGTCGTCTTTCTTTAGAAGGGTCAGCTTCAGATAATCATCTGGTAAACTATCACCTAGCAATTCTCCCCACTCGATGACCGTAACTCCCTCACCAAAGAGAAAATCATCCAAATCAATCGAGTCTGGATCTTCACCAATCCGATAGACATCTAAATGATACAGTGGCAAACGTCCTTCATACTCCCGAACAATAGTATAGGTCGGACTTTTTATCATCTGCTTAATGCCCAGACCTTGAGCCAAGCCCTTGGTAAAAGTCGTCTTACCTGCACCCAAGTCTCCTGTCAAAATCAAAACATCTTGCTCCTGAAGCAAGCTTCCGAGACGCTGGCCCCAGTTGATTAATTCTTCTTCATTATGACTAAACATTCTTTTATTATACCAGAAGATTTGCGTTTGCGCTCAATTTTCTAATAGAGGAAGCAAAATGTTTGAAAAAAATTAGATAAGCTTTCGAAATCTTCTAATCAAAGCAGGTTACTCGCTTCTATTTGAAAGATAACCAGAGCATTTTCCCCAAAAATTTTTCCTACAAAAAAAGAAGCTGGAAGATTTCCAACTTCTTAATACTGATTCTTAAGAAAGAGCCAGGCTGATAAAGTTAAGGATGAAGAGCAGGTTTAAGATCCAAATCATCGGATGCACATCCTTAGCTTGACCTTTGATAACTTTCACAAGAGCATACATGATAAATCCTGCTGCAATCCCGTTTGTGATGCTGTAAGTGAAGCCCATGAAGATAGAGGTAAAGAAAGCCGGGACAGCTTCTGTCATATCATCCCACTGGATATTTTTCAGACTGCCAAGCATCATGATCCCAACGACAATCAAGATTGGTGCAGTTGCTGCTGTTGGAACGATTGCCAACAACGGGCTAAAGAAGCTAGAGACTGCAAAGCAGACCGCTACAACCAAGGCTGTCAAACCAGTCCGTCCGCCAGCTCCGATACCAGCTGCAGACTCTACGTAAGTAGTAACGTTAGACGTTCCGGCGATTGCACCGATAGTCGTACCGATCAAGTCTGAGTACAAAGCCTTGTCCAAACCTTCTGACTCATGGTTTTCACCAGAGCTTGCGACGATCCCAACTTTTTCACCAGTTCCGATCAGGGTACCAATAGTATCAAAGATATCGGTCAGAGAGAAGGCTAGGATGGCCATAAATGTCTGAGGCAGGCGTGCCGTATCAGCAAAGAGAGCTCCCAAGCCTTCTGGACCAACCGCAACCCCGAACACTTGTCCAAGTTCTTTTAGAGCTGTTGACAGATTGTGCTGACCAAAGTCAATCGCAGATAGGTTTACCAAGCCAACAGCAATCGCTACGACTGTTGTTGTAAAGATAGACAAGATAATGCCACCTTTGATGCCCTTGATAACAAAGAAAACTGTAATCGCTAGACCAAGTAAAGCGAGTAAAACTGCTGGATTATTAAAATCAACTAATCCTGGAGTTGCAGCTGAGTTTGCTGTGATAGCTGCTTTGGCTTGGTCAGCTCCTTTACCAGCTACTACATAGTTACCTGGATCGATTGAAAACTTCAACAGTCCGGCATTTTTAATCCCTACATAAGCTAGGAAGACACCGATACCAGCGGAAATAGCTGAACGAAGTGCTGATGGAATAGACTCGATAATAGCCTTCCGAATCTTAGTCAGGGTAATAAAGAGCGAGATCAGACCACAGATGAAGACCATGCCCAGAGCTTCTTGCCAAGTATAGCCCAGACTAAAGACAACCGTGAACGTAAAGAAAGCATTGAGACCCATACCCGGCGCCTGTGCGTAAGGGAGGTTGGCATAAAAGGCCATCATGAGTGTTCCAGCAACAGAACCGATGATCGTAGCCAGAAAGACACCTTGAGCTGGCATACCCGTTTGTGACAGCATGGCTGGATTGACAAAGAGGATATAGCTCATAGCAAAGAAAGTTGTTAACCCAGCGAGAACTTCCGTACGAACATCCGTACCGTGCTCTTTGAGTTTAAATAATTTATCCATTATAGATAATCTCCTAAATTGTTTTATGGCAACTGATTAAAAGAGAACTCCTGATTTTCTTTAAAACAGTGCTGCTTATTCGTTATTTACGAACAATACTATGATTATACTCAAAAACATTCACTTTTTCAAGTCCATTGCTCCAAAAAATACTTTAAAGTGTCTTATTTTTTATTTTCTCTGCTTAAAAAGAGCAAAGTCATGATTTGGATAAAGGTAAATCCAAGGATAAATACCAGACGATCCTTCTGAAAGGTTTCCAGTAGCTTTTGGACGACTAGCTGGGGCCGCGTCACCAGATCCCAAGAATTGAGGCGATCATAACGACCGATATAAATGGCTAGACTCGACAGATAAGACAGCCCTGCTACCACAAGCATATCCAACCACCAAGTCCACTTCCAGCGCTCGCGCAAGATATTCCAGCTCTCAATCCCGCAGTAAACGCCAAATAAAATGCTCGGCACAAAAGCCATAAATAGGCGCATGCTAACAGGGTTCCACAGAGTATCTCCCACCCAAGTCATGTGCACCAAGTCTGTCAGCATATAAAAAGTATTAGGATAAAAGGCCAGCCAAACCACTAACAAAAGTGGATAAAGCCATTTCTGCTTCTTAGATATCGTCGTTAAGACCGCAGCGTCATAGGCAATTAAGGCCAGAATCATATTCCATATCAGGTCTGGTCCCTGAACCGTAATCCCCTGAATATACACAACAAATGCAATTAGTAGGAAAAAAATGTGAATCAAAATTGGTTTACGCATACAAGATCCTCCCCTTACTTTAACTCTCTTCGCTCATAGACTATCAACAAACATCTTTCGACTTAGCTATTGAGGAAACATTATACCACAACTTGTGTCATTTATTCTTAATTCTGTTATAATAGACTTACTATACTCATTGATACTGTACGAGGAAAAAGAATGACGAATAAAGTAATTGCTGTAGATTTGGACGGAACCTTGCTCAATTCTGAGAGTAAGCTGTCTGATTTTACCAAAGAAACTATCAAAAAAATATCGGCTAAAGGGCACAAGGTCATCATCACAACTGGCCGTCCTTACCGCATGGCTCTAGATTTCTATAAAGAGTTAGAGCTGAATACTCCCATGATAAATTTCAACGGCTCTTTGACCCATATTCCTGAGAAAAAGTGGGAATTTGAGCAATCCTTGACCGTAGACAAGTCTTTCTTGCTGGATATGGTCCAACGAAAAGAGGAGATCGAAGCCGACTTCATCGCTGGTGAATACCGTAAGAAATTCTACATCACCAATACAAACGAAGAAATCGCAGATCCCAAGCTCTTTGGCATTGATAACTTTAAGCCAGAAAATCAATTTCAGGCCCAGCTAGTGACCAAAAATCCAAATGCTATTTTGCTGCAAACTCATGCCACAGACAAGTACGCTCTGGCTGAAGAGATGAATGCCTTTTACCAGCATGAACTCTCCATCAATACCTGGGGCGGTCCGCTTAATATCCTTGAGTGCGGTCCTAAAGGTGTTAACAAGGCCTTCGCCCTCCAGTACCTGCTCAATATCCTCAATGTCGATCGCAAAGACCTGATTGCTTTTGGTGACGAGCACAATGATACCGAAATGCTGGAATTTGCAGGAACAGGCTATGCCATGAAAAATGCCAGCGAAACCCTGCTGCCTTACGCTGACCAACAGCTTGAACTCACCAACGACCAAGACGGTGTAGCTCACAAGCTAACTGAGCTCTACTTGTAGAAATAAAATAAATCAAATGAACATAATTTGAACCGCACCTCAACTGCTAGACTCTTTCTGTCTAACTGTTGAAATGCGGTTCATTTTTTAAGGCTGATTTTTCTACTTGACCAACGCTTCTATTCTACTTTTCCACCTTCAACAACGAGGTCATCTGCTTTTGCAGCATCACCGTAGGTTGGGTGAAGAGTCTTTTCATAAGCCTTGTGGAAGAAGTTTTCCTTGCCCAATTTTTCAATGTCTTTATTGATGAAATCAAGCAACTCTTTGTTTCCTTTTTGGACTGCTGGTGCGATGGTATCTGGGTCACCAAGCGAAGTAATTCCTACTTCATATCCTTTATTTTCAAGAGCCCAAGCTAGAACTTCAGTATTGTCAGTTGAAAAGGCATCTCCACGTCCATCCAAAAGAGCTTGATAAGCGTCACTGTATTGGTCGTATTTTTGAAGCTTAACTTCTGGGTGATTTTTCTCAAAGTATGTTTCAGCGGTGGTTCCTTTTGTGACAATCAAAGTCTTGCCTTCAAGCTGTTTAACATCTGTGATAACACCTTTCTTAGGAGACACAACACCTAGTGAAACCTTCATGTATGGAAGGGCAAAGTCAACTTGTTTCTTACGTTCGTCTGTGACGGTAAAGTTGGCAAGGGTGATATCAACCTTATTAGAAATCAAGTATTCCGCACGGTTGGCAGCATCAACAGACACGTATTTTGCCTTAACACCGAGGTCTTTAGCCAGCTGATTTCCCAGTTCGATGTCATAACCTTGGTAAGAACCGTCGTTGTCTACATAACCAAAAGGTTTTTTGTCTCCAAATACAGCAATTCGAAGTTCACCACTTTTTTTGATTTCATCAATAGTGCGAGCTTTAGCAGTGGTTTTGCCAGATGAAGAAGTAGCATTTCCGCCTGAGCCACAAGCTGTAACAAAGATGAGGGCAAAGGCAAGTGCCAAAACAGTTAAGAGCGATTTGAGTAGTTTCATAAGAATCTCCTTTATAAATATGAGCCAAATTGGCTGAAGTCAAAAACGTTTAAAAATTCTTGTCCTCGTTTGGTTTGTGGATTGGTAAAGAAGGACTGAGCCGTTCCTTCTTCGGCAATCTTCCCTTGGTCGAGGAAGATAATCCGGTCCGCAATGGCTTGAGCAAACTGCATTTCGTGGGTCACCAAGATCATGGTACGACCTTCTTGAGCTAGGTCGTTGATGAGTTCGAGGACCTCACGCACCATTTCTGGATCAAGCGAAGCCGTCACCTCGTCAAAGAGGATAATTTCTGGATGCATGAGCAGGGCACGGACAATGGCAACCCGTTGTTTCTGACCACCAGATAATTGGCGAGCGAAACTGTGTTTTTTATCGAGCAGTCCGACGCGTTCCAATAATTGTAGGGCTTCTTCCGTCACTTCTTTCTTATCCCGTCCTTGTGCTTTGATAGGACCTAGGATAAGGTTCTGCAAAACGTCCAGATGGGGAAAGAGTTCATAACTTTGAAAGACCATGCCAATCTTTTGACGAACCAAGTGAAAGTCTTTCTGGCTTCCAATAATGGACTGGCCATCCAGAAGAATATCTCCACCCTGAATGCTTTCTAGGCCGTTAAGGCAGCGAAGGAGAGTGCTTTTCCCACAACCGGATGGTCCTAGAATAACCACTACTTCCCCTTTTTTGATTTCTAGGGAGAGTCCTTGGAGAATGGGATTGTCTCCGAAGGATTTTTTTAGATCCTTGATTTCTAATATGGTATCAGACATTTAGTTCCTCCAGTGTTTTTCTAAGTGAGTGGATAGTTTGGAAATAGGAAAGCAAACTGCGAAATACAGGACCAGTATAGTGCCGTAAATCCAAAAGGATGCGGTTGGAATGGTCAAACGATTGCTATCGATGATTTGCTGTCCCACCTTTGTAACTTCAACGACTCCAATCAAAACAACCAAGGAAGTCGTTTTAATCATCCGTGTGACGAGATTGATGGCCTGCGGAAGCAGTCTTCTCAAGACCTGCGGGATGATGATGTGGTAGTAAAGTTGGAAGGTCGTTAAGCCCAGCGCCTGTCCGCTTTCAAACTGATGTTTGGGAAGGGAAGTGATAGCTCCACGAACCAAATCTCCCATCTCAGCTGTTCCCCAGAGGGTAAAAACGATAACGGCAGAAGTTTCTCCAGAAATGTTGATATTAAAATTTCGGGCTAAACCAAAATAAACAATGAAGAGTAGCACTAGTTGGGGCATGATGCGGATAAATTCTAGATAAAAACGTGTCAAGAAGCGAACGACTCTAGAATGAGAGGTCATGATGATTCCCATGACCGTACCGAAAATCATGGATAAGAGGACAGAGAGGATGGAAATACCAATCGTAACTCCCAATCCCTGTAAGATCCGCAAAAGATTATTTCCCTGAAAGAGTACTTGTATTCCCGAATCCTGCATGGCGGAGCCTCCTTTCTATCCAACTAAAAAGCAATGATATAGGCAGGAGCATAATAAGATAGGCCACTACCAACATAGCCAGTGCGATGTCTGTCTCATAGTAAAGCCCAATCAAGTCCTTGGCAACGTACATGAGGTCGGCTAGAGCAACCGCAGAGAAGACAGAGGTTTCCTTAATCAAGAAAATCACATTGGCACTGAAGGATGGCAGAGCCACTGCTGTGGCTTGTGGCAAGACCACGTAGCGAAAAACTTGAGCGGGTGTCAGACCGATCGCTAAGCCAATCTCATGCTGGGTTTGACTAACTGCTTCTAGCCCGCTTCGGAAGGATTCTGCCATATAGGAACCTCCCAAAAAGATGAGGCCTAGGGTGGCGCAGACCTCAGAGGAAAGGACAATCCCAATCCGAGGAAGCCCAAAGTAGAGAAAGAAGAGTTGAATCAAAAGCGGCGTATTTCGCGACAATTCAATATAAGCTGTGGCTAGCTGTGACAAAACAGGGATGCGATAATGCCGAATGATACTAACAAGTAAACCAACTAGAAAAGCTCCCAAAATGCCCCAAACTGCGATATGCAGGGTTAGAAAAAATGCCTTTTGATATAATGGTAGATATTGTTCAACAATGGACCAATCCAAAAGAGAACCTCCCATCTAGGAATAATACAGCTATTGTAGCACTAAAAGGCATGTTTGGATAATATGTATTTTCTATCACAATGATAAAAAATATTTATCATCTCTATTGCAATCTGAAACTTCCAGACAAAATTTTTGAAAATGATATGAAAAAGAGTTAAGATGTTCCTGTAAATTAAAAAAGTAAACGTTTACTTTTATCAAGGAGGACATTTTATGTCATACACAACAAGCAATGCCGAAGGCCCTGTGGATTTTATCAATACCTATGATCTGGAGCCCATGGCACAGCAAGTCATTCCTAAAGCTGCTTTTGGCTACATCGCGAGTGGAGCTGAGGACACGTTCACTTTACGCGAGAACATTCGAGCTTTTAACCATAAACTCATTGTCCCTCATACACTCTGTGATGTAGAAAATCCAAGCACTGAGATTGAATTTGCAGGAGAAAAACTGTCTTCACCAATCATCATGGCGCCTGTTGCAGCCCATAAATTAGCAAATGAGCAAGGGGAAGTCGCTACTGCGCGTGGTGTACATGAATTTGGCTCTCTTTATACAACCAGCTCCTACTCCACAGTTGACCTTCCAGAAATTTCTCAAGCCCTCCAAGGAACACCGCACTGGTTCCAATTTTACTTCAGTAAAGATGATGGCATTAACCGCCATATCATGGATCGTGTCAAGGCAGAAGGCTACACAGCCATTGTCTTAACTGCGGATGCGACTGTAGGAGGCAATCGTGAGGTCGATAAGCGCAATGGTTTTGTTTTCCCAGTTGGCATGCCTATCGTTGAAGAATATTTACCAGAAGGTGCTGGTAAGTCCATGGACTTTGTCTACAAATCAGCGAAACAACGCCTGTCTCCACGAGATGTAGAATTTATTGCCGAATACTCAGGACTTCCTGTCTATGTCAAAGGTCCTCAATGCCGTGAAGATGTCGAACGTTCCCTTGCCGCAGGTGCTTCTGGAATCTGGGTAACCAACCACGGTGGTCGCCAAATCGACGGTGGACCAGCTGCCTTTGACTCGCTTCAAGAAGTCGCTGAAGCAGTAGATAAACGGGTACCGATTGTATTTGACTCTGGTATTCGCCGTGGCCAACACGTCTTTAAAGCCTTGGCTTCAGGAGCAGACTTAGTAGCCATTGGACGTCCTGTCATTTATGGTTTGGCCCTTGGTGGTAGCGTCGGTGTTCGTCAAGTCTTTGAACACCTAAATGCTGAACTAAAAACCGTTATGCAACTATCTGGAACTCAAACCATCGAAGACGTCAAACACTTCAAACTACGTCACAATCCATACAATCCAACCTTCCCAGTTGACCCTCGTGATTTGAAATTGTATTGATAAATAAAACAGATTGCAATAAAAAAAGCACACCTCAAAAGTTAGACAGAAAATCTAACGATTGGGGTGTGCTTTTTATCAGAGTGCGTCTAAGCTGGCTCTATGGCGGGAATTGGTCAAAGCCTCTGGTAAGTTTGATTTGTTTCTCTAATATTTATTTCTTATTTTCTATTAAGCCTTTTCTTGCTCTAGTGGGACGACGACTAGGGTCTTGCCAAGGCTTGCTAATACTTTCAATACCGTATCCAATCGAGGGTTGGTCTTTCCTGTCTCCATTCGAGCGATGACAGGTTGACTGACCCCACTGAGTTCTTCAAGCTTCTTTTGGCTAATGCCTTTTTCATGTCTGGCCTCGATCAGCTCTGTCATAATCGCTACCCGCAGATCACTTTCTAGGATTTCTTCCTTGGTGAAAAGCTCTGCTCTTGCTTCTTTCCAATTACTACCGATGGCACTATTCTTCATCTTTTAGCCCTCTTTCTTTCAAATCTTGCAACTCTCGTTTGGCTTTCTCAATTTCCCGTCTAGGTGTCTTCTGCGTCTTTTTAACAAAATGATGCAGTAAGACAAAGCTTCCATCTATCCAAGCCACAAACAAAACCCGATCCCGTAAGGGTCGTAATTCCCAAATCTCTGCCTCTAGATGCTTGATGTAGGGCTCACCGGCACGAGTTCCCTGTTGACTCAAGAGCTCGATATAGTCATTGAGCTTGTTGAGTTTGATCCGGCTATCCTTGCTATTAAGACTAGCAAGCTCCTTCATATAGTCCAAAACTGGTTGATTCCCATGTTTATCTTTATAAAAATAAATAGTGTGCACAAAGCATCCTCTTTTCGAATTTATTATAACTCAAAAGCTATCGAAAGTAAATACTTTTAAGTTATCAAATACTTATAAGCCCCTTTTGAAATATTCAAAAGGGACTCATTTATATAATTCGAATATAGCGACCTTATTGGTGCCAATGAGGACAGTTTTTATCTTTGTGAGAACTAATAAGATTAGCAAGGTTAGCGAGATAGACAACTATGCTTTGTAACCATATTTTATCAATACTTTTGTTTTAAACCTATGATAAAAAATCATAACTTCCGATTCGGCATAACTGCAATAGCAATACCCTTATAATCCTCAAAAGAACCTATAAAAACTAATTCTTCTTTTCAAGAAACTATAGTCTCTTGAGAGACCCTCATCTGGCACTTGTTTTTGACGACAAATGACCGAGGGGCGATGGTTCTTATAAATCGAAATGAAAAGAGGATTCGAGGTCTAGATTGCAATGATTCTATAGGGAAAGTGACCAGCCGAGGCCTAAGTTGCCATGATTCTATAGGAAAAGTGACCGGCCGAGGCCTAGGTCACTATAAAACTTTATTAAAGACTAATAACTAGTACAGAGAGTAGCTGGATTTCAACTCAACTGATACACGTCAGGGGTTTAAAAATCCATTCCATCTGGATTAGGTGCTCCGCCTTCCAAACCGCTGATATTTTTAAGAATTTCTAGGTCAGCTGGACTCAGTTCGATGTCAAAGCAGTCTAGATTGCTAGCAATCCGACTCGGAGTGACTGACTTAGGCAGGGGTAGGAAGCCTTCTTGTAAGCTCCAAGCGAGAGCGATTTGGGCAATAGTCTTGCCATACTTATCTGCTATCGCCTGCACAGCTGAATTTTGGAAGAGTTCGCCCTGGCCAAATGGTCCCCAAGCTTCAAGTAGGATATCATGGGTACGGCAGAAGTCCACTGCCTCTGTCTGATAGACACCTGGCGCTAGGCGGATTTGGTTGACGGCTGGAGTGACGCGCGCTGTTTCCAGCAGAGCCTCTAGATGGTGAGGCAGGAAATTGCTGACGCCGATCGCTCGGATCTTACCAGCTTGGTAGAGATCTTCCATGGCCCGCCAAACTTCTGCATTGCGCTTTTGCCAAGCTCCATCTTCTCGTAAAGGCTTAGGATTTGGCCAGTGGATAAGGTAGAGATCCAGATAATCCAGCCCCAATCGCTCCATAGAGCTGTCAAAGGCTTCCATGGCCTCTTCATAAGTGTGCTTGCTATTCCAGAGCTTGGTAGTGATGAAGAGCTCCTCACGCGGAATGCCGCTGTCTTTAATCGCTCGACCAACACTCTCCTCATTTTTATAGATAGCTGCCGTATCAATGTGGCGATAGCCAGCCTTAAGGGCGGCCAAGACTGCCTGATAAGCCTCTTCTCCGTCCTGAGCCTTCCAAGTACCAAAGCCCAAGACTGGAATATTGACGCCATTGTTAAGGGTATAATTTTGCATATCTGTTCTCCTTATTTTTTCTTTCTTTTGGCCAATTTTGGCTTAAAGATATTTTCCTTGGTTGGAGCCATGCCTCGGCTGAAAAAGCTGTAAATGATAAAGGCCAACCCAGCAATAAATATCAAGAAACGATGCAGTAGCAATCCAAAGAAGAGGAATACCAAGCCCATTCCCATAAATTTATAATCAATCTTTTTCATCCTGTCCTCCTCATCTGTGATAACCCTATTATAACATCTTCTCTTTCATTGAGAAAGCACTACCATCTGTTAAGAAAAATATCTCAGAGACTTTCTAGTTGCGCCAACCATTCTAGCTTTGCCCAAGTCCCTCTAGCAAATCCTAGGGAAAAAGAAGTAGCTCCACATTAAAAAGGACAGGTTACCCCATCCTTTCTAAAAATATAAGGAGACTCAATTAAAGAATACTGGAGGCAGCTTCAAAGCGTTTTTCACCATCCAGATAAGTAGCAACCAGCTCCAAATCCTTGTCCAGCACGATAAAGTCGGCATCATAGCCTTCCTTGATCTGGCCACAGACATCGTCAATGTGGACGGATTTTGCTGGGATGAGACTGGCCATCATGACTGCTTGGTGAGGATTTGCGATGCCCCACTCAACCACATTTTTCAGACCGTCTTTGAGCTGCAGGATAGATCCTGCTAAGTTACCAGTCGATTTGAGACGAGCTGTGCCATTGGCTACCACCACTGGAAATTCTCCCAGCATATAGTCGCCATCTTCCAGCCCACCTGCAGTCATACAGTCTGTGATGAGGGCTACATGTTCATGGCCCTTTTGCTTAAGCAAAATATCACAGGCCTTGGGATCTACGTGGTGGCCATCACAAATCAACTCTGCGTAAGTGTGAGGCAGCTCGTACATAGCCCCAACCATACCTAGTTCACGGTGGGTCAAGCCCCGCATACCATTGTAGGCATGTACCCAAACACTGGCTCCTGCTTCTACTGCTGCCTTGGCTTCGTCATAGGTCGCATTAGAGTGCCCCAAAGCGACTGTCACACCTTCATCAGTGATGGTGCGGACAAATTCTTCCACGCCCTCACGCTCAGGTGCCAAAGCAATCTTATTTAGCAGGCCATTGGCTGCCTTTTGCCAAGCACGAAATTCATCCATACGAGGGTCCTTCATGTAGGCTGGGTTTTGGGCACCCTTGTACTTTTCAGTGAAGTAAGGCCCTTCAAAGTAGAGACCACGAATCTTGGCACCACTTGCTTCTTGGTAACGAGCACCAATATTTTCCGTCACAGCTAGAAGTTGCTCGTAAGATGATGTCAGCGTAGTCGGCAGGAAACTAGTCACCCCAGTCGTCAAAAGACCTTCACTCATGGTATGGAGGGTACCTTCGATGTTATTGTCCATGACATCGACCCCACCAAAACCATGGATATGGGTATCCACCAGACCTGGTGCGACAGAGTAACCTGTGTAATCCACCACTTCCGCATCCGCAGGGACTTCCTGTACTAATTTTCCAAATTTTCCATCAATCACTTCTAAAAATCCACCCTTGCGAATCCCTTGAGGATAGAAGAACTGATCGGCTTTTATATATTTAGGCATTTGACTGCCTCCTCTTGTTCTATTTCTATTGACTCTATTATAACGCTTTCTATTTTATTTGTAAATGGTCTATACCTGTTTTTTGAAAAAATTTATTATATTATTTAAATCAAGAAAAGAGAGTGGGACAGAAATCGGTAATTCGTTAGAATTCGATTTCGTCGTC
>ERZ772999.454-NODE-454-length-26071-cov-5.628383_pt1 | contig 26071 bp, 36 predicted proteins | sample MGYA00511467_ERZ772999 | MGnify/ENA primary metagenome ERZ772999 (study PRJEB29015, sample SAMEA2738064) | human oral metagenome | biome: human oral; feature: human-associated habitat; material: saliva | place: China | collected 2218 ... | reverse complement strand
GAGTGATTGAAGGCTTTAGTTGTCCTTCACAGAACATCCACATGCCGATGAAGCTGACAATTAAGTTTTACTGTGAGGATACGCATCTGAAATCAGTGGATAATTTCGGCCAGAACATCGCATCTATAACTCCGCGATTCGCATTCCCATACATTCAGACACAAAAAATTAAGATAGTCGCTGAGTCGTTTAACTTCTCGAAAACAGTCACAATCAATAATGACGGTGATGCTGAGGTTATGCCTGTAATTAGAATTAACTTCAAAGGTAGCTGCAGCAATCCAGTCATTAAAAAGAACGACGCATACGTGCGTGTTCTCGGTAACTTCGTGAGTGGTGATTTACTAATCATCGACTGTGAATCCTACCGAATCACCAAGAATGGTGAGAACTGGATTCATCACATCGATAGAACATCGTCATTCACTGACATTCGCTTGGATGTTGGTGATAGCAACATTTCATTCGGTGCAGATACAGGCGACTCGAACATGGCTGTATATGTGTACTTCAATAAGCGCTACTTAGGCATGTAGGAGGTGTAGATGGAATTAGCATTCTTGGATAAAGATTTTAATCTTATCAAATACTTCAACTACATCAATTTACAGTGGATCCGCAGATACTACGAACCAGGACAATTTATGGTCCAGATTCCAGCTGACCAATATGTCACAGGTGCGGAGTACGTTTTCAACAGTTCACGGCCAGAGCTTGGCATGATCCAAAAGTTCGAGTATGCACGCAAGTCTAGCGGACAGTTGATTTTGCTATCTGGTTATTTTTACGAATACAAGCTGAACGATAAAATCACGTACCCACGCTTTAGACATACAGGCAACATCGAAATGGTGGCTAGAACCATCGTAGATAACTACATGGATGACATACCACTGCTGACTAAGGCGCAGGCGAACTCACCACTACTGGGCACTAGTGTGACGAAACAGTCGACAGGTGAAGGTTTGGCAACAGCACTTTATGCACTGTTGAAGACGCAGCAGATGAGCTACTCTTGCCTATACGACTATGTTAATAAGCAAATCAAGTTCAAAGTATGGCAGGGTTTAGATCGTACACAATCACAAACGCAAAACAGTTTCGCTTCGTTCGCCGAGAAGCTGAGAAACATCCAGAACGAGAAAATCGTAAAGGATACAACCTTATCAAAGAACTATGCGATCGTAATCGGTAATGGCAGTTATGAGGAAGGTAGGCAGGTCAGCGTAACGGTTGACCTCCGTGCCAACCATTCAGACTATCGACGTGTTGTGTACATTGATAAGACGGCGGAGATTTACGACTCGACAAAGGAAACGCTAGATGCTTATAAGAACCGACTTATCCAGGCAGGAAAAGAGGACATGCTGAAGAAGCATGCAAGCATTCTTAATGTATCTTTTGATGCAGTTCGCAACAATGGACTTCGTTACATGGAAGACTTTAATCTAGGCGACAAGTGCGATTTATTGATTGACGACTTCCAGATGGCTTTTCAAGCACGCTTAACAGAGGTGCGCGAAGTCTTTAAGAACTCAGTGCATGAGATAAGTTTAACGTTTGGCGATAAAGTGCCAGTCGCATACAGAAAGTGAGGAACATAATGGCAATGCAATCATTCCCATTTACGTCAGAGGTTACTTTTGACGATAGTGGCTTTCCACAGTTTGATAGGGCTGTAGGAAGTGATGTTTTAAGAAGTATCCTATCAAATTACTACACCAATGGTGTGTTCGGAATTGGTAACAATAACAGCTTTAAGGTCGTAGCTGCTACAGGTGGAGGTATGAGCCTAACAGTTAAGCCTGGAGCATGCCTTATCAATGGTGCTACTGGTTACAATATAGACGAAACACGTATCATCATTCCAAACAGCGATGCGCAACCACGTATCGATTTGATCGTGCTGAGATTGGACGATAATAAGGCGCAACGAAGTATCAGAGTAGAGATTGTTAAAGGAACTCCACAGTCACAACCAGTAAAGCCTACACCTGTACGTGAAGGTGCTGTGTACGACTTAGTGCTAGCAAATGTAATGGTTAGAGCTAACGTTTCAACAATCACTAACGCGGACATCACTGATACACGTCTCGATAAAAACGCGTGTGGCTTTGTAAGTGCGGTTAATAATCTAAACATGGACGCTCTCTATACACAGCAGAAGGCTTTATTCGACGCATGGTTCGAAGGCATCAAGAACCAACTAGGCACAGATGCAGCAGGCAATCTGCAGAATCAAATCAACGCACTAAAGCCTAAAGTTGATACAGTTAATAACGCTCTTACTTTTAGCGGACAGAATACAACCACTAGAGGTCAACTGGATGTAGCAGGTAAACTCAATGCTAAAAACGGATTAGCAATTGGAGGCAATGATACGTTCATTGTGAAAAGATTTGGTGGCTCCGGCGCTAGATCAACATTCAACGCAACAATGAATGATAGAGAGGATGTTCGTATCACGATTACTGTTCCTGCTGGATATAAATTAGTTGGTCTATTACAACCGTACACTGACTATAGAAGCACTGTATCGTTGTATAACTTTACGAATAACATTGTATACTGCACTGTCTACAATTCTAGTGGTTGGCCTAATGTTCCTATTGGTGCAAGTGTAGATATACTTTTTGTTAAATCAGTTTAGGAGGGTTACTAATGCTAATAGACAACAAGAAATTTACAGAAGTTCCTAGTAACAATAAAAGCGTTGTTACGTTTCAGCGCGCTGTTTTTGAGAACTTAAAAATTCTAATTGACTCCTTCGAGGTGGGTGTGATCCACGATATATCATTCGACGATGGACCTTCAGTAAAAATGTATACAGAGCCACTAACCTTTTCTAAATCTGGGACAGGTTACACCCTATCGTTTATCTTGACGGATGTTCCCGAAAAAGATATTGAAGCAAATAACTTCAAGGAAGTTAGACCACTTGTTAACGATGTTCTACAAACAGCAAGTGCTGACGTTGTTAAAAAGTACGTTTCATTTTTGGATCAATGGACACCAGGGGTTAAATACAAAAAAGGCCAGCGCATTGGATGCAACGGAACTCCGTACGTAGTTGAATCAGAACATATCGCAGTGGAAGGCCAGACGCCTGAAAATACGCCTTTGCTATATGAAGATATGACAAAGGAAAAGAAAGCTTATCCGTGGGATGAAAAAGTCACTTATAACAAGGGTGATTTAGCAATCGCACGTGGAATTGTGTTCGTTTCAAAAATTGACAACAATAAGGGCAATGAGCCAGGATTTGGCTCTGCCTGGGATTACAAAAAATAAATAGGCTATTAAGGCGACCAAAGCGGCCGCCTTTTTAGATAGAAAAGAGGAAAAAGAAAAATGAGAATTTATAACGTACCTGATATCTCAGAGCATCAACCAAATTTCGACTTCACACCATATGCTGGCGGATATGCAATTCTGCGCGCTGGCGTAGCAAGTAGAGAGGATTACTCATTCCGTCGACATGTAGCAGAATGTCAACGTTTAGGAATCACTATCGGCGTATATTTCTATTCCTATGCTTTGAATGTGGCACAGGCAATTGAAGAAGCACAACGCTTCTTATCTATTATCAATGGAGTAGATATTGGCTTAGGCGTATGGCTCGATATGGAGGACGCAGACCACTACAAAGTTAATAACGGCGTATATATTACACACGATAACATCGCGCCTATGTCACGTGCATTCTGTGATGTGATTGCGGCAGCTGGTTATTACACAGGCATTTATACATCGCTGTCATGGCTTGGCTATCTTGCGCCTGAATGTGATCCATACGATAAGTGGGTAGCGGCTTGGGGTAATAACGACGGAAGCCACACGGTAGACACTTCAGCATACGGCACAATCCAACAGTACACTAGCAACTATGGAACATTAGACGAAAATGTAATCTTTGTTGACCCTAGCATTTACCGTACAGGTGTTACAGCAGATAGACCAACGGAATATGTTCCATCACCTGCGCAATCACCAGCTGCAACATCATCCAACGTCTATGTAGCTCAATATGGCGATACTCTATCGGGGATTGCCGCTAGATTTGGCACAACTTATCAACGCTTAGCGGAAATTAATGGCATAGCTGACCCTAATAAAATCTACGCTGGGCAAGAAATCGTTATCGATGGTGAGCCCGTTGCCAACACAAGCAATGAGGTTTATTACACCATTCAGGATGGTGACACGCTTTCTGGAATTGGAGCGGAAAATGGTGTTTCTTGGCAGTGGTTGGCTGAGGTTAACGGAATTGCTAATCCGGATCTGATTTATCCAGGCAAAACAATCCGAGTTAGATAGGCGGTGGCTTCATGCAAGAAGGAATTAATCCTGTATATCTTAGCCTGCTAGTATCTCTTATCGGTCTAGTTGTAACAATCTGGAGCGTTAACTCAACAATCCACAAAGGAAATAGAGACCAGGCTAAGGAGCTAGCTGAAGAGTTAGGGAAAATGAACTCTAACATAGCGTATGTAAAGGAAGGCATTACTGATTTAAAAGCAACCACAAAAGATGTGAGTAACCGTGTCATGTCTCTAGAAAATCGCTTAGCACAGACAGAAACATCCGTAACGTTTCTAACCGAACGAATCAAACAAGTAGAGGAAAGAAGGGAAAGGGTATCTAAATGAAAGACAAACAATATTGGAGTAAATGGGCAAAAGCCGCAGCAAGAAGAGCATTAAAGACAGCAGCGCAGACATTCGTTGCGACGATTGGAACAACGGCAACACTTGGTGCGGTTGATTGGAAGTTAGTTTGTTCAACATCTGCATTGGCTGCAGTTTTATCGATTGCAACATCTCTTGCAGGTCTGCCAGAAGTAGAACCTAACGAGACTGCTGAAGAAGATTTGAAGTAATTAAAAGCCTACTCTTTTTATAAGGGTAGGCTGCTTTTTTGTGGCACCCAGTTTGGCACCATTCTATTATAAATACACAAAAAATTATAAACACAGACAGACATAAATCGCTAAAAATAGATAAGAATATCACTTGGCGTTAACCATTATATATATGCCATTGATTCTCATCACTCGCTCCATGACATTCAAAAGCCCTATTTTAAGGGCTTTTCTTTATATGTGGCACCTTTTTGGCACCCTTTTCTCATATTTTCGATTGTTTCGTTCAGGAATTTATCAGTATCCTTTAGTAAATGCGTATATGTTTGTAGCGTTTGCTCGATGGATGCGTGACCGAGTCGTTTTGATACGGCAACGATATTCACGCCACTATTGATAAGAATCGTAGCGTGGCTGTGACGTAGATCGTGTAGACGAATTTTATTAACGCCAGATAGTTCTATGGCTTTTGTAAATCTTTTTTGTATCTGAGTAATAGGGAGGCTTGCTATTCCGCCGAAAAGGAAATCACCGTCAACGTCCAATAATGGTTGTAATCTCTCTCTTAGATCATCGTCAATCCATACTTTTCTTGATTGCTTCGTCTTAGTTGGTTTTAAGCCGTTTACGAAGTGTTTGATACTTGCGTGAATGTTTAACCAATTCCCATCAAAATCGCTCTTCTGCAGTGCCATAATCTCACCACGGCGTGCACCAGTCCAGAACAACGTTTCAAAGAAGAGAGCATAAAGTGGACTATCGACACAGGATAGAAATTGATTGAACTCATCGACAGTCCACACGTTCATTTCCTGCATTATTTCTTTATCCGTCTTTTTAAGTCGCTTCAAGATAATGCTGTTATCAACAATGTTGTATACCGTCGAGTAATAGCGAAAAACGCCCTTAACGAATGAAATGGTATCATTCTTTATCTTTGTTCCACATTGGTCACTATTAGCTAGTTCTGCTCGCCACGCAACGAGCTGTGCACGGGTGATTGATTTTATTGGGCGTTTATACAAGTCGGCGAATCTGCGTTCAAATGCGACTTGGTGGCGGCGAGCTTGTTCCTTTGATGGCAATGCATACTCTTCCCATTGATGAGCTACTTGTTCAAACGTAAGCTCATTAGGCTGGCTGCTTTGTTGTATCACTTCAGCTTCATAAATTTTGGCATCACGTTTTGTTTTAAAACCACGCTTCTTTTTGGTTCGTTGTTTAAACGTAAGAGGATCACGATATTTAATCTGCACAAAGTAAGTTTTTCTGACATCATCATATCCAATCATGCGTTGCCTCCTTTCTAGGATTTTCTATAGTTGTTACTGAAGTAATCAGCAAAGGCAAGATGTAGCACTTCCATTAAGTGTTCTCTTTCTGTAGGTGACATCTTATACATTGCGGTTTCAATCTCCGCTAAATACTTTTCTATTTGTTCCATTGATAGGCTCCTTTATGATAAAATTGAGTACAGTAAAAGCACATTGGAGTGAGTTTACTGCTTGTCCGACTGTTGGTAGCAGTCGGTCTTTTTTTATGCGTATACAGGCACGATCGAGTTCATCTTATCGGTGTTGAAAAAATCTACACGCATTTGTGCGGCTGAAGGACTGATTCCGAAATATTCACTAATAATTGTGGTTTCTAAGGGAAGATCTACTTCTTCAATAACGTCAACAGGGGAAAGAATGTTTCGAGCAAAGCAATCAGCACAGCGTTCTTCAAAGCGTGATGTTTTTAACATGCCTACATGTCCGAGCATTAAATGCCCGAGTTCATGTGCAATTGTAAATCTTTGACGTTTTAAACATTGATTGAGGTCGTTGTAATAAATCTGCATGGATCCAGTAGCAACACCTATGATTGAAAAACCATAAGGATGTGTTTTCTTTGCAGTTGCAAGGTCTACAGGATCTAGAGAGGAGTATTTGATTAGCTTTATTTCTGGAAAGTAGTTTGTAAGTTCGGTGATAGGGTCAAAAGGGTAAGCGATGTTGGCTCTATGTCGTACCCGTAGAAGGGTGCTATAGACGGTAGCATAGCAAGAATGAATCATCAGAAGTGCTCCTTGTACATACGCTTTAAGAAGTTCATCATCTCTTCGCGTTCTTCTTCTGTCATTTCATTAGCTGCCCTACCAAATGCATAGATATCTTCTTGTACATCCGGTGCAAAGTCAAAAATCCAGTTACTTTTTCCATCTTCTGTTGGCACAATTCTAACTACACAAGAGTCTGTTACATCCGCAGGTGTATCTTCCCAGCCCATGAGAGCTGCAGGTGTCGTCCTAAGTGCTTTAGCTATAGGTTTTAGGGTGTCGATAGGCATCTTTTCAATAGCCCCTTTTTCATATCTAAAAATAGTAGTTCTATCTTTACCGATTGCTTCAGCAAGTTCATCTGCTGAAATCCCAAGTTCTTTGCGTCTTTTCTTTATTCGCATTCCTACTGTTTCCATATAATATACCTCCATGCCTGTATTATAATCGCAATTTTGCGATAATTTCAAGATAATTTGTGGCAAATTTGCAATTTTTTGATTGACAAAGAAAAAAGGATAGGTTAATCTTTGGTTGTGGCATAAATGCTACTAGAAAGGGAGCCCTTTATGAACATTACAAAATTCGAAGATGTCCTACGCGAGAAAAAAATTTCTAAGGATGACATAGCGAAGATACTTGGCAAAGATAGAGCCACAATCTATCGACGTTTTGCCAAGAACGGAGAGTCCTTCACGGTATCCGAAGTATCCAAGTTGGCGTCAGTCCTTAATCTGAGTGCAGATGTGGCAAACACTATTTTTTTTGGAGAATGAGTGGCATAAACGCAACAATAGAAGGAGCCAAATATGGATAAGAAAGTTTATGAAGATTTGTTGTACGTAGAACTGCCAAACCTAGTTAACAGAATTCTAAAAGAGAAAAGCAAGCCTGCGAGCTACAACGTTGGATTCAACAAAACTGTTTCAGAGATTAGCAAAGTTGTCGATGCTGAGATCAAAGCTGCAGAAGTTGCATTCAAGATTGTCAGCCAGCAGTAGAAAGGAGGAACGTATGGACAAAAAAGTTGTAGAAACAATCAAGGCTTTGTGTGACTGGATTCAAGAGGAATTGGAAAATGCCTCCAGTGTGCAGACTGAAAGCATACTTCCAGCAGTTATCGAAGCAACTGCAAAACTTATTGATACTAATCGTATTTAGAGATTAGAAAGGGAAAAGTATGAAATTACCAAAGAAAGTATATATCTGTGGAATTAAGTTTGAAATTGTTGAAAAACCGGTTATCTGCAAAGGTGATACAGGTCTAATACGAGGGCTTGTAAACTTTCTAAATGACACTATTGAGATTGACTCTGAATTAAGTGATGACAGAAAAGTACAAGTACTTATTCATGAGTGCTTACATGCGATTTTTGACTTATCAGGCAATACAGAGATTTGTACAGATGAAAAAGCAGTACAAAGCATTGCAACTGCTGTGTACTGCACACTTAAAGAAAATAAATTACTTAGTTTTCTTTGAGGATTTCTGTGCCAAAGCACTACCAGCGACAGACTTTGATTTTGCGCTAGTTCTTCCATCACGAAGAATACTCGATGCTTTGGTAGCAACTTTAGAAGAAGTGGTTTTGGTATTTTTAGCCATTATTATTCACCTCCTTTCAGGGGCATTATATACAAACAAAAAAGGAAAACAAGCATAACGAAAAAGAAAGGAGTCGCAATGAAAACAACAGTAACCCCACAAGAGGTCATTGCTAAGACGTATCTGAACATCACAGATGTACAGATTCTGCTGGGCATGACACGAGAACCAGCAAGAGCCTTATTCAAGCAAGTCAAGAATATTGAAAAGGAAAAACTTGGTGTCTATGACGTATGGCCAAACATGATTCAAAAGGACAACTTGCTGAAAGCTCTGCATATTTCTCGAGATGCACTGCTAAAAGATTTAGAACTACGAGAAGCAAACAAAAAAAGCGCCGTCCAGCAAGACAAGAGCGCTTAAGTGACATCCACAAAATGTCACTACCATTTTAACACAGAAAGGTAGAAACAATGAAAACAAATAAATTTAGTGATAAAGCATTCAAACTAGGAATTTACATTTTCTACGGGGCTTTATTTGTAAAGGCCATCGCATTCGTTCTAGGTGTGGATCTATGAGAAAGATGAAATCAATGCAGTTTCATTTCAAGAACAACGGACGTATGGCCAAACGCGATGCATGGCTAAAAGATATTGAAATCGTGCCATATGACGGTCCTGATTTTAACCGTCAGTACGTCGAAGCTTTAGAGCGAGTTGAGAAAATCAAAAAACTAGATTGGAGTGCAGAAAAGAATGAAGACAGACAACCAGCGTAGAGAATTTGAGTTCGCACTCGAAACATTACTAAAAGCATGCGATAGCAAAGTCAAATCTGTAAAAGTGAATTGGGATGAAAAAGACACGGAATTTCGTGAGTCTGCAGAGTCCGTAACAATCACGTACAACAACGATTACAAAAAAGAAATAAACATCGCTTATTGTTCATGGAAAGCAATAGCGTTTACAACGATTCATCGTTCATAAAAGGAGGAAAGAAAAAATGAGTGAATTCAAAATAACCGTCGAGCTTAGCGACAAAGCATATGAGGTTCTAAGCAAATTAACATCATCATTAGACAACCTGCTAGCAAATCAACTTTTACAAGAAGGAAACTTCCAAGAATTTGCGGAAGCTGAACCAAAGAAAAAAACCAAAAAGACAGAAGTGTCTGAAGAAAAACCTACAGAACCTAAGACAGAATCAGTTGACTTCGAAAAGTTGCGTGCAGAAATCAGAATGCTAGCCTCATCCAAGAAGGTAGCTGGCAAAGATGTAAAGGCGGTTCTCAAAGCCTTCGGTGGAAAACTAAGCGAAGTCTCAGACGACAAGCTAGAAGTTCTTAGAGATGAAATGGCAGCGTTATGACCGAGAATCATGCGAGTAGAGGGCACGCAGTCTTAAGTGCTTCTGGTGCTAAGCGCTGGATGGCCTGTACGCCTAGCGCACGCTTAGAAGAGCGTTTCCCTTCAGCTGATACAGTTTACTCCCTGGAAGGAACTAGAGCTCACGAAATAGCGGAACAGCAGCTCAGAACCTTCCTGGAAGGCAAGAAGTCAAAAGTTAAGTACGAAGGTGATGACCTAAGAATCTATGACGAAGTACTACCTTACATTGAACGCATAAAAGAACTCTATGCAGAGTGTAAGAAACGCTCAGAGAGTACTGTGATGTTCCTAGAAACACGTCTAGATTTCAGCAACTACGTTCCAGATGGATTTGGAACAGGTGATGTAATCCTATTGGAAGACAACACTCTACACATCATTGATTTGAAGTTTGGAAAAGGTGTTCGAGTTGATGCAGAAAACAATCCACAGTTACGGCTGTACGGACTAGGTGCTATCAACGCATTCGACGATCTGTATGACTTCAAGAGCGTGGCAATGCACATCGAACAGCCACGACTCAATCACAGCAGTGAAGAAGTCTTGGCCAAGGAAGAACTTCTCAAATGGGGAGACGATTTAAAGCCGATCGCACAGGAAGCGTATAACGGCGATGGTGAGTTTCATCCAGGAGAGCACTGCAAATTCTGTAAGGCTTCTGGATGCTGCAAAGCCTTAGCTGATTATAGCCTAGAGGTTATTGATGAAAGCATACTTGATCCGCAGTTAATCAATCCGGTGGAACTAGGACCAATCCTTGAAAGAATTCCAACTATTGAGCATTGGCTCAAAGCTGTAAAGGAGTATTCAATCAATCAAGCCTTAGCAGGTGAATATATCCCTGGATGGAAGTTAGTAGAAGGTAGAAGTCTACGGAAGTACACGAACGACGTTGATGTTATCAACGCACTGCATGAAGCAGGCTATGAAGATGCTCTCATCTTCGAAAAGAAACTCTATGGAATTAGCACAATGGAAAAGAATCTCGGAAAAAAGAAGTTCGGTGAAGTTTTGGGCAATTTTGTCTATAAGCCAGAAGGCTCACCAACATTGGTTCCTGAGAGTGACAAGCGACCAGAATTTAAACCACAACAAGCACTAATTGACAGTATTGAAGTCCCAGAAGGGCTATAGGAGGAAAAAACATGTCAAACAACACAACAGTAAGAACAGGATTAGTCAGATTATCATACGAACATTTATGGGAGCCAGTTGCAGTAAATGACGGCGACGATAAGAAGTACAGCGCATCCTTCATCGTTCCTAAGAGTGATAAGAAGACAATCAAGATGATTGAAGATGCAATTGAGGCAGCAATCGAAACAGGTGTCAGCTCTAAGTGGGGAGGTAAGAGACCTAAGAACTTAAAGCTCCCACTACGTGATGGTGACGAAGAAAGAGACGACGCAGCATACGAGAACTCAATGTTCGTAAACGCAAATTGCACAACAAAGTATCGACCATTCATCGTGGATCGTGAAAAGCGACCAATCACCGATCAAGACGCAGTTTATTCAGGATGCTACGGCCTAGCAGTTATTAACTTCTATGCTTTCGATTCAAATGGAAATCGCGGTGTAGCGTGTGGCTTATCTGGCTTTATGAAGGTACGCGATGGTGAACCAATGTCTACTAGAATCTCAGCAGACGAAGCTTTCGCTGATGTTGACACATCTGAATTCGACGATCTCGACGATGACTTTGATTAGTCATGAGAACCCTATCAATCGACATCGAAACATACTCAGACGTTGACATTAAGTTAGGAGTGTACCGATATACGGACACTCCTAACTTTGAAATCTTACTCTTTGCGTATGCATTCGATGAAGAGCCTGTCAGGGTCATAGATTTAGCGTGTGGCGAGGATTTAGACGAGAGACTGATAAAGGCCTTATCCGATGGGAAAGTGCTTAAAAAAGCATATAACGCTCAATTTGAGAGAGTGTGCTTGGGAAAGCATCTAGGTGTCACACTAGATCCAAGTCAGTGGAAGTGTACGATGGCGCATGCAGCTTATCTTGGTCTTCCTGGCAAACTTGGGGAAGTCGCTAAAGTTCTAAACTTAGACGAACAGAAAGACACGGCTGGAAAGATGTTAATCAACTACTTCTCTAAGCCTTGCAAACCTACTCGATCTAATCAAGAACGGACACGCAACTATCCATATCATGACATGGAAAAGTGGGAACTCTTTAAGAAGTACAACGCTCAAGACGTCGAGACAGAACGAGCGATTAGCCGCTTCTTAGAAAACTATGAAATCCCAGTTGTAGAAAGAGCGCTCTATGCCTTAGATCAACGCATGGCTGACTACGGTGTAGGAATTGATCTAGAACTAGTTAAATCAATCGTAGGCTTCTATGACAGCCACGCAGATGTATTTATCGACCAATCACGAAAGCTTACAGGACTTCAGAATCCTAACAGTCAAGCACAGTTACTCGACTGGCTAAACAATAACGGATTGGAAATCACAGACATCCGCAAAGCTACACTAGAAGCCGCTTTAGAAAATGAATCATTAAAGCCTGCTGTTCGTACGGTCATAGAAAACAGACTAGAGACAGGGAAGGCAAGCGTAAAAAAATATCAAATGATGCTGGATGCAACATGTTCAGATGAACGTATGCACGGTGTCATGTTCTACTACGGTGCTCGTACAGGGCGCTGGGCAGGCAGATTGGTACAGGTGCAGAATCTCACCAAGAACTATATGGAAGAGCTAGACAGCACACGTACACTAGTCAAACAGGGTGAGTTTGACACACTGGAGTACATTTATGACTCAATGTCTGATGTACTCAAGCAGTTGGTCAGAACCGCATTCGTTCCGCCTAAGGGTTACAAGTACGCTATAGCCGACTACTCTGCAATCGAGGCAAGAGTTATCGCCTGGCTAGCAGATGAGAAATGGGCTATGGAGGTATTTGCGAAGGATGGTGACATCTACAAGCAGACCGCCTCACAGATGTTCCACATTCCTTACGAACAGATTGACAAGTCGTTACGTCAAAAGGGTAAGGTATCAGTCCTTGCATTAGGCTACGAAGGTGGCGCAGGTGCGCTAAAAGCGATGGGTGCCTTAAAGATGGGAATTCCTGAAGAAGAACTTCCTGTTCTTGTTAAGAAATGGCGTAAAGCAAATCCACACATTGTCAAACTTTGGAAGGATGTCGAAGACGCTGCAAGACTCGCAATCAGAACTAAGAAGCACGTAGAGCTTCACCACGGTGTAAGTTTCGACTGTGACGGAATGTTCTTACGAATCAATCTTCCAATCGGAAGAAGCATGTCTTACTTCAAGCCACGAATCAATGACGAAGGAAAAATCGAATTCAGTGGAAAAGAGACAAATAAAAACGTGTTTGGCACTAATACTACTTTCGGCGGAAAATTGGTCGAAAACATCGTTCAAGCGCTAGCTCGCGATTGTTTGGCCGAAGCTCTGACAATGATAGATTGCTTCTACAAAATCGTATTCCACGTACACGACGAAGTGATTGTAGAAGTGGAAAAGGACAAAGCAGAAGAACATTTGAAAACTGTACAGCGACTCATGGGTGAAGAGCGCGCGTGGGCTCCAGGGCTGTACCTAAGCAGCGCAGGCTACACAGCCGATTACTACTTAAAGGATTAGGGGGATCTACACTATGCAATTAAAAATATCCACAGGCAGAAGTAAAAAAGAATTGAAGTGGAAAAATAAAGAGATCCCTTGGGAAGATCTACTAAGTAAACTATCAAAAACATACAGAACACGCGAAACAGTTGCAGAGTACAAGAAAATGAAAGTCGCTCAGCAGGGTGACATCAAAGACATTGGCGGCTTCGTTGGTGGATGGCTAGAGAATGGCAGACGCAAGAGCGACTCTGTTATCTGTCGTTCTCTCATTACTCTCGATGCAGATACGGCAAATAAGGACTTCTGGGACGACCTAGTAGCCTTCAATGACTTTGCATGCTGTATTTACTCGACTCATAAGCACACACCTGAAGCACCTAGATTAAGACTGGTTATACCTCTAACTCGAACGGTCAACTCCGAAGAGTATGAAGCAGTCGCAAGAATGGTAGCTAATGACATTGGCATAGACCAGTTCGACGATACAACCTATCAAGCAAGCAGACTAATGTACTGGCCAAGCACGTCAAGCGATGGAGTCTTCTTATTTGAAAAACAAGAAGGCGAATGGCTTGATCCAGACGAAGTCCTAAAGCGTTATCCTGATTGGCGCGATGTGAGCTTCTGGCCACAGTCTAGTAGAGTCTCAGAGATTCACATAGCACAAGCTAAGAAGCAGGGCGATCCATTAGATAAAGAGGGGCTTATCGGAGCCTTCTGTAGAACGTATGACATTCATACGGCAATCGAGAAGTTCTTATCTGATGTATATGTTGCTTGCGATCAACCTGATCGCTACACATACATCAATGGTTCTACAGCAGCAGGTCTTGTAACTTATGAAGATAAGTGGGCCTACAGTAATCACGGTACAGACCCAGCAAGCGGCAAACTGTGCAATGCGTTCGACTTGGTAAGAATCCATAAGTTTGCAGAGCTGGATGAATCCGCGAAGCCTGACACACCATCAAACAAACTCCCGTCCTTCATAGCGATGCAAGAATTCGCAGCTGCAGATGATGAAACGAAAAAGACAAGACTTAGTGAACAACTTGCAGCTTTAGATTTCGACATAAACGAAGAAGATTTGGATGCAGCCGCAGAAACTAAAAAAGATGAATTGGACTGGATGTCTGACTTATCACTTGATAAGAAGGGCAATGTTGAGCCTACAACAAACAACATTCTTATCATTCTACACAATGACAAGAATCTAAAGAACCTAGGCAAGTTCAATCTATTCAGTATGAGACACGAAGTCTTTGGCCGACTACCTTGGTACAAAGAAAAGGTAAAGCGTAACTGGCGTGATGAAGATGATTCAGGCTTACGTCTATACATTGAAAAGATTTATGGCATAAGTGCGGTTAACAAAGTAAGCGATGCGATGTCAATCTACAGCAGAGACATGGAATATCACCCAGTCAGAGACTACTTAGACACGCTTGAGTGGGATGGTATAGAAAGACTAGACACAGCCTTAATTGACTACCTCGGAGCTGAAGATTCACGTTATGTAAGACTCGTAACACGTAAGTTGATGATTGGAGCTGTAGCACGTATCTACAGACCAGGATGCAAGATGGATAACACTCTCATCCTGGTAGGTCCACAGGGCTATGGCAAATCAACATTTATTCAGAAGTTAGCAAAGTCCGCAGCGTGGTTCAGTGACAGCTTGTATGTTTACTCAGGCAAAGAGGCAATGGAAGCAGTCAGAGGCAAATGGATCATAGAACTAGCAGAACTTGCAGGTATGAAGAAGGCAGAAATTGAAACGATTAAGTCCTTCATATCAGGTGATAAGGATTCGTTCCGTGCCGCATTCAAAAGACACTCAGAAGACAATCCACGTCAATGCGTATTCATCGGCTCAACGAATGAACAAGAGTTCCTAAGAGACCAAACTGGTAATAGACGATTCTGGCCAGTAGACATCGCAGTAAACGAAAGAAGTAAAAGTATATTCGTTAACTTAGATGATGAAGTAGATCAGTTGTGGGCAGAGGCTAAAGCCGCATTTGTTGCGGGTGAACACTGGCACGCTGATCGCGAGCTAACGAACCTAGCAGTAGAAGCTCAGCAGGCTCACACAGAGTCAAACGAACTAACAACAGTTATCAGCAACTACCTCAACAAAGAACTTCCCGCAGAGTGGGACGACATGTCTATGGAAGATAGGATTCTGTTCTTTGAAGGCTATAGCGAACATAAGCCTGGAGGTTACTACCGTGATAAAGTGTGTACCTTGGAAATTTGGCAGGAGTGCATGTTAGGAAAAGCGAAAGACTTCAACCGCCAAAGACAGATGGAAATCAACAGTGCAATGAAAGGGTTAAAAGGTTGGGAAGCTCGTAGCACAGTACGCTTGAAAGCAGGTTACGGAACTGCTAGAGGATTTATAAGAAAAGCACCTTATGACCCTGATTTTGACTAACAATGTGTAAACAAAGTCCATAAATTTGTAAACAAAGTCTAAAAGTTTGTTTACACGCTTGTAAACGAAGTAAACAGAGATGTAAACAAAAAAGTCGGACTTTGTTTACACGATATATGTAGATAAATACTGACGTTTTAACAATTTGTAAACGATGTAAACAAAATATTTGAGTAAATGATGAAAAACGTAATTAGGCGCATATAACACATGTGTAAACGCCTAATCCGCTATACACGCGTAAAAGAGCAAAACTTTGTTTACTTGTTTACATTCAAAAAATAAGAGGTAAACAACATGGAAAGAAAAAAGAATATTTCCGAGGGTCATTTGGAAAGATTATTGGTTGATAAGGTCAAACAGTTGGGCGGTCTTTGTTGGAAGTTTGTTAGTCCAGGTGTGTCCGGAGTTCCAGATAGGTTCATTGCTTTCGACGGCAGAGTTGTATTCGTCGAGATGAAAGCACCAGGGAAACCTCTAAGACCTTTACAGCAAATTCGTAAAGTGGAGTTACTTGATCAAGGTATTGAGGTTTATAAAATTGATTCGATAGAGGGTATCAACAAATTGATTGAGAATCTTAAAACAGGTGAGGTCCATGCAATTTAGACCACATCAATATCAACAAGCTGCAGCACAGTTTATTGTGGATCATCCAAAGTGTGGACTTTTCTTAGATATGGGACTAGGAAAAACTGTGACAACTTTGACAGCCTTAGATGGATTGATGAATGATACATTCGACATCACTTCAGGAAAAATATTAGTGATAGCACCGTTGAGAGTAGCAGAACACACATGGAGTACTGAGTGCAATAAGTGGGACCACTTAAAGCATCTTAAAATCTCAAGGGTAATCGGATCCGAAAAGCAAAGACTGAAAGCCTTAAAAGAAAAAGCAGATGTGTATATCATCAATCGAGAAAATCTTGTGTGGCTAGTCGACCTATTAGGTAAAAACTGGAATTTCAATACTGTGATCGTAGACGAACTTAGTAGCTTTAAGAATTCAAAGTCTAAAAGATTCAGAGCTTTGAAGAAGGTAACACCACTGTTTGATAGATTTATTGGCTTGACTGGCACACCAGCACCACGTAGTCTTTTGGATCTTTGGCCGCAGTTGTACTTGATGGATAGGGGCCAGCGTTTAGGGAAGACCTATACGGCCTACAAAGATAAGTACTTTACACCTGGATGGCGAAATGGCTATGTCGTTTATGAGTGGAATCTTAGACCAGGAGCCGAAGAACAAATCCAAGAAGCAATCAAGGATATCTGCATGAGCCTGAAGGCGGAAGACTGGTTGAAACTCCCAGAACGTGTCAACGTCATGCATGAAATCGAACTAGGCGAGACTCTGATGAAGAAGTATCGAAAGTTTGAACGTGAGAAGCTGATGGAACTTGAAAGCAGTGAAGCGCTAGTGGCATCTAATGCGGGAGTGCTAGCAGGCAAATTGACACAATTTACAAGTGGGGCGATCTACAAAGAAGATAAGACCTGTACGATTGTGCATGAAGTGAAGCTGCAAGCCTTAGAGGACTTAGTTGAGGCAAGCAACGGACAGCCAATTCTAATTTTCTATAATTTCCAACACGATAAGGCTCGTATCAAAGAACAACTAAAATCCTATGACGTACGAGAGATAAAGTCCGAGGCAGACATCGATGATTGGAACGCAGGAAAGATTGAAATACTTCTGGCGCATCCTGCAGCGATGGGTCATGGCTTAAATATGCAAGACGGTGGCCACATCATTGTCTGGTACAGCCTAACGTGGGATTTAGAACTCTACCAACAGGCTAATGCAAGATTACATAGACAAGGACAAAAGAAGTCAGTCTTGATCCATCATCTAATTGCAAAAAATACAATCGATGAAGACATAATCAACAAACTGACAGATAAAGCAGCACAACAAAATGATTTGATTGAAGCCGTTAAGGCAAGAATCAAGAAAGTAGGAGAGGAATAATGAAGAATAAAGACAAGTATGATTTGATGAAATTAACATTCAAAATTGAAGGTGAAAATAATCCATCACAGGTGTTTAAGATTTTAGATGGAACAAATGTTGTATTTGAAAAGCCGATTCTATTAAATAGAGCGGATTTAAGTCTATTTCTTTCATGGCTAGAAGAAGAATATGAACCTACAATCCTAACCGAAAAAGAAAAGGATTATTTATCAGCAGTAATAAAGCCGTTCAGGGAAGAAGTGGAAACTATTGAGAAAGCAAGTTTTGGAGAAGATGAACAATTACAAATTTCTGATGGGGATACAATTATGGCATTTCCGTGCTTTGAGAAAGGCACAATGTATAAAGGAATGGAAGCGTACAAGGAATACACCTTAGAGGAACTGGGGTTATGAATAAATACCAACAAGCATTGAATAATTGCGTAAATAGATGGGCACCAGCTGCAGATTGGAATTTATTGAAGGGATTGGTTAAACGTGCTACACCGAAGAAGCCTATACAAAAAGCAGCGGGACGGACTGTATGTCCTAACTGTGAGCGTAGTATAGCAAGAGAGGTCAGTCCACGGTACTGCGGTATTTGTGGCCAAAGACTAGATTGGAGTGAAGAATAATGTTTCTAACAGGAGCAGTATGTTTTGTACTAGGCTATTTTTTCGGAATTGTTGTAACGAGCCTAGCTAGATCGGCAGGAGATGGAGATAGATGATTCAGTATAAAGAACTTAAAAAACTAAAAGACCAAGGGCGAGAACTATATGAAAAAATCGAAGCAACCAAGAAAGCACTCAGAAATAATCAACACACAGAAATAAACAGCTTTGACTTATTTCTGATGGAACAAAAGTTCAAGAGAATTGTTGAAAAGCTAATGCAGTATGATGACTGTATTTGAAGCAATCGAAACACCGATTTTTTCAATAGAAGATCTTAGAAAAATATTCAAAACAGAATTGTCACTTCTTCAAGCAAAGAAAAAAATGTATGGAAGGGAACCATACGAAGAACAGATAAAAGCAGTTGAGACCGTAAAAGGTCTAATCGAACAAGCATTCATGGAAAGAAGAAATAAACTTTAGGAGGGAAGTAAAGAATGATTAACGAAGATCCATACAGAGAAGACCTACAAGTTATTGATCGTGAGCTACGCAATCACTACGAATATAAGAAACAACTAGAAACCGTGAACGAGCGTATTGCCGAGATTGATGCGCAGCTGACTTCAATTGGGAGCCCTAGAATCATGAGCCCAGAAGAGGCGAAGTATCAGAAGGGCACTAAAATCTACAGCAATCTCAACATGCTGGATCTCTTCCAGGAGCAGGATGAGCTGATGAAGCAGAAGCAAGACCTGATTTACTTGATCAGTCGTGTGCAAGTGAAGTTGAACAAGCTGGATGAAGAAGATATGCAGCTACTTGAACAGAGGTACAAGTATAAAAAGACTCTAAGGAAATTAGCACAAAATACCTATAACGGCAAAAGCACAATGTCTAGAAAACTGGATGATATTCTGCTAAAACTTTTGTAAAACTAAATTTTGGGACATGTCCCATGACTTTTAGGTGTATAATGGGCGTAGGCGAAAACCATAAGCAGAAATGCTTGTGGTTTTTTTTCGTATGCACATTCGAAGCTATCAGCTTAACATTTGAAATCACCCTAAAACTATTCAATTCATATGAGTACTCCTTTTGTGTTTAATCTTTCCATGTACTAGCTTTCCGGCTGATAGTTTCCAATGTGTGTATGACGATTAGAAAGGAGTTGATCAGGTGTGTCTAAATTTAAAGACTGGCTTGAAGGCGACGGACTTCTAAAACTAGAAGGCTGGGCTCGTGATGGCTTAACCGACGAGCAGATTTCACGCAATATGGGAATCGCTTATTCTACTTTCAGAGAGTGGAAAAAGAAATACTCGGCATTTTCGGCTGTCTTAAAAAGAACTAAGGACGTAGTAGACCGTGAAGTAGAAAATGCCTTATTCAAACGCGCAATGGGCTATAAGTATGACGAAGTAACCTATGAATGCGGAGAAGAAGTCAAACGCGTAACAAAAGAAGTGGCACCTGATACAACTGCACAGATTTTTTGGCTGAAGAATCGTAAGCCGGCTGAATGGCGCGATAAGATTGAACAACAGCAGACGGTAACAATCCAGGATGACGGCTTCCTAGAGGCACTAAAGGGAACAATTAAAGACGACTGGGATGAAACAAGCTAGTACGTTTAAATTCAGACCATTTAGCCGGAAGCAACGTCAGATTCTAAACTGGTGGATGGATGAATCACCAGTCAACGACTACGACGGAATCATTGCCGATGGTTCCATCAGAGCAGGTAAGACAGTCGGCATGTCTCTGTCATTCGTAATATGGGCGCAAACATCGTTTACAGGCGAGAACTTTATCATGTCCGGTAAAACCATTGGTTCATTTAGGCGCAATGTTCTAGGCCCCTTAAAACGCATGCTAGTGGGCAGAGGTTACAGCTACGAAGATAAACGAAGCGAAAACTTGCTAGAGATTAGCAAAGATGGAATCACAAACTATTACTACGTTTTCGGTGGTAAAGATGAAGCATCGCAGGACCTAGTACAGGGTATAACGGCTGCAGGTGCTTTTTTTGATGAAGTCGGACTGATGCCTGAATCATTTGTGAATCAAGCGACAGCACGATGCTCTGTTGACGGTTCGAAGTTCTGGTTCAACTGCAACCCAGAAGGGCCAGACCATTGGTTCAAGAAAAACTGGATTGATAAGGCAGACGAAAAGAACGTTCTATATTTGCACTTCACGATGAAGGACAATTTAAGCCTTTCTGAGCGTATCCGTTTACGTTATGAACATCAATACTCTGGTGTCTTCTACAAGCGCTACATTGAAGGCTTATGGGTGCTAGCGGAGGGATTACTGTTCCCGTACCTAGCAGAAGATCCAGACAAATACACGTACACCGAAGGCGAGTGGGCTTTCTCAAAGCTCGTCATGGGTATCGACTTCGGCGGCAATGGATCTAAAACCACGTTCGTATTGACTGGATACATGAATGGGTATAAGGAGTTCAAAGTTCTTGAAGAATATGGCCTGCCGCTAACGTCAACGATTGGCAGTGAGGAAATCTGTGACGCGTTTATAGCGTTCTACAAACTGGCCGTTGAGAAATATGGTCGAGTGGATTGGATATTCCCGGATAGTGCCAGCACGACCATGATCAACAGTTTAAGAGCTGCAGCAATCAAGAACGGGCTGAATGCACGAAACATCAAGGGATGCAGAAAGAACGAAATAAAAGACCGTCCGCGTTTCGTTGACATGCTTCTGACGTCTGGGCGGCTTAAGTTTAACGCTGAATGCACGGATGTATTGAAGGCTTTAAGTAGCCTAGTGTGGGATGAAAAGAAAAAAGACATCCCAGAAGATAAGAACATAAACAACTGTAACGACTGGTATGACGCATTCTGTTATACCTTTTTAGATTTCATAGAATTTATAGACCTTAGGAGGTAACGGATGGATAAAGCAGAATTGCAATCACCAGCCTTTCAGAAATTGAAAGAGCTCGGAATACAATACAACCAGCGCGCTGCAAATGTTATCAAGAATTGCTACGACTGGTATTCAAATAACGACGTGGATGGATTCCATAAACGTACAAACCTAAACGGTGTAAATGTAGAAGTTGCACAGTTGGGATTTGCAAAGCGCCTATGCGCTGACAATGCTAACCTTTGCGAAATTGTAGAAGTTAACGCAGGTGAAAGCGAAGCAAAATTCGAGGGAGTGCTGGAACTCTTACGAGCTAACAAGTTTAGTAAGATGTACAGAAAGCAGCTAGAGGAAATGGCTGCAACTGGTACAGTCGGCGCATACGTGAGACTAGAAGGTGCTGAAATCTATGACGACGGTAAGGTCAGAGGCGGAGACATTAAGATAAACTACGTGTCCTCTAATTGCATCGTGCCGATCAGAGTCGAGAATGATGAAATAATTGATTGTGCGTTTTTAGGTAGTGGCTACTTAAACGGTGAACAGTTAACAACGCTTGTAGTCTTCAGAAAGAAAGAAGGCAAGTACACTGCAGAATCGTACTACTTCAACGCTGATAATGAGTTAACGGATAAGGCTACAATGCTGCAGCTTGGTGAGGTTAAGCCATTTGCAATCATGCGTACGGCTGAAGTTAATAACTTCGATGGCATGCAGGGCTATGGTTATCCAAAGCTATACACAGCAATTCCATTCTTAAAAACAATCGACCTATGCTATTCCGTATTGTTCGGTGACTTGGATAAGGGCCAGAAATTGTTATTCATCAACGAAATTATGGCAAGCATGCAGAAGGACCAAAACGGTAACAGTTTCCTAACGCAAGAACAGAAGAAACTCTTTATCTTGCTGGGTGAAAGGTTGCCAGACCAGAAGGAACTCATCTACGAGTACAATCCAGAAATTAGAACTGCACAAATCAAGGAAGTGTTTAATCTGTGCTTGAGTCTTCTATCACTGTCGTTTGGATACGGATCCAAGAAATACCAACTTGAAAGTGGTGAGATTAAGACAGCAACCGAGTACGTAGGACAGCGACAAGACTCTATGCAGGAGCTGAATAAACAGCGCACCGAATCAATCGACTACATAACCGATTTAGTACACGCGTTAATTTGGTTCCATAACACATTCAGTGGTGAATCGGAGTGGTCAACAGACGAAGAAATCCTAGTGGAGTTCGACGATAGCTACGTTACTGATAAAGCAACAGAGCTAGATGGCTGGCGCAACGATGCGCTTAGTTTTCCAGATGTGGTAGAATTCAAAATTCAGTACATCATGAAGCGCTTAAATTGTGAACACGAAGAAGCAGTCAAGTACTTAAGCACAACAACGCAGGACGACAATACAGACCTAGAGGACTAGCCTATGCTATCTGAAGAACAGATTGAACTGTTGGGTGATAAGTACTTAGTTGGTCTATACCAGGAGCTGGAGCGTGAGGTACTACAAGATATCGCGCGTAGAGTCAGAAAGACAGAGCGACTAACTGAAACGGCAGAGATCATGGCTAAGTCCATGCGTGAGAACGGGTACAGCGCTGCAGAAATCCACGCGGAAGTAATGAAGAAGCTAAATGCTACTCCAGAATACAGACGCATGGTCGCAGAGAACACTTATGCATACAAGCAGGAAATAAAGCAGAAGATAGCCGAAACGGTTAAGAATGCTAAAGAGGCTGGAGATAAGTTAATCGGCGAAGCTGGTGAAATGGCCTTCAACGAAGACCTATCCATGTGGGAACAAGGCGGTGTGGATCTAAAGCAGCCGAACTCGATGAAGCAAATCACGGATGGATTTAAGGCGCAAGCAAAAAACGACTTAAAAAACATCAGTGGAACGACTGCATTCAAGAGTCCACTGCTAGGAACGGTTAAAACTGCTGAAGCATATCAAAGGTCGCTAGACCTGGCATTGCTGAAGGTGTCTACAGGCACGTACAGCTATAAACAAGCGTGCGACGATGTGATAAAAGAGTTTACAAGAAGTGGCCTTCGTACAGTTGACTATGCGAGTGGCAGAACTTATCAGGTCGATACGGCCGTACGCATGATCGTACGTACGTCAACCGTACAACTGGCAGGAAAGATAACAGAAGCAAACTGCAAGAGCACCGGACAAGACCTGGTCATTATCAGCCAACACTTAGGAAGTCGCGATACGCACGTTTACTTTCAAAATAAAGTCTATTCAATGAGTGGAAAACACAAGAAGTACCCAGACATCCATGCTCCACTTGGCGAAGGTTGTGCGTATGGTAGACCCGAAGGGTTACAAGGACCAAACTGTACCCACATGTTCTATCCATTCTGGGAAGGAATCAGCGAAATTCCTGAACCGCTGAAAGAGCCTGATCCAGTAGAGTACAAAGGCAGAACCTACACACGCTACGAAGCCACTCAACAGATGCGCGCTATGGAACGCGAAATAAGAGCGTTAAAGCGTGAAAAGTATGTGGCCGATGAAAATGTCGACCGTAATCAAATCGCTGCACAGATACGCGCAAACAAGGCAGAGTACATGCGATTCAGTGAAGCAATGAACCTCAAGCCTAAAGAAAACCGATTGCTGGTTGGTGGTGAGCGAAGTAAGTGGCAAAATATGCTTAATGAACTCGGTCAGCACAAGAAAGGCAATAAGGTTCTTATCACTGATGTAGCAATGCAGAAGGTAAAGCACGTGCGGCCTAACTACATGACTGATGAACAGGCTGAAATGCTAGCACAAGCTCATCGTGAATTGCTTAAATTTTCTATGATTCATAACAATAGTAACGAGGTGGCTCAAATCATTTCTGTCAACAAGGCTATACAGACTTCCTATATGGCAGGTGATATGGATTCTATAAATGTGGAGGCGAATACAGATATGTACCATTTGCTTAGAACATCAGAACCGCAAAGCTTAGAATTATTACATAACCATCCTGGTCTCTCTTATTTTTCTTTGCCGGATATACGATTCTTTTTGAAATATGACAGTATCAAGACGATGACTATCGTAACTAATAAAGGGAATGTTTGGTATATAAACAAAACAGAGAAGTATGATAGGAAATCGGTATATGCATTACTTAGACAATTGGCAAATTCCGAAACAAAAATAGATTACGATGAACTTGTTGAAAAATTCTTAAAACAATCGTACAATCTAGGCATAGAAAGGAATTGATACTATGCTCGACGGAGAAAATCCAACAAAAGAAGAATTAATTAAGTATCTTGATGAGGAAATAGCTAAACTTGAAGCTGAAGAGCAAAAGGCCAGTTCCTCAAAAAATTAATTAATCCAATTTAGCACTCTAATAGGGTGCTTTTTTAGTTAAGTTGATTAAGACACTTCAGTTTGAGGTGTCTTTTTCATATATATCCCACACCGCGGAAAGCGCGGTATAGAAGACATTTAAGGAGGAAGAAATGAAAGATTTTAAAGAGATTCTAAAACAAGCTGGATTAACTGTGACAGACGATCAGCTAGCGACGATTGAAACAGAAATGAAGGCGAACTACAAGCCGATAGCAGACTACAATAAGCAAAAAGAAAAGTTGGATGCATCGGATGAAAAAGTTAAGACGTTGACTGCTTCCCTGGATAAATTCAAGGATGTAGATCCAACAGCCTTAACACAAACGATTGAAGACCTTAAAGGTCAACTAACTCAAAAGGATGCAGAATTTGCACAGAGATTAGCAGACCGCGACTTCGATGATTTGATTAACGTGAATATCAACAATTTAAAGGGCAAAAATGCCAAAGCAATCAAGGCTTTACTTGACGTTGATACGCTGAAACAATCAAAGAATCAGGCTGAAGACATTAAGACAGCGTTAGAAGCTTTACAGAAGGCTGACGACTCTGCCTTTTTATTTGCAACAGAACAGCCACAGCCACAAGGAACATTCAATCCAATCGGTGGAATTTCGACTCCACCAGCACCATCTAACTATTTAGATGAGCAATACAAAAACAACCCGTTCTATAAAGGGTAGAAAGAGGAAATTAAAATATGGCAGTTATTTATGGACAAATTCATGTAGATGAAAAATACAAGGCAACACTAGAACCAAATCTTTATCACAAAACACCATTCGCAGATGGTAGAACATTTACATCAAAATACGAAGAAGGTGCAGCAGGCGGAATCTTCGTTCGCAAGTTAGGCACTTCAGCAGTTGAAGTAGGAACACCAGGTCGCGACTTCGTGGATGAAGCGTCTAGAGATGACTTAATCCCAGTTGTATTCAATAACAACTATCAGAAGTCAAAGAAGATTTATGGCGTACAAGCTGCAGCAGTTTCTACACCGTTGGCAAATGAATCCTTAAAGGTGGCAAATGAAGAAGTTTCTGAAAGCTGGACTTTATCTGGCTTAGCATGCTTAATCAACGAAGGTAAGGCCGCAACAGCAACAGATGCTATCACAGCTAAGACTGTTAAGCAGGCAGTTATTGCCGTTCGTAAGGAAATCGTAGCTGCTAAGGGTTCTGCAGACGTTGTACTCTGCTCACCAGAGTTATACGCAGCAATCCTAGAGCAGGCAGGTTCCGAATTCGTACCACAGTCAAATGAATACACAAACGCTACTGGCCAGATTGGCAAGTGGTTAGGTTGCACATTCTACGAAGTTTCTGCATTAGCTG
>ERZ772999.453-NODE-453-length-26101-cov-13.633341_pt1 | contig 26101 bp, 7 predicted proteins | sample MGYA00511467_ERZ772999 | MGnify/ENA primary metagenome ERZ772999 (study PRJEB29015, sample SAMEA2738064) | human oral metagenome | biome: human oral; feature: human-associated habitat; material: saliva | place: China | collected 2218 ... | reverse complement strand
TTTCAACTTCTTGTCCGTTTGCATCTTTAAGAACGAATTTGAATTCTCCGTCTTTAAGCTCACGTCCAGCTAATTTCTTAGTGAAGTCGAATTTAGTTTTAACAGGTGCTACAACGTAGTTGTTGAAGATTTTATCATCAGCACTTGATTTGAATCCACCTTCAGCACTGTATTTAACTGTAGCTTGTAATTCACCTTGAGCATTTTCAGTTACATTAACAGTCATAGTAACTGTCATTGCATCGTATTCAACATTTGCATCTGAACCTGGTGTTTCAGTGATTGTGTAAGTGTAAGTACCAACTTTGTTAAATGTTAATTTGCTGAATGTAGCTTTACCGTCAGCTTTGTTAGTTACAGTTTCTTCATAAGCTTGGATTGATTTATTTGGTTGTACTTCTTTAAGTTTGAATGTAAACTCACCATTTGCTAGTACACGTCCTTCAAGTTGTTTTTCAACTTCTGGAGTTACTTCAACTGGTTCTTGTTTTACATAGTAGTAAACAGGTTGTTTATATGGTGTTAAATTATTTAATAAGTCAACGTTTGTACCGATACCTCCTACTCCACGTTCTAATTGTGCGTTAGCTGAACCGTGTCCAATTCCATCTCCTAAGAACGGTACGAATACAGTATGATATGGTGCATATCCAGAAGCTTTTTGGAAGTCGAATGGAACTTCTTTACCGTTTGGATAGTTAGTTTTTGCTCCTGTTTTTGGATCAGTAACAGTATGTGCAATAGTGTTAAGAGGTGATTTTTTAGTAACTAATTCCTGTGAATTCCATTCACCTGGTTTAATAGGCTTAGTTTCAGCGATTAACATGTAACCATCTGTACTTAATGAACCATCAGAACGTTTACTTTGTTGTTTTGGATCTAGTAAGTAAACACGAACTACTACTGAACCGTCTTCTCCAACTACTTCTTTAATACGTTTAATACCATAACGGTCCGCATCCATGAATTTAGTACCGATAGCGTAAGGTCGACTTACATAACCTGATTTATCATTTGCATCAGCTGTTTGATAAAGTTTGTACCCATCAAATTGACGCACTCCAGATGCTGTGAAGCTTTGACCTTCCATAGCTTTAGTTGAATATCTAGCTAAGTCTACTTCATTACCATTTTCTTTATAATCTTGAACTGTTACATCAGTTTTATTAGCGTTGAAAGTAGGGTTGTTTTTATCAACTACTTTATAGTAAGTTGTTTTATTAATTGCTTCTGGTATTTTAGCATTTGAATCAGTAATTGTACGTCCATTATAAGTTGGGTCAACAACATTTATAATATCTGTTGTAGTACGAGCGTTATAAACTGCAGTGAAAAGCGCTTGCTCTGCTGGTGTAAGTTGGTGTCCTGCAGCTACTAAATCTGTTATACTCTTTCCAACTTCAAAACCATTTTGAATAAATGGTTGAGTTACTTTACCTTTTTCACTAGTACCTGCTTTATAATCCACTTGGAAAGTTAATTCACTATTAGATGCAGATGTAGTAGTAGTGAATTTTTGAATACCACTAGATGCAGTAACAGTTCTAGTTTCTATTACATTACCAGTGTTTTTATCAATTAATTCAACTGTTGTATCTGTAGATTCATCAAATCTCTTATATGCACGTGCATAGTAATTGCGACTATAACGTTTATTGAATTCAGTTAAATCCCAGATAGCGTATGTATACCAATCTCCTTCTTTTCTCGCGTACCCAGCTGGTACAGGTTGAGAACTAACAGTTGCACCGTTAGCATCTCTGATTTCTGGAGTTACTTTTTCCCCATCTTTTAAGTAAGTAGTTACCGCTACTGGGTTAGAGTTGTGGTCTCCAGTTACTGCTTCGTTTGTAACAGCACGACGACTACGTACTCTTGGTTTGTTTGATTCATCTGAAGCTGGTTTTGCTTCAGTTGCTGCTGGTTTTGCTTCTTCAGCTTTTTCTTCTTTATTAGCTTCTCCTTCAGCAACTTCTGGTTTAGCAGTTTCTTCTACTTTAGCAGTTTCTTCTGAAGCTGGTTTTGCTTCAGTTGCTGCTGGTGTAGCTTCCTCTGCTTTTGCTGGTGTAGCAGCTGGAGTCTCAGTTGCTGCAGCTTCCGCTTTAGGTGCTGCTGTCGTCGCCGAGGCTTCAGGTTTCGCTGTTACTTCAGTCTTAGGTGTTGCAGTTTCCGCATTAGTTTCAGCCGCTTGCGCTTCCCCACTACCTGCTAGCGCGAAACTAAGTCCAAATCCTAAGAAAACAGACGCTACGCCAACTTTATATTTTCTTAAAGAAAATCGTTGATGTTCTCTTCTTATCATTTGATAATTTCTCCTTTTTAAATAATATTTTTTAAAGAGTATACAATTATATATGTATATCTTTGTTTCATAATATATGTATAAACATCGTATTACTAACCCCGTTATTATATCATAACAAATTCTTCGCTACAAGCAAAAACTATTTTAAAATTCTAATATTTTATAGAGTTCAAAAAGTATTCACAAATAGCGTTTTCATTAGCGTTATCAAGAGTTCATTAAGCATGATTTTTTTTATACTTCTTACTTTGCCCCCATAAATAGTATCGTTTCCAGAAGTTATGTCTACCATATATTTTAGATGTTAAAATAAAAATGTTTCATTAATAAAAGATATATTTTGAGTCTATTATATAAACAATTATTTGTTTTTTAAGTTTTCAATGTTGTTTTTCTATTCTTTCAAAAAAATAATCTCCAACATTAAATTTTGGAGATTATTTTGTGGAATTCTTACTCATTAATCGTAAGACTCATTTTCAATTATTTTAATTTCTTCCTACTTTATAAAGTTTTATTACAGAATTTTATACAGTAGTTTTTTCTTTATATTTTTTCAAATACTGTAAAATTGTTATTCTACTATTTTGACTTAATCTATTTTTTTTGTACAGTATAGGTATATTATAAGTCTAATTTATAATCTTCTGCACATACATAGTTTTTCTTTTCCATATAGTAATAAACTGCATAAGATAAGATTGCTGGCAAGATAAAATGCAGCAATAAAATTTCGACTAATAATACCGCATGACTTGTATAAGAAGACATTGTTTGCCATGTCATAAGTTGCCCTACTAAACCAGAAGTACCCATTCCTCCACCTGCAGGATTATTTTCCATTCTACATACTAATGTAGCAATAGGACCTAATATCGCACTAGCAACTATTGGAGGAATCCAAATAATAGGTTTCCTCATAATATTCGGTACCTGGAGCATAGATGTTCCTAAACCTTGCGCTAAAAGTCCATTCCATTTATTTGCTTTAAAGCTAATTACCGCAAATCCAACCATTTGTGCTGCACACCCCACAGTTGAAGCACCTGCAGCTATACCTGATAGACCTAGAATAATAGACAACGCCGCCGAACTTATCGGTAATGTTAGTATTATTCCCATTATCACCGAAACAGCTATTCCCATTAAAAATGGTTGCAGTTCTGTTGCTTCTCTAATAAATGTTCCAAGAATTTTCATTCCTTTTATTAAATATGGACCTGTGAAATAGGCAACAGTAGCACCTATAACTATCGTTACAAATGGAGTTACTATAATATCAATTTTCGTTTTCCCTGATATTAACCTTCCACATTCAGCAGCAATAACTACTGCGATAAATGCGCCTAACGGATCTCCTGAACCACTAACAATTAGTTTTCCTTGTTCAACAAGGTGATTAGTCCCTAAGTTTGATCCGAATGCTCCTAAAAACCCAACTACACCCGAGGCTAAAATTACCAGTTTAGGTGCTTTTAATGCATGTGCAACACCTACACCTATTACTGGACCAGTTAAAGCCATCGCTATTGTCGCTATCGCTATAAAGAACGTTGATATACCACCACTTAAATTAATAGCAATCTGCTTAATAATAAGACCTATAATAAGGGTACAAAATAACCCAAGCGCCATACCATTAAGCGCAACAATAAAGTATCTATGAAACAGTTTCGATAAAAGGCTATCCTTTTTCATATCTAAACTCCTTAATTTATATATAAAATTTTTTAGTATCTTTTTAAGGATACTTTAATTATAATTATATCGCAATGATACCGTTTTGTCATTATATTATTACTATTTTTTAGTAAATGTTTCCTGATAATTGTAAGCAGTTTACATATTATTAATTATAGGTAAACTAACTTTTATATACAATACTAAAAAAATCCAAAGTGATATATTACCACTTCGGATTTAAAACTATTTTAATTATCTTAATTATCTACGTGTTCTACGTTTTCTAGCAGCTATTGCTACTGCAGCTAATAACACAGCAACACCAGTTGTTGACGTACTAGTAGATCCTGTATTTGGTAAAACTTTTTTCTTTTTATTTGTAGTTTTAACTATAGCTTTACCTTTAAATTTAGATGTTTTAGCAAATCTTTTACGTTTAACATTTGATACAGTATCTGGAGTTTTTGTATTATTTTCCAAGATTTTTTCTAGATCTTCAGCAGATAATTCTGGTAAATCGAATACTGGAGGATTTTTTGTAACTCCCCAAGTATAATTTTCCATATCATATTGACGTTTGATTTGTAAATATTTATCATATTTTACTTGTGCATCTTTTTCAAGAGCTTTAAGTGCTTCTAAAGCATCTTTAGCATTTTTATTAGAAACTTCTAAATCTTTACGAGCTTTTTCTAATTCTTTAAGTATTAATGCATGATTGTTTTTAATATATTCTAAGCGAGCTTTCTCTTCTGTACTATTTAGAATTTTATTATTTAAACTATTTAATTCAGCTTCTAGAGATTCTAATTGAGATTTTAATTTTTCTTCATTCTTTTTAGCACTATCTAATTTTGATTTTGCTTCTTGTAATTCAGAATTAGCCTTAGCTAAATCACTTAATAATTTAATAATGTCGTTTTTCACTTGTTTCGCTTGACTATTATCATTAGCAATTTCAGCATTAACTTTATTTATTTCAGCTTTTGTTGAATTTAAAATTAATTCATTATTATCATTAGCTTTTTTAGCACTATTATACACTTGAGTAGCAGCATTAACTTTAGATGGTTTATTTTGTGCTTGTTTCAATTCATCTTCACGTTTTGCTAATTCTTTTTCTTCAGCAGCTTTTTCATTTTCAATACGTATTATTTCAGATTTTGCTTTTTCTAAATTAGCTTTTAGTTCTGTAGTATCTTTAACCTCTAATAATGGTAGAGTTTTTTCAGATTTAGCACCCCATAATTTATCAAATTTTTCATAAATTGGTTGCCCGTTATCATCATAGTCTGTTACTCCATAGCGTGGCGGTACACTTACTACACCTAATCTTAGCCAGTTATAGTATTTACTATCTGATGGTGTAAGTACAAAGTATGTTCCAAATGTTTGGTCTTCTGTATTCATTAAGTGTTTAGCGTGATCATAATGATTATTCACTCTTCCTTCATGGTAGAAACGTTGTACTGATTGATAGATAGAATCGAATAGGAATTTTCTTGCTACCATATTTGATTGAGAATCTTCTTTATCAATTGATTTAGCATCTAAACTTTCAAATCTGTTGTATACAGTTCCTCTATCAGTTTTATCAATTCCATTTTCGTATGCAGCTTTGTTAATTGAACGATTATCATGATCTGGATCTTTAAATCCACTTTCTTTAGTATATTTAGCAACATCTTGTGCAAATTTTAATACATTTAAGTTTGTTTTAGCTGGCGCTAGTCCAAATTGTTTACGTACTTGATTATTTAGGTAGTTAAAGTATTGCGTTAATAAGATTTGGTCTTTTTCAGATAAATTATTAACATCTACTTTCTCACTATTTGAATAATCAATAGAATCTGTATCTAAGATAGGATATTTTTTAACAGCTTCTTTTTCTTTAGCAACTACACTATCAATTGTTTTTTGTTTTTCTTCAAATGAAGCTTTTTGATATGCTTTTAATGCATCAACAAATTCTTGATCGAATTTGATTTCTGTTAAGATTCCTTTAACTCCAAAAATAGCTTCGTTTTTCTTAATTTCGTCTTCGATTTTTTCTTTTTCTGCTTTAGCATTATCTAATTGTTTTTGTTTATTATTTAAAACAGCTTTTTGCTCATCACGCTTAGCTTCTAATTGTTTAATTTTATTTAGATTTTCTGCTTCTTCTTCTCTTGCTTTATTTAAAGCAGCTTCAGCATCTTGTAACGCTTTTTCAGATTTTTCTTTATCTTTTTCTATTTTATTTAGTGATTCAGTTAATGTGTTTAGTTTATTTTTATCTTCTTTTAATTTAGCTAAAAGTGAAGATTCTTCGTTTTGTTTTGATTTAAGATCTTTGTCAATACTAGATGATTTTTCTTCTTTCTCTTTAGCTACTTTTCCTTTGTCTTCTGTATCTTTTTTCGCAGTTTCTACATCTGATTTAGATTTATTAATTTCAGTTGCAACATTATCTTTATTAGATTTTAATTTTTTAATTTCATCTGCTTTTTCATCAATTACTTTATCCGTAACATTTGAACCTTCTTCAGCATCTTTTTCCAGTTTATTAACTTTTTCAGAATCTTTCTTTGCTAACTCAACCTTTTTATCTGCTTCTTTTTTTTCTAATTCAAGTGATTTTTTAGCTTCATCAGCTTTTTGTTTTTCTTTAGCGACATCAGCTTCCGTTGTTTTTCCAACTTCTGTTTTTACTACTAAATTACTATCATTTTTTGGAGCTTCAGTTTCTGCCGCATGTGCTTCTTGCGCCATTACAGCACTACCTACTAACGCTCCTCCTAAAATCACTGTAGTTGTTATTTTTTTCATTATACTTCTTCTCCTTTTCTAAACAACTTAATATATTTTTCACATAATTATTAGCTAAATATATAATATACACTTAACATAATACTATTAATTATAGCACTACATTATAAATATATCAATATTTTTCTGGTTTACATTAATTACATTAAGGAAAAATAACTTGTAAATACAATTAATAACATTCAATTCAATAATTATTAGTATAATTTATTAACTATTTTTTAGTTATAAAAATACTTCGCTAATTCTGGTATTATTACCAGTGGTGATATATATACGATTTAAAATATTGAAAAAATTATATCAAATATGATATCTTAACATTACTTCTAAGTTTATGAGGAAGTATGTAAATATATTTATATTGTAAAATATTATTCACACAAATATATTTTCAATTTATTAAAAATTACTTATTTTTCAAATATAATGTGACCTTCTTTTTCTTCCTTGAGTTTTATTTATGTTACCTTAATGGATACTTTATTAGTTATTTCAGATTACGTTAATACACATATATTCTCTTTAAACATAAAAAAGACCTTAAGCAATCAATTGCTTAAAGTCTTTTATGAGTAGTTTCAAACTAGTTAGTTTTTTTTCTACGTAACACCGCTGCTGCACCTAATAAAATTGTTGATACTAGCATTGCACTCATATCATTTTCTACACCAGTTTTAGCTAATTGTTTAGATTTAACTTCAACTTTTTTCGGTGGTAATTGTGGTGCAGGTGGGGGAGTTGGTGTCCATGGTTTTGGTGGAATTTCAACTACTGGTGGCGGAGGTAAAATTGGTTTATGAGTATTTGTTAATACTACTTCACCATTTTCTCCTACTGTAGTAGTTACAGTATATCCACTTGGTACGTCGATTTCGCGTACTTCATAATTTACTACTTCACCATTTACTTTAGCTTTTAAATTAGCAAAAGTATGTTTCCAACTATTTTCTTCATTAAGAACTACTACATCACCTTGTGGTTTATCATTTGCAAATAATTGTACAGTAATGCTAGCTGGTCTTGAAGAATCTTTGTTGTTTTCATCTTCCCAAAGTTTGATTACAGATAGTTCTGTTAATGCTGGTACGTGAGTGTTAGTAATAACGATGTTATTTTTCCCTTCTACTGTAACTGTATAACCTTCTGGTACATCTACTTCTTTTACAGTATACTCGATATCTTTTCCTTCTGCTTTAGCTTTTAAGTTGCTAAATACGTGTTTCCAATTATTTTCTTTGTTTAATTTAACTGGAGCACCTACTGCTTTATCTCCAGCGAATAATTGTACTGTTACCTCAGTTGGTTGGATACCGTCATTGTTATTCTCATCGTTCCATTTTTTCTCAACAGAAACTTCTTTTTCAACTGGGTTGTGTTTGTTAGTTAATACTATTTTTCCGTCTTTAAGACCAGAATTTTCAACAGTATAACCTTTTGGTACATTTACTTCAGATACTGAGTAAACAACCTCTTTTTTGTTTAATTTTGTTGGTAAATTATCAAATAGGTGTTTCCATGCATTTGCTGCATTTAATGTAACAATACCACCTAATTTTTCACCATTCGCAAGTAATTGTACATCAATTGATGATGGGCGGATTCCATCATTATTGTTGTTGTCATCCCATTTTTTCTCTACAGTTATATTTGTAAGTGTTGGGTTATAAGTATTTTTAATATTGTAGCCTGTTATTTCAGGTGTATATCCTTCTACCCCTACTTCAGAGATAGTATAGACTATTTCTTTACCATCTTTGTACTTAGGTAGATTATCGAAGCTATATTTCCAGTTGTTAGCTGCAGTAATTTCTTTTGTTGCAACTTCACTACCGTCAGCAAGTAATTTTACTACTATTTTTTCTGGGCGATTTAGATCTTTATCGTTGTTATCTACCCAAGTTTTAGTACCAACTACATTTACTTTTTCATCGATTTTTTTGTTTGTAATTTTGTAAACAGCATCTGCTGCTACTCCATTTTCTTTTGCTTCTGTTTGTTTTTTAGCATTAATAAGTAATTTAACTGCTTTATCTGGTAATGAATATCCAGTTGGTGCTGCTATTTCTTCAAGAAGATAGTAATCATTTACTAAATCTCCAACAGATGCTTCACCTTTTTTATTCGTAGTTAAAGTAGTTATTGAACTTCCGAATTTACTTCCATCTTTATCAGATGCATAAACGTTAAACTTAGCCCCTTCTAGTGGTGCATTAGTCACAGAGTCTTGTTTTAGTATAGATAATGAATACTTTTTACCTTCTGCTTCACCACCAGGTGTTAGAGTTTTTATCCAAGATTCAGATGTTAGAGAAACTTTATTTGGTTTATCTACTTTGCCACCATTATCATTAGAACCTTCTGTAACAACTTCACCTTCTAATTTTGAATTATTGTGATAAAGTGTTCCATTTGGCGGTGTTTTACCTAAAGTAACATCGTACATGATACGGATATTATCACTTGGTAAAATATCTCTTAAGAATTTTACTGTGAATCCTCTGTTATCTGCATTGAAAGTTACTTTATAATCTGTTTCTGGTAATGGTTTTGCAGTTGCTGGATAGTTATCCAGACGATATACACCGTCAGTAGGAGTATATGTAAATGTACCATATTCTACTTTAACAGAACTTGGATCAATAGTACCATCTGAAAATGCTAAGTTATCAGTAACTACAACATTTTTCATATGTTTACCATCAGCATTTACTTTAATTTTATAACGTAAGTCTGATGATTTACTTTCTCTTTGCCAACCTTCTTTTTTGATACCAACTTTAGGTTGAACAGGAGCTCCTTTATATTTAAGTTTATCTCCTTCAACTTTTTTTCCATCAACAGTTAAATTGAAGTCTAGATCTTTTTCTCCTGATACTTTCTCATGGTCTACACGTCCATAAAAGAAGAAATCTCCAATTACTTCTGCGTGTTTACTTGGATAGTCAGTATATGTAAAAACAAGATTTTTCTTTTTCAAATCAACCGCTGCATTTGCTACAACTTCAGAAGTATTGTTTTTGTCAACAATATTGAATGTTCTATTTTTATCAGCATAAGTACTACCAAATTGGAATTGGTCAGGTATTCCTATAGTTGATGTATCTCCTTGTTTCACTTTTGAAGGATTAGGTATGCTAAACTCTGCACTAACTTTGAAAGTTTCCCATGGTGTTAGAGCATGATCAACTTTTCCGCCTTCATTTTTTTCCACACGGACATTAGACACATCAATCTTCTTCTCAGTTGGTTCTGCAGCCTTAGCTTTACCTTGGTCAAAAAATGATAATCCAGTTACTGCGCATATTACAAACAGTAATACACCTAAAAATTTAAAAACTGCTTTTTTCATTAATATTTCCCTCCTTTTTTATAAATTTACAGTTTTCTTGAAAGTACAAATATTATTTAAAATATTTATATATTTGTTTCTTTCATCTATAATAGTATCACTTTTAGTATATATTTGTCAAATTAATTTTAGGAATCGTTTTACATGTTTGATATTATAGGTTTTAATTATATTTTAATATAATTTTATTTTATCTAGTTAGTGTTTTCATTTAGAAATTTAATATCTATAACATCATTATTATATTAACAAATATCATAGTACTAATCGCTGTATTAGTACTTTTTTTTATCCACTATCGTGCGAGTTTAGTTTTAACACGATAATTAATATACATTATTAATTAAATAAAAGACAAAAATACCCTTAGGACTATACATCCTAAAGGTATTTTTTGGAAAATATACAATTATTTATTGTCTTCTTTTCGTTTTCTTAATAAACCTAATGATAGCAATGATAATAAACCAAAACCTAAAGATGTTGCACTTTGTGTTTCCATACCTGTCTTACTTAGTATTTTCTCTCCAGACTTACGTATTGTTGTCGCAACTTTATTATTATCAGCTTCAACATTATGTTTTTCTGGAGTCACTGGTTTTTCCGGTTCAGCTGGTTTCTCTGGCTCTGTTGGTTTTTCAGGTTCAGCTGGTTTCTCTGGCTCAGCTGGTTTCTCTGGTTCAACCGGTTTGTCTGGCTCAGATGGTTTTTCCGGTTCTGCCGGTTTCTCTGGCTCAGTTGGTTTCTCTGGCTCAGATGGTTTTTCTGGTTCTGCCGGTTTCTCTGGCTCAGATGGTTTTTCCGGTTCTGTTGGTTTCTCTGGTTCAGCTGGTTTTTCTGGTTCAACTGGTTTTTCTGGTTCTGCCGGTTTTTCTGGCTCAACTGGTTTTTCTGGTTCAGCTGGTTTCTCTGGTTCAGCTGGTTTTTCTGGCTCAGATGGTTTTTCCGGTTCTGTTGGTTTCTCTGGTTCAGCTGGTTTTTCTGGTTCAGCTGGTTTTTCTGGCTCAGATGGTTTTTCCGGTTCAACTGGTTTCTCTGGTTCTGCCGGTTTTTCTGGCTCAACTGGTTTTTCTGGTTCAGTTGGTTTTTCTGGTTCAGCTGGTTTCTCTGGTTCAACTGGTTTCTCTGGTTCAGTTGGTTTTTCCGGTTCTGTTGGTTTTTCTGGTTCCGTCGGTTTTTCTGGTTCAGCTGGTTTCTCAGGCTCAACTGGTTTCTCAGGTTCAGTTGGTTTTTCCGGTTCAACTGGTTTTTCTGGTTCTGCCGGTTTTTCAGGCTCAACTGGTTTTTCCGGTTCTGCCGGTTTCTCTGGCTCAGCTGGTTTTTCCGGTTCTGCCGGTTTCTCTGGCTCAGCTGGTTTCTCTGGTTCAGTTGGTTTTTCCGGTTCAACTGGTTTTTCTGGCTCAACTGGTTTTTCTGGTTCTGCCGGTTTTTCAGGCTCAACTGGTTTTTCTGGTTCCGTTGGTTTTTCTGGCTCAGATGGTTTTTCCGGTTCTGCCGGTTTCTCTGGTTCAGCTGGTTTCTCAGGTTCAGTTGGTTTTTCCGGTTCAACTGGTTTTTCTGGTTCTGTAGCTATTCCATTTAATTTAGATTCTGCTTCTTTAACTTTAGCTACTAATTGATCGACTTCATTTTGTGATAAATTCTTGTTTAATGCTTCTTTGGCTTCTTCTAAAAGTTTATCATATTCTTCTTTTAGATTATTATCAGCATTTTTGTACTTATCTATATTTTTCAATTCTGAGCTATTATCTACTAATTGTTTTAGTTCTGTTTTATCAGTATCTAATCCATTTAACGCATCTTTGGCTTCTTGTAATTTTGCTTTCGTTGCATCTACTTCCGCTTGTGTTACATTTTCTTTAGCTAACACTGCTTTTGCTTCTTCTACTGCCTTATCATATGCAGCTTGTTTGTCTGCATCAGCATTATAGTATTTAGCGTTAGCATCTTTCGTTACACTCTCATCTGCAAGATTTTGTAGAGCTTCTTTATTTGTCTCAGCTCCGTTTAATGCGTCTTTAACTTCTTGTAATTTAGCTTTTGCTGCATCTACTTCTGCTTGTGTTACATTTTCTTTAGCTAATACTGCTTTTGCTTCTTCTACTGCTTTGTTGTATGCAGCTTGTTTGTCTGAATCTGCATTGTAGTATTTAGAATTACTGTCTTTAGTTGCACTCTCATCAGCTAGCGCTTGTAATTTTTCTTTAGCAGTTTGATCTCCGTTCAATGCACCTTTTGCTGCTTGTAGTTTTGCTTTCGCTTCTTCTACTTCTGCTTGTGTTACATTTTCTTTCGCTAATACTTTTTTAGCTTCTTCTACTGCTTTATCATATGCAGCTTGCTTATCTGCATCTGCGTTATAGTATTTAGAATTACTATCTTTTGTTGCACTTTCATCTGATAATTCTTGTAGTTTTGATTTATCAGTGTCTGCTCCATTTAATGCATCTTTGGCTTCTTGTAGTTTAGCTTTCGCTGCATCTACTTCCGCTTGCGTTACATTTTCTTTAGCTAATGTCGCTTTTGCTTCTTCTACTGCTTTATCATATGCAGCTTGTTTGTCTGCATCGGCATTGTAGTATTTAGCGTTGTTATCTTTTGTCTCACTCTCATCAGCAAGGTTTTGTAGAGCTTCTTTATTTGTGTCTGCTCCGTTTAATGCATCTTTCGCTTCTTGTAGCTTACCTTTCGCTGCATCAATTTCCGCTTGTGTTACATTTTCTTTCGCTAATACTGCTTTCGCTTCTTCTACCGCTTTGTCAAATGCTTCCTTTTTAGCTTCATCGGCATTATAGTATTTAGCGTTGCTATCTTTTGTTACACTTTCATCCGATAATTCTTGTAGTTTAGATTTATCAGTGTCTGCTCCATTTAATGAATCTTTAGCTTCTTGTAATTTTGCTTTCGCTGCATCGATTTCTGCTTGGGTTACATTTTCTTTAGCTAATACTGCTTTCGCTTCTTCTACTGCTTTGTTGTATGCAGCTTGTTTGTCTGCATCGGCATTGTAGTATTTAGAGTTTGTATCTTTAGTTGCGCTCTCATCAGCTAGCGCTCGTAATTTTTCTTTAGCAGTTTGATCTCCGTTCAATGCATCTTTTGCTGCTTGTAGTTTTGCTTTCGCTGCATCTACTTCCGCTTGTGTTACATTTTCTTTCACTAATGTTGCTTTTGCTTCTTCTACTGCTTTATCATATGCAGCTTGTTTGTCTGCATCGGCATTGTAGTATTTAGCGTTGCTGTCTTTAGTATTACTTTCATCTGCTAATTTTTGTAAACTATTTTTATCTGTATCCTTACCATCTAAATCTTCTATTATCTCTTTAAGATTTTTCACTACTTCATCTACAGTTTTTTGATAAGCGTATGAATCGGAAGATAACTTCTTAGCTTCTTCTATAGCTTCATCAAATTCTTTTTTAACTTCCTCGCTTGCATTATAATATTTAGAATTATTTTTAATAGAATCTTGATCAGCTATTAGTTTATTTAGCTCTGTATAATTAGTCGGTTGTCCATCTAAAGCATTTTTAGCAGCTTTAACTTCTTCAACCATTTTATCAATTTCATCTTGAGTCACATTTGGTTTAGCAAGTGTTTCTTCTGCTTTTTTTACAACATTATAATAATTTAAAAGTGATTCTTCACTTGCATTATAATATTTAGAATCTTTTGTAACCTCATCTGAATTTTTTAATTCTACTTGTTTTTCTAATTCTGTTTTATTAGTATCAGCTCCATTTAATGAATCTTTCGCTTCTTGCAGTTTAGCTTTCGCTGCATCTACTTCTGCTTGTGTTACATTTTCTTTAGCTAATACTTTTTTAGCATCTTCAACTGCTTTATCATATGTAGCTTGTTTGTCTGCATCTGCATTGTAGTATTTAGAGTTTGTATCTTTAGTTACGCTCTCATCAGCTAGTGCTTGTAATTTTTCCTTAGCAGTTTGATCTCCATTTAATGCATCTTTAGCTTCTTGTAGTTTAGCTTTCGCTGCATCTACTTCTGCTTGTGTTACATGTTCTTTAGCTAATACTTTTTTAGAATCTTCAACTGCTTTGTTGTATACTTCTTGTTTATCTGCATCTGCATTATAGTATTTAGCGTTGCTATCTTTTGTCGCACTCTCATCAGCTAAGTTTTGTAGAGCTTCTTTGTTTGTGTCTGCTCCATTTAATGCATCTTTAGCTTCTTGTAGCTTAGCTTTTGCTTCGTCGATTTCTTTTTGCGTTACATTTTCTTTAGCTAATACTTTTTTAGCATCTTCAACTGCTTTGTTATATGCAGCTTGTTTGTCGGCATCTGCATTGTAGTATTTAGCGTTAGCATCTTTCGTTACACTCTCATCTGCAAGATTTTGTAGAGCTTCTTTATTTGTCTCAGCTCCGTTTAATGCGTCTTTAGCTTCTTGTAACTTAGTTTTTGCTGCATCTACTTCCGCTTGTGTTACATTTTCTTTCGTTAATGTTGCTTTGGCTTCTTCTACAGCTTTGTTGTATGCAACTTGTTTATCTGCATCGGCATTATAATATTTAGAGTTACTGTCTTTTGTTGTACTTTCATCTGCTAAGTTTTGTAGAGCTTCTTTATTTGTGTCTACACCGTTTAATGAATCTTTTGCTTCTTGTAGTTTTGCTTTCGCTGCATCGATTTCAGTTTGTGATACATTTTCTTTCGCTAATACTGCTTTCGCTTCTTCTACCGCTTTATCATATGCAGCTTGCTTATCTGCATCGGCATTGTAGTATTTAGCATTGTTATCTTTTGTATTACTTTCATCAGCTAAGTTTTGTAGAGCTTCTTTGTTTGTGTCTGCTCCGTTTAATGCATCTTTTGCTTCTTGTAGTTTTGCTTTCGCTGCATCTACTTCCGCTTGTGTTACATTTTCTTTAGCTAATGTTGCTTTGGCTTCTTCTACTGCTTTATCATATGCAGCTTGCTTATCTGCATCGGCATTGTAGTATTTAGCATTGTTACCTTTTGTATTACTTTCATCAGCCAGATTTTGTAAAGCTTCTTTGTTTGTATCCACTCCGTTTAATGCGTCTTTAGCTTCTTGTAATTTAGCTTTTGCTGCATCGATTTCAGTTTGTGATACATTTTCTTTCGCTAATACTGCTTTCGCTTCTTCTACCGCTTTGTCAAATGCTTCCTTTTTAGCTTCATCGGCATTATAGTATTTAGAAGCATTTGGTGTATTTTCTGATTCATCTGTTAAATCTTGTAATGGTTTCTTATTAGTTGTTGTACCATTAAGATCTGAATTAGCATTTTCTATTTTTGTTTTTTCTGCATTTACTTCATCTTGTGTAGCATTATCTTTGTCTAATAATTTTTTAGCTTCTTCTATCGCTTTATCAAGAGCAGCTTTTTTCTCTGGATTAGCATTATAATATTTAGCATTATTATTTCTATTAGCTTCGACTTCTTTTATTAATTTTGCTAATTCTGCTTTATTAGTTTCTTTACCTCTTAATAATCTTTCAGAATCTATTAAATATGTTTTTACAGTATCAATTTCTTCTTGAGTTACATTTTTCTTAGTTAATAGTTCTTTTGCTTCTTTTATTAAAGTGTCACGCCATTCTTTAATTGCTGGAGTAGAGTTATAATATTTAGGAGATTTTATTATTTCCTCATTTTTTTCTAATAATTTTTCTAACTCTTTCGTATTCGTTGGTTCTCCATTTAATGCATCTTTAGCTTCTTGTAATTTTGTTTTTGCTGCATCTACTTCTGCTTGAGTTACATTTTCTTTAGCTAATACTTTTTTAGCATCTTCAACTGCTTTGTCGTATGCGGCTTGTTTTTCAGAGTTTGCATTGTAGTATTTAGCATCAGTTTCTTTCGTACTACTTTCATCAGCTAGGTTTTGTAGAGCTTCTTTATTTGTATCCGCACCATTTAACGCATCTTTGGCTGCTTGTAGTTTAGATTTTGCTACATCTATTTCTGCTTGTGTTACATTTTCTTTAGCTAATACAGCTTTTGCTTCTTCTATCGCTTTATTGTATGCAGCTTGCTTGTCTGCATCAGCGTTGTAGTATTTAGAATTTGTACCTTTTGTACTACTTTCGTCAGCTAGGTTTTGTAGAGCTTCTTTGTTTGTGTCTGCTCCGTTTAATGCATCTTTTGCTTCTTGTAATTTAGCTTTTGCCGCATCTACTTCTGCTTGTGTTACATTTTCTTTAGCTAATACAGCTTTTGCTTCTTCTACCGCTTTATTGTATGCAGCTTGCTTGTCTGCATCAGCGTTGTAGTATTTAGAATTTGTATCTTTTGTACTACTTTCGTCAGCTAAGTTTTGTAAAGCTTCTTTATTTGTATCTGCTCCATTTAACGCACTTTTCGCTGCTTGTAGTTTAGCTTTCGCTGCATCTACTTCTTCTTGTGATACATTTTCTTTAGCTAATACAGTTTTCGCTTCTTCTACTGCTTTATTATACTTAGCTTGTTTGTCCGCATCTGCATTGTAGTATTTAGAATTACTATCTTTTGTTTTACTTTCATCAGCTAATGATTGTAGTATTTCTGTATTTGTTTTATCTCCATTTAACGCATCTTTGGCTGCTTGTAGTTTAGCTTTTGCTGCATCTACTTCCGCTTGCCTTACATGATCTCTAGATAATGCTTTATTAGCTTCTTCTATTGCTTTATCATAAGCTTCTTTTTTGTCTGCATCTGCGTTGTAGTAATAGCTATAACCATTTTTCATTTCACTATCTTTGACTAATTCTGATAATTCTTCAATATTTGTATTTTTACCATTCAATGCATTTTTAGCTGCTTCTAATTTAGCTTTTGCTGCATTTATCTCAGCTTGTGTTACATTTTCCTTAGCTAATACCGCTTTTGCTTCTTCTACCGCTTCATTATATGCATCTTGTTTTTCAGTATCTGCATTGTAGTAATTAGGGTTATAATCTTTTTCGTCACTTTCATCAGCTAAACTTTGTAGTGGAGCTTTATTAGTATCTTTACCATTTAATGCTGTTTTTGCCGCTTCTAATTTGGCTTTCGCGGCATCTATTTCTGTTTGAGTTGCATTCTCTTTAGCTAATACAGCTTTTGCCGCTTCCACTGCTTTATCATACTCTGCTTTTTTAGCCGCATCTGCATTATAGTATTTAGAATTACTATCTTTCGTATTACTCTCATCAGCTAATACTTGTAGTCTTTCTTTTTGAGTTTTATCACCATTAAGTGCATCTTTTGCCGCCTGTAATTTAGCTTTTACAGCATCTACTTCTTTTTGAGTTGCATTCTCTTTAGCTAAAACTTGTTTAGCTTCTTTTACCGCGTTATCATAGTCAGTTTTCTTAGCTGTTTCTGCATTATAGTATTTTGCATTACTATCTTTTGTATTACTTTCATCAGCTAAACTTTGTAATGGAGTCTTATTAGTATCTTCTCCATTTAACCCTGCCTTAGAAGCTTCTATAAATTCAATCAATCCATCTAAGTCTTTTTGAGTAAGTGAACTACCTTTCCCTTGGTTAGCTCCATGAATTTTTGCAAATTCGGCACTTTGATCATATTGTTTCTTAGCACTTTCATCCGCATTATAATATTTTGGACTATTTTTTACTTTATCTATTTCATTATACAATGGCCAGAATTTAGAAAAATCAGTATCTTTTCCATCTAATGCAGCATCTGTTTCTAGTATTTTTGCTTTTGCCGCATCTACTTCTGCTTGAGTTACATTTTCTTTTAATAATAGTTCTCTAGCTTTTTCAACAGCATTAAAATGCGCTTCTTGTTTTCCTTCTGCTGCATTATAACTTCTACTAGAACTATATGTTTTCCACGATTCATCAACTAATTTCTTAAGTTCTTCAGAATTAGTTTCTGTTCCATTTAACGCAGCTTTTGCTGCTTGTAGTTTAGCTTTCGCTGCATCTATTTCTTTTTGTGTTACATTTTCTTTCGCTAATACTTTTTTAGCTTCTTCTTCAGCTTTATCATATGCTAATTTTTTCTCAGGATCAGCATTGTAGTACGTAGAATTACTATCTTTTTCATTACTTTCATTTACTAAAATTTCTAGTTTTTCTTTAGTAGACTGATTACCATTTAGAGCTTCTTTTGCTGCATCTATTTTTTCTTTTGCTGCATCTATTTCAGCTTGAGAAATGTTTTCTCTACTTAATAGTTCTTTCACATCCTCAATAGCTTTATCATACGCAGCTTTTCTATCGTCATCAGCATTATAGTATTTTTCATTGCTATCTTTGCTATTACTTTCATCCACTAGAGTTTGTAAATCTTCTCTACGTATTCTATCACCGTTTAAGGCATCTCTTGCAGCTGCTAATTGTTTTTTCGCAAGATTAACTTCTTCTTGTGTCGCTTTTTCTTTTGATAAGACTTTTTGAGCCTCTTCTACAGCTAAGTCATAAACAAATTTTCTAGAGTCTTCTGCTTTAGTATATTTGTCTTCCTTAGTTTTATTTTCTAAGTCTTTTACTAATTTAGATAATTCAGATTTATCTGTTTCCTTACCATCTAATGATTTTACAATATAATATAAGTAACTTTCTATTCCTCCTACATCACTCTGTGTTACATTTTCTTTTGTTAGTAATGCCTTAGCATCTTTTATACGTTTTTCATATAATGCTCTTTTCTCTGGATCTGCATTATAAAATTCGTGACTATTTAAAACTGATTCTTCTTTATCTATATAGGCTTGTAATCCTTCAAAATTAGTTGGTTGTCCATCTAATTCATTTTTTGCTGTTTCTAATTTAGCTTTTGCTGCATTTATTTCATCTTGTGTTGGATTTGCTTTAGCTAATACTGCTTTTGCTTCCTCTACCGCTTCATCATAAGCTATAAATTCTCCACCAGAAGCATTATAGTATTTATAATTTGTATTTTTAGAATTACTTTCATCTACTAATTTTTGTAGAGCATCTTTATCAGTTGCTTTCCCATCTAAATCTTCAATAATTTCTTTAAGATTTTTTACTGTTTCATCAACATTTTTTTGATAAGCTTCTGGGTTACTTGCTAATTTCTTAGCTTCTTCTATTGCATCATCATATTCTTTTTTAGCTGCTTCACTAGCATTAAAGTATTTAGGGTCATTATGCATAGTATTTTGAGCTGCTATTAGTTTATTTAACTCTTCATAATTTGTTGGTTGTCCATCTAATGCATTTTTAGCCGCTTCTACTTCTTCTTTCATTTTATCAATTTCAGTTTGAGTAGCATTTGGTTTAGCTAATGTTTCTTCTGCTTTTTTCACTGCATTATAGTAGTTTAACAATGCATCTTTACTTGCATTATAATACTTAGGATCTTTTGTTACTTCATCAGAGTTACTTAATTCTACTAATTTTTGTAATTTTGATTTATCTGTTTGTGCACCATTTAATGCATCTTTTGCCGCTTGTAATTTAGCTTTTGCTGCATCTGTTTCTTTTTGAGTTGCATTTTCTTTTGCTAATACTTGTTTAGCTGCTTCTACTTCTTTATCATATGCATCTTTTTTATCTGCGTCTGCATTATAATATTTAGAGTTTTCTTCTTTATTTTCTGTTGCTAATTTTTGTAATTCAGCTTTATCTGTAGGACGACCAGTTAATTCCCCTCTAGACTCTAACGTATATTTAATTAATTCATTAATACTTTCTTGTGAAAAATGGTTTTCTTCACCACTATCTAATCCTTCAATTACCGCTCTTATATCATCAATATTTGCTTCATAAAAATTTTGCGCATCTACTGAAGCATTATAAAATTGTGGACTATTTTTTATTGAATCAATCTCATTATAAAGCTCTCTTAATTTTGAATAATCAGTTGGTTGCCCATTTAATGCATTTTTCGCAGTATTGATTTTTGCTACAATGGCATTTATTTCTGCTTGAGAAACAGGTGTTTTCGCAGCTTTTGTTTTTCCTTCAGCTATAGCATTATTATATGCAGTTACTTTAGCTTCATCTGTTTCATTATAATATTTCGCATTCGTTTGTTTAAATTCTGCATCAGCATTAATTAAATTATTTAACTGACTTTTATTTGTTACAGCGACTTTTTGTATTTTTTTCACTTCTTGAGTAAGGTCATTTGTTACATTATTAGTTTTAATTTGATTTGAACTTCTATCAGCTAAAACTTTTTTCGCTTCTGCCAACGCTTTGTCTAATGCACTTCTTTGTGCTGGAGTTGCATTTAGATATTGGTCGCTTTGTTTAATTGAATCTCCAGTTGCAATCCAACCTTTTAACCCTTTTACATCAACTCCAGGAAGAGCCCTTGTATCTCTATCACTTTCTGTTTCTTTTTCTTCTCTTTTAGCTATTTCTTTATTTTCAAGTTGTTTAGCTAAAACTTTTCCAATAATATTATTTACTTTATTTGTAATATCATCAACTTCATTTTGATCTGTATTTTTTTTGTAAAGTACAGAATTAGCCTCTATAATGACATTACTTAAAGAGTTTTTACTTTTTTCATCAACATTTTCAGCACTTTGTAATTCAGTTGCTTCTTTTATAGCAACCTCTAACATTACTTTATCTACTTCTTCAGTCGATTCTTTATTAGATTCAGCATTTTTATTTGTTTCTTCTTTTTTAGTAACTTCAGGAGTACTTACTGATTCTTTATCAATAGATTCTTCGTTTGTTACTGATTTTCTACCTCTTTTTTTTGTAGTTACTTCTTTATTAATATTCTCTTCACTAGTTGCTTCTTTTTCAGTTACTTTATTATTGACTGTTTCTTTATCATTAGTTTCTTTATTAGTTATTTCATCATTAGCAACTTGTTTTTCAGTAGCTTCTTTACTTATTGTATTGTTAGTAATAGCTTCATTATTTGCTACTTCTTTTGAAGTAGATTGTTCACTTACTACTGGTTTATTAATATTTTGTTGTATATTTTGATTATTATTTATTGTAGAACTAGTTTCTTGCTTAATTTCTATTTTATTTGTACTAGTTTCTCCAGTTACTTCTGCAGCATGAGCAACATTACCCATACCAAAGAAAATAGATGCCGCAACAGCTACAGATGCTGTTCCAACTGAGAATTTTTTTATAGAGTAACGTGTTACTTTTTCTCCATCTTTTTCTATGTGTAGTTTATAATTATTTTTCCCTATCATAATATATATATATTTCCTTTCTCCATATAATCTTTTTCTTTACGATTATACATATAAAAACGCTATTTTCTATTATCCTACATTAGAGCCATTTTGTCTAATAAAAAATACTAAATTAATAATAATTTTATTTATTATTTTTTTTATCTATAATTAGGCTATTCCCTACTTTAGTTTACACTTATTAACAACATCAACATTAATTGGTAGACATAAATATTTACTTAATTAATTTTTATTCAATCATCAAACTTTAAACAAAAAAATACACTATAACGGTAATAGTTATAGCGTATTTTTATTATTATATTAAAGTTCTGTTTTTTAATTATGCAGAAGCTCCACTTGTTGCATCAGCTGCTGGCGCCGCTGGCGCTGCCCCATGTCCTCCAGCATTAGAAGCTCCGCTTGTTGCATCAGCTGCTGGTGCTGCTTGGTGGTATCCTCCAGCTGCCGCTGCTCCTGCTGGCACTAGTGCTTGACCAGTTTGCTTTAGATACCAATCTACGATAGGTTTAAAGTCTAAGATATATTCATTGATTCCAGCATATTTACCATCTTTATCATACATAGCTTGGTAGTTATGTACAACATATTTATCTGGTCCATGAGTTGGAACGTGTGTACGGAATACATCCACTTGACCTGAACGTAGTAAACCTACTAACCAGTTTACACTTCCATATACTCTTTCTGGGTGAACATTAGATAATGAACATCCAACTTGTTCTGGACGACGTTTTGCTAACATTTCGTAATCTTCTTTATTGTAGTTATAGTATAAGAATTGGTTATTACTGTCAGCATAAGTTAATTCCATTGGCATTGAGTTTAAGAAATAATTTAATTGATCTACTGTTAAAATACCACGATCTAATTTTACGTAAGTGTCACCTGATACAGCATTAACTTTTTCTGCTGCTTTTTCATACCAGTCATCAGCATTTCCATCAACACCTTCAATTGTAGTAGAAATTTTCCCACTTGCTGTTAAATCTTCTGGTGGAGTTGGTTTTCTTTCTGCTAATGATTGAGCTACTGTAGCAAATTTAACAAACTTAGTTAAACAAGTACGTAAGTATCCAATTGTTCCTTCATCTTTAAGATTTCCATTTTCATCAAACGCTTCTTTAGCTTTTCCTAAAAGGAACTCATTACCTGGGAATACAATTGCATTGACCCCTGGAGCATCTAAAATTTGACGTAAGTGTAATTGGGCACGAGATGATCCTTGATCATAATATGATGCACCTACAACCATCACTGGTTTATTTTCAAATGGGTGCAATTCATAAGATAACCATTCTAGAGCACTTTTTAGTGAAGCAGTAATTGTGTGGTTATGTTCAGGTGTTGAAATAATTACTCCATCTGCTTGTAAAATTTTACGGTTCATCACTAATAAGTCTTTATTTTCAGTTGAATGGTCTTCATCTTGGTTAAACATTGGTAAGTTTGTAATATCTAATAATTCTAAAGTAAATAAATCTTTATATTCTCTAGCGATAAATTCCATTAATTTACGGTTGTACGATATTTCTGCATTTGATCCTACGATTCCTACTAATTTCATGTTTTTCTACACTCCTATCTTATTTTAAATCTTCCCATGAGAAGTTTTCAATTTCTTTTTCAGCTTGTTTATGTGCATGCATTAATTTTTCAGTAATTTTAATGAATAATAAAAAGTCTGCAAATAAACTATCTAACTTAGCTACTGTTTCTGGGTTAGAAATATCACCAGCTTCATCAAAAGCTTGTAATGAACGTCCTAATAAGAACTCTGAACTTGGCATTACACGTGCTTTTACTTCTGGAGAGTCTAAAATTTGACGAATATGCGCTTGAGCTCTTGATGAACCTAAAGTTCCGTAAGATGCCCCTGTTAACATTACTGGTTTATCTAATAATGGATGGATTCCATAAGATAACCAAGCGATTACACTCATAAGTGATGCTGGTACAGCGTGATCATACTCTGGACTACTAATAATTACTCCATCTGCAGCTTCTATTTTTGCAGCTATTTCTGTAATTGCCTCTGGTACCTTTTTATCTGCTGGTTTATTGAATAAAGGTATATCCTTAATTTCTACTAATTCAATTTCAGCTTTTTCTGCAAAATGTTTTTGAATAAATTGTAATAATTGACGGTTTGTCGATTTTTTAGAGTTTGTTCCTACTATCCCTACTAATTTTACCATTTTCTTATTTCCTTTCGATGTATTAATATTCGTTTTATTAGGTTGTATTACTTTCTCATCTTTAAAAACACGAGTATTATTTTTTGTACGTCTATTTTTAATCAATTTGTTTCCTACCTCTCTTATCTTCCTAAGAATTTTATTTAACATTTACTCTATTACCCTATCTAATATTCCTTTAGAATAATAAACTTTACCATCAGTAGTTACTACAATTCCTTCTATTTCAGGTGTTTCTTCTATAGTATCCATAATTGTTTCGATACTTTGACCGAATAGACGAGTTGTCCAAATTTCCCCATCTACCGATAACTTAGATAAAATAGTTAATCCTGCTATTTCTGTTTCAACAGGATATCCTGTTTTTGGATCTACTATATGATGATAAGTTTTTCCATCTTCTCCGGTATATTTTCGTTCATATACACCTGAAGTTACCACTGATTCATCATGTATTCTAAGTATACATATATGATTTCCACGACTTTTAGTTGGATCTTGAATACCTATCCTCCAATGAAAGTCATTATTGTGTAACGCAGGACCAAAGGTAACTACATTACCTCCTAAATTAATTAATCCCGAATTAATACCTAGGTTTTTTAGATAGCTTACTATTAAATCTGCTATGTAGCCTTTTGCTAGTGCTCCTAAGTTTATTTCCATATTTTTCTTAGTGAGATACACTGATTTCTGACTATCATTTAACTCTATACAGTTAGGGTCAGTAATCTTTAGTAATTCTTGAATCTCATCATTTGATGGTACTCTTGCATCAGAAAAACCAATATGCCATGCCTGTATTATCGGTCCAACAGCAACATTTAATAAACTTTGTGGTGCTAAACTATGAATTTTTCCTAGACGAATTAACTCATACAAATCACGGTGAACAACAACAGGTTTAATACCAGCATTATGATTGATTTCCATTAATTCAGAATCATCATCATTGGCACTAAATCTATCTTTGTACATCTCTAACAATATTACTACATCATCAAAAATTCTCTCTATGTTTTCTTGATCATATAAAACTATATCGATAGATGCACCCATCAATTTTATCGTTCTTGATTTCAGTTGCACTTCTTCACCTCCAGACTACATAATCTTAAAAAAAAGAAAACTTCATCGCCCGTATATTTTACAATAAATAATATATAATACAACAAAGAAAAAATATAAATACTTTCCTTCTTAAGTAATTATATAACAACAATAAAAATAATGCAAGCTAATATTTTATGATATTTGAATATTATATTTATATTTTTTGTGAACATAAGCACTTACAATACTATCATATAGCCTTTGTAAATAATGCAACAAAAAATAATTTAAATAAATATAATCATATTTATTTTTAATATCTAAGAAAAATTAAACTGTTTCTTATTTTGTAATGTAACTGTTATATTCTTAAGTTGGTAAATATTTTTCTTATAACAACAACTAACCAAAAGTTATATTTAATTAAAAGCCCGATAAATTAAAGTTTATTAAATAGGACACATTTCGTTCACATATTAAGTAGTTATATTAATTCTTTTACAATCTAAATTTGTTTCTTTGTTTAAGGAATAATACCTTCTGTAACATAATTGATATTTATAAAAAACTAGACTATTTTTAAAAATGATTAATAAACAATACTCATCTTAATTTAAACACTTCACTAAATTTTCTTTAGTAACCACAATAAATTAATCGTGTAATTGATAACTCCTCTCAATAAAAAGAGCTAGTAACATTAGTTACTAGCTCTTTTATAATATTATTTTATTAGCGTTTGATGTTGTAGAATGCTTGAACACCTGGGTATTCAGCTGTTACATCTAATTCATCTTCAATACGTAATAATTGGTTGTATTTAGCAATACGGTCTGTACGGCTAAGAGAACCTGTTTTAATTTGTCCTGCGTTAGTTGCAACTGCGATATCTGAGATTGTAGAATCTTCAGTTTCACCAGAACGGTGAGAGATAACAGCTGTGTAACGAGCACGTTTAGCCATTTCGATAGCATTTAGAGTTTCTGTTAATGTACCGATTTGGTTAACTTTGATTAAGATTGAGTTACCAACACCTTGTTCGATACCTTGTGATAATTTTTTAGTGTTTGTTACGAATAAATCGTCCCCTACTAATTGTACACGGTCACCGATACGTTCTGTAAGTAATCTCCATCCTTCCCAGTCGTTTTCATCCATACCATCTTCGATAGTAATGATTGGATATTTGTTTACTAATTCTTCTAAGTAATCTACTTGTTCAGCTGAAGTACGGCTTGCTCCACCTTCACCTTCGAATTTAGCATAGTTATAAACTCCGTTTTCGTAGAATTCTGATGAAGCACAGTCGAATCCTAAGAATACATCTTTACCTGGTTCTAAACCAGCAGCTTTAATAGCAGCTAAGATTGTTTCAACAGCATCTTCAGTTCCTTCGAATGTTGGAGCGAATCCACCTTCGTCACCTACTGCAGTTGATAATCCACGAGCGTGTAATAATTTAGCTAAGTTGTGGAATACTTCTGCTCCCCAACGTAAAGCTTCTTTGAATGTAGGTGCTCCTACTGGTAAAATCATGAACTCTTGGAATGCGATTGGAGCATCTGAGTGAGATCCAC
>ERZ772999.452-NODE-452-length-26155-cov-9.743602_pt1 | contig 26155 bp, 24 predicted proteins | sample MGYA00511467_ERZ772999 | MGnify/ENA primary metagenome ERZ772999 (study PRJEB29015, sample SAMEA2738064) | human oral metagenome | biome: human oral; feature: human-associated habitat; material: saliva | place: China | collected 2218 ... | reverse complement strand
TTCCAAACGCGTCTTGTAGACATAGTATCTAGATCCTCACCTTTAAATATATTAGCAATTTTTCTTGTAAAAGTAATCTTGTACATGAAAACACTGCTTAGGCAAATACTTTCATTATTTTCTATTTTACCCTTTTCAATCAAATTTGTATACATAAAACAGATGATTTATAGGAAATTAATGTATGTTTATTTCAAATTAGTGCAACATATTTGTAATGCAATAAATTAATACCTAGCTGCATGAAACTATCAGTATACAATAGAACACCTTAAAAACTAGATATAGTGATAAAGTAACTAGTCACATTTACAAAGCAAACATTTAAATATCAACAAAAAGAGGCGAGCTCTTAAGACCTCGCCTCTTTAACCTTTAAAAAATATAATTATTTCTTATCTTTATTGATAAATGCATCGATTTTACTAATTAGATCATCTACCTCAAAATCGCCACGTTCTGCCATCATCTTAATCGTTGCCACCTTGGCCATTACTTTTACCATAGGTGTTTTTAATTTCTCAAACTTAGGATTTAAAGAAATCAAATAATCTACAATATCCGGGCATTGTTTAATTAGATTAGATAATGTTGTTTTTGCATCGATATGGAACCGACCATCTGCATCAGTTGTTAATGGTTCTTCTTCTACCTCTTCTGCTGCCTCTTGAGCCAAGGATTTTTCTTTACCACCATCGCCTACAAAATCAGTTTTATCCCAAGTCAACAATGTGCGGGAGCCTTCGAGCTCACGGATATGAGTACAATCTTGCATCATTTCCAATACGCCGCGGAATTTACCATTTTCATCGCGCACCGCGGTGTAGATAACATAGATGAACAAGCCTGGTTTATTGATCCAGAATTCCGCTTGACTTTGTTCTCCAGAACGGAACTTCTCTACGATTTCTTCTACTATATGAACAGATTTTGCGGGGTGACAATTCTTCACCTCACGACCGATAACGTTCGCACTGCGAGGGAAAATACGATGTGCCGTATCGCTATAGAACTTAACAAGTTCATTTTCATCTACATAGGATAAATCTACCGGTAAATGACGGAACAACAAATTAATTTGCTCTAATGTCAATTTACCTGTAGCTACATCGAGGACTGCGTCCTTACCAACGGGCGCACCACCAACAGGGCCTACATATTTAGATAGCAAGCCGGCTAAATCATTTAAGAATTCGTTAGATACAGCACCACCTTGAGCTGAATTATTGCCATTCAATTGCGCCGCAGAATCATTGATACCTGGCACGACATATAAGCCTGGCGCATTGATGATAGCATAACCAATTTCATGGTCATTTTTACTCATCCGAACAAACTCTTCGTCACTCAACAATTTATAAGACGTTGGCAATAAGACTTCTAGTTCTTTAGAATTCAAATCCCGTAATTTCGCCAAAGTTTCTGGCACAGACGCTAGGAATTCTTCATACTTATCTTCCCGAAGCAATGCATAGGATGCAGAGATAGCATCGCGCACAGCATCATCAAAGGTCCACATAATACGCGTTGGGCGGTCAAAACCGTGGTCCTCAAGCATTGGATACAGTTGATTTTGCTTACGAGATAGATGAGTTCTCCACTCTGCTAAGGAATCAAAAACGCCGAGCCACGGATTTTTGATAAAGTTCTCTTGTTTTAACAATTCGTCTGCTTCAAGAACTACCTTTTCAACAGCGTTGATTTCTTCCAAGTACGCCCACAACGGATGGTTTTCAGGGTATTCATTTTCGGCACGTACTAAAACGCCATCAAATAAATCTAAAAGATCATCCATTTTCTCTAGGATTTCTTCGTCCTTGTAAACACCTTTCAAACTTTGCTCTGCATAGGCGAACTCATCAGGCGTACAAGTACCTAGTTTCTCTTTTAAAATGCGATTGCCCTCTTCTAAGGACAATTTACCATCTAAATAATCTTCTTTAATGGACACAATAATTCTGTAACGTTCATTGTTAATATCTAGCTTTTGTTTTAATGGATTCATATGCTTATACCTCCACAGGCTAATCTATAATTATATTTTTATTATACCATTTTGAAAGTAATTTTCAGTTGCTACAGATACAATTTTGATTTATTTTTAAAATTTACGAATCCAATATTATGTAAATGAATAACCTTACTTTATTTTTTAGAATATTTTGGCATACAAAAACTGCACCTCAAAAATTGTGTCCAATTTTTGGAGTGCAGTTCTGTATGAGTGCCTTTGATTAGTTTTTAAAATCAATATATTGAGTTTTAGAAGATGCTACAGGGTTACCATTGGAATCTGTGGCAGGACTAAATCTCCATTTAGAAATAGTATCAACAATGGCTGCATCAAGAGCACTAGAGCCACTAGATGAGACAACTTCAACGTCCCCTACAGAACCATCTTCCTTGATGGTAAAACGTATATCCGCACCATGAGCTGCTTCACCATAGGCGGCAAGCAGCGCTCGGTCAATAGGTGGTGTAGCTATAGCTACTGGTGGATCATATGGAGCTGCCAACACAGAAGCTACCATACTCATTACAAACAATGAGCTTAAGATAATACAACGCAACACTTTATTCATCGTTTTCTCCTTATTTAGCTTTCACAGCTTGCTTAGGCAGAGTAATTGTCATCCCAATAATGGATTCGTGTGCCTTTTGATCTGTGCCAATAGCAGGGGTAAACTTCCACTGCAAAATTGCTTTTTTTACTGCTTCATCAACAGGAGCATATCCAGAAGAGCGCTCTACGAAAACATTTTTAACATTACCTTTTTTATCAATCAAGAAGCGTACGCGCATATCAGGCGCTACCGTAGCAGTTTGAGGGATTTCAGGCAACTCAGGTTTTACAATAGTAACCTCTCTTGGAGATTCTAAAAACTTCGCCGCATCAGCTGTATAATCACCTAACATGCCGAAAGATGCAACGAGTACTGCTGCAGCAGCGTATCGGAATAATTTATTCATAAGAAGCCTCCTTATTAACCTTTTACCTATGCATAATATCATACTAAATAAAGATGAATATTAAAAGAATAAATTCTTATTGATAAAATTTCTCATTTATGATATATTAAACTCAAGATAACTGTTCGGACTCACATATCAAGTTGATATGACAAAAAACTACACAAAGGAGGTTCATCATGAGACGTAGAAAGCGTATTCAAATGAAGGTCATGATGGTACTTGGTATCGTTGCCCTCGTTGGGCCTAACCATCTACAAGCACTTATTCCCTAAATTATTTTGACCTTAGCAGAAGACCGTATAACTGCCACTAGCCGCTACGTTAGTAGCGGCTATTTTTCCGTTTAATTTCAGAGAGATATTTTCCTTCTTCAAATTATTTCATTATTAGAACAAAATATTTCCCTCAAACAAAGTCGTTAAAGTTTTTAAATTTAGTATCTATAAAAAAAGGAGGCTTATTATGAAATTTAATCGAATTTTATTAGTCGTCGTATCATTAGCACTTATAGTATTTGCCCTTGCAGGCTGCGGAAAAGACACAGCCCAAGATAGTCAGAAAAAACTTAATGTCGTAGCTACTACAACGATGTTAACGGATTTAGTAAAAGAAATCGGCGGTGACCATGTAACCGTACAAGGTCTCATGGGACCTGGTGTAGACCCTCACCTATATCAAGCGAGTGCAGGCGATGTAACAGCTATGTCTAAGGCGGATGTTGTAGTATACAACGGCATTCACTTGGAGGGTAAAATGGGTTCCATTTTCGATAACCTAACAAAGCAAAATAAAGCGACCATCCGCGTATCTGATGCTATTGATCCAGCTACATTGCTCGACTTTGACGAAGAAGATGGTGTAAAAACAAAAGACCCTCATATTTGGTTTGACGTGGCTAACTGGAAACTGGCAGCAAAAGCAGTATACGAAGGTCTTGCTAAAGCCGATCCGGCCCATAAAGAAGATTACAAAAAACGCTATGACGCATATCTTACTAAATTAGATGAAACTGATGCGTACGTTAAAGCTCAAGCAGAATCGATTCCGAAAGAATCTCGCGTACTCGTAACAGCTCACGATGCGTTCCAATACTTCGCTCGCGCGTACGGCTTTGAAGTAAAAGGTTTACAAGGTGTAAGCACTGCCACAGAAGCAGGTACACAAGATGTGAATAATCTAGTTCAATTCATTGTTGACCACAAAATCAAAGCAATCTTCGTAGAATCTTCTGTACCGCATAAAACTATCGAGGCTGTTCAAGAAGCAGCTAAAGCTAAAGGCTGGAACGTTTCCATCGGCGGTGAATTATATTCTGACTCCCTCGGTTCTGAAGGCACTGAAGGTGGCACATATATCGGTATGGTGAAAGCTAATATCGATACGATTACTAAGGCACTTAAATAATCATTTATTAAAGTTTCTTAATTAAATACAACAAAGTAAATTTACTTATACTAACTTAGATTGACTTAAATTTACTTTGTTATTGTAAGTACATGTGCTACTAGCAATTCACAGCTAGTAGCACTCATTAATACAAGGAGGTTTCCATGGAATGGGCCGTTGAAGTTGAAGATATGACCGTAGCATATACGACAAAACCCGTATTATGGGACGTAGATATGAAGGTACCCATCGGTTCCTTAGCGGCCATTGTCGGCCCTAATGGTGCCGGTAAATCCACATTATTAAAGGCCATGCTCGGCCTACTAACAGTTATCTCAGGAAGTGTAAAATTTTATATTGATCACCACTTAGCGATGGACAAAAACGATTACAAGAAAATCGCCTACGTCCCTCAAAGTGGTAGCGTAGACTGGGACTTTCCCACTACCGTACTAGATGTAGTCCTCATGGGCCGTTATGGTCATCTAGGTTGGTTTAAGCGTCCTAGCAAAAAGGATAAAGAACTCGCCCTCTCTATGATTGAAAAAATGGGCATGAGCGACTATGTGGATCGACAAATTCGCCAACTTTCAGGGGGACAACAACAACGCGTCTTCCTCGCAAGAGCCCTCGTCCAAGAGGCAGATATTTACCTCATGGACGAACCGTTCAAGGGCGTTGATAAAACTACAGAGCATGCTATTATTTCTCTTTTACAAGAAATGAAAGCTCGCGGCAAAACGGTTATCGTCGTCCACCACGATTTAAATACGGTGCCCCAATATTTCGATTGGGTAACGATGGTAAACAAACAAACTGTCGCCTATGGCCCCGTAGCAGATACGTTTACGGACGAAGCTATTGAGCGCACCTACGGCAAGGGGAGGATTGTATGACCATATTCCAATCCTATACGACGCAGATGGTACTGCTCGGCACGGCGTTATTAGGCCTCGCTAGTGGTATCGCTGGCACCTTTGCGGTACTTCGCAAGGAAAGCCTCATCGGTGACGGCCTATCGCATGCGGCACTGCCCGGTGTGGTCATTGCCTTCTTGCTGACAGGCATTAAAGATATTGAGGTTCTCATCGCCGGTGCCGCACTTTCATCGATTACTGCGGCTTGGCTCATTACCATCACCGTAGAAAATAGCAAAATCAAATTTGATGGCGCTTTAGCCACCATACTCTCCGCCTTCTTTGGGCTCGGTATGGTATTGCTCACCTATGTCCAAAGCTTAAACAATGCTGGTCAGGCGGGGCTTTCAAAATTCATATTTGGACAGGCAGCCACCATATTGGCGCGTGACGTGTACATCACATCTGCAGCGGCGCTCATTATCATAGTGTTAACCGCATTATTCTGGAAGGAGTTAAAGCTCATCTCCTTCGATGTGGAATACGCCAAAACACTACAAATTCCCGTCACTTTCACCCTTATTTTATATCGTTCACTATTGATCATGACCATTATCATCGGCATTCAATCGGTAGGGGCTATCTTGATTAGCTCCCTCCTCATTGCACCCGCCGTAGGGGCAAGACAGTGGACGAACAAACTGGGCACCATGTGTATATTAGCAGGATGTTTTGGCATGATATCTGCCATCGGCGGTACTATCTGGAGTACAGCGGTCCCCAAATTACCGACAGGTCCAGCTATCATCGTCATTTTATCGATTCTTGTATTGTTGAGTCTCATCTTTGCTCCTAACAGAGGTATGCTCTGGCAGTTCCGCAAAAATAGACGGTCAAAGCACGCATTATTGTTAGAAACCACAAGGGATCCCAAATCCAAGGCACAGCAAAGTATTTACGTAGCAGAGGACGCACAACCTCGCATAGAAGGTGCCCCATGACAGTTCATACAGAGATATTGCTCATTGCCATTGCGGTGTCCATCGCATGTGCCATCCCTGGTGTCTTCCTCGTATTGCGTCGCATGTCCATGATGGCCGATGCCATTACGCACACCGTATTCCTCGGCATCGTGCTCGCTTTCTTTATGACGGAAGATTTAAACTCTCCATTTCTACTCGTCGGGGCTACCTTAGTTGGTGTAGGCACCGTATGGCTTACAGAAATGATACACAATACGGGGCTTGTCAACGAAGATGCGTCTATCGGCATCATCTTCCCGCTTCTATTCTCTATCGCCATCATTCTAGTCAGCCTATACAGTGGTAACGCTCATCTCGATGTAGACACCGCATTACTCGGTGAAATAGCCTTTGCCCCCTTTGATCGATGGATTGTGAACGGCACCGACTTGGGGCCTATATCCCTATGGATTTCCCTAGGCGTGGCACTCATCAATTTAATATTAGTCATGCTGTTCTACAAGGAATTGCAACTCTCCACCTTTGATCCGCTACTAGCGGGGCTCTTCGGCTTTATGCCAGCCCTCATCCACTATGTACTCATGACCATGGTATCCCTCACTGTTGTGGCCTCGTTCCAAGCGGTAGGTGCCATTCTCGTCATCGGCCTCATGATAGGACCTGCAGCCATCGCGTATTTATGGACGGACTCTGTGAAAGCAATGCTTACTAGTAGTATCATCATCGGCATTATCTGTGCTGTCGTCGGTACAGAAGTCGCTTTCACCATGGACGTATCCATCGCGGGTTCCATTGCTACCACCATCGGTATCGCACTGATTATCGCTGTTATCGCAACACCGAAGACAGGCTATATTGCCACATACCGCCGTCAACGTCACTTACGTCGCCATTATCGAGAAACGATGATGCTGTGCCATATTTATACGCATATGGATACGCCTATCGCGCACGTTGAAAACGGCATCGGTACCATTCATGAGCATTTGAACTGGAGACCTGACTATACACACCAAGCTGCTTCACAGCTAAAGAAACAAGGTCTATTATATGTGACAAATGGACACTACGTGCTTACTGATAAAGGTATAGCACAGGTAAAAGAAATTATTTAAATACAATACCAATACTTTTCCCAACAAAAAGAAGCTGAAATCAATGCTGCTCTGCAAAGATTTCAGCTTCTTTTATTATTAACTAATTATTTTACAGCCTATTAATATAACTGGATTCACGTCAATGACTATCTATAATAAATAGTTCCAACACTATAATAGATCAGTGCAATCACAAAGAATCCTATTAATTAATAATAGCTTCTAATGGAATTACATGAGGTAGCCCATTGTCATCCATATAAATTTTCGTTTTAACACGGTATACATCTTCCATCATGGCTTCTGTAAAGATGTCTTTCGGCGCGCCTTGAGCGTATACTGTACCCTCTTTAAGCACGATGATTTCATCTGCGAACATAGCCGCCAGATCAAGATGATGCAATGTTACGAGCGTTGTAAAATCATTTTCTTGAGTCAGATTTTTTAGCAATGTTAATAAGTCAAATTGCTTGTACAAATCTAAAGCACTTGTCGGTTCATCAAGAATTAAGATTTTAGGTTCTTTTACAAGGGCTTGCGCCATGAACACAAGTTGGCGTTGACCACCGCTGAGCTCCATGATGCTGCGCGATGCAAAGCACTGTAAATTCAACCGTTCCAATACCTCTTGTGTGGCTGCAATATCCTCATCACTTACGCGGAAGGACATGGATCCCATGCGCCCTAGCATAACGACTTCAAAAACAGATAGATTGACTTTACAGTCATTATCTTGAGACAAATAGCTTACTGTACTACTAAAATCCTTTGTAGAATATTGAGATACAGGTTTACCATTAACGGAAATCTCGCCCTTGCCTTTCAAGATACCCATAATTGTTTTTAAAAGTGTAGATTTACCAGCACCGTTAGTACCAATGAGCGCAGTCAATTTACCTGTTTTAGCAGCAAAATCAACGCCCTTTAAGATCTGTCCGTCTTCCGTAGAGGAATAACCAAAGGTTAGATTATGAACTTCAATCATTTGAAATAGCTCCTTTTCCTAGTTAATACCAACGAGAAGAAGAAAGGTACACCGATGATTGCTGTCACAATACCGATTGGGAACATCGCCCCAGGAACGAGCATCTTACTTGCAATAGATGCGAGAGACAAAATCGCCATGCCACACACTGCAGATAACGGTAAGAAATACCGTTGATCCTCACCCACAAGCATACGTGCAATATGTGGTCCTACAATACCGATAAAACCAATGGTTCCAACGAAAGAAACGGCAACGGCTGTAATGATGGAGATGAAAGCAAACACTTTTACTCGTAAGCTTTCAACATTAACACCAAGACCAGAAGCCTTTTCATCGCCTAATTTTAATGCTGTTAAACGCCAAGATTCACGCATCATAAGCGGTAACATGATAGCTAGCACGATAAGAACAATAGAGATATTAATCCAATTAGCTTTCGCTAAGCTACCCATTGTCCAGAATACGATGTTTTGAAGTGCCTCAGGAGATGCCATGTATTGCATCAAGGATTGAAGCGCTTGGAACAAGAACATCATACCGATACCAGCGAGAATCATCGTTTCAGAGGAAAAATTCTTAATCTTATTGATGGAATAGATAAAGAAACTCGTCAAACTAGCAAATATAAAGGCGCCAAATGGAACCATAAAGACACCTAAAAACTCTAATGCACTAGCGCCTACAACAACCATGAGAGAGGCACCGAAGCCAGCCCCTGCGGATATACCAAGCGTATACGGACTAGAGAGTGGATTATCAAGGATAGTCTGCATGCCAGCACCAGCAATGCCCAAAGAAGCACCTACAAGCAATGCCATTATAGCCGTCGGAAGACGAATCGACCAAATGATAACATATGCGTTTTTGGAAACCTCTACTGGGTCTGTTAATGCGAGCCATACATCACTTAACGTAAGTGATGCAGGGCCTACAATAATATCGGTAACAAAACTTACCGCACAAATGATCAATCCGATAATAATGAACAATAGCTTTTTATAACTCTGTTTCTTATAATCGTACTGATTGTTAATATCTGTCACTATACAAAACCCCTTCTTAGTTCAAATGCATAAACCAAACGCCACCGTAAGAGAATGGAAGGAATTTGTCATAGAATTCCTTAAGTGTGCCTTCAGGATCTACATCCTTGAATTCCTCAGGATAGAATGTTTTAGCTAAGTATTCGAATACTGCAACGTCATATACTTCACGAGGTAAACCATGGTGAGTAGAGTAAACGTTTTTAGATTGAACAGCTTTCAATTCAGGCCAGCCTTGACGTTCTGTGGTGAAAGCTTTTAATAACTCTTGAGATTTTGCTTCATTTGTATCAAAGCCTAAACGCATGGATGTCGGTTTCTTAGGCCAGTAAGAACCAATAATCATGATGATATCTGGATTTCTTTCCAAAATAAATTCTGGGTTAACAGGACCTGCTTTTTGAACTACATCCTTAGTAATAAGGTCACCACCTACTTGCGTTGCCAATGCGCCCCATGCTACGTTTCCACTATACGCAAAACCTAAACCTTCTGGACCTTCGTTACCTGTTTCAATATAAACAGTTGGTTTTGGTTTATTAATTTTGCTAATGCGGTCCATAACTCTTGTTAAACGGTCAGTATAGAACTTGTTGATTTCTGCTGCACGCTCTTCTTTACCCAATGCTTTACCGATAGCTTCGATAGATTTTTGATGATTTTCAAGCTTTTCAGCATGGTAATCGATGTAGATAGTTGGGATACCTGCCGCATCGATTTTAGGTTTGTAATCAGCTTCATATTGATCTTTAAAGTATAAAGGCATGAAAATAACATCTGGGTTTAAGGAAATTACTTTTTCCACATCAAATGTTTTGTCATTTACGTTACCGATGAGAGGAATTTTTTCCAACTCTGGAACGTCCGCTTTATAGCGATCCCACATATCTGTACGCAATTTACTCAAATAAGGGTCCATACCAACAATAGTCTTAGCTACATCTTTACCTTGCAATGCAGCCATAGTCAAGAACGCACCGCCAGAGGCACTCAATTGAACTACTACGCGTTCTGCGGGTTTTTTCAAGGTAACCTTTTGACCAGTTACGTCTGTAATCTCAATTTGTTTGCCAGATTGTGCCGCATCCTTTTTCGTATCTGCTGGACCACCACAAGCTGTCATAATCATGCTCACAACTAGCAGGAGCACCGTGGCAAGATAAGCCATAAATTTCTTTTTCTTAACCATAGAATACCTCGATTCAAAATTCAAAACTCAATACATTCTAATAAACACAATGTACGACAGCATGTATATAGTTTTACTCCATCAACTCCTTCTACACACACTCTTAATTCATATGCATAAACCAGATACCACTATATGAGAATGGCAAGAATTTGTCATAGAACTCTTTAAGTGTAGCTTCTGGATCTACATCTTTAAACTCTTCAGGATAGAAGGTTTTTGCTAAATATTCAAAGACTGCTGCATCAAATACTTCGCGTGGAAGACCATGATGCGCGGAATAAACTTGTTTGTTTTCAACAGCTTTCAAATCACTCCAACCTTGACGCTCTGTGGTGAAAGCTTTCAACAACGCTTGAGACGAATCTTCGGTTGCTTCAAAACCTAAACGCATAGAGGTTGGTTTCTTAGGCCAGTAAGAACCCATAATCATGATGATATCTGGATTTTCCTCTAATACAAATTCCGGATTAATAGGAGAGGATTTCTTAACAGCATCCTTGGTGATTACATCACCTCCAGCCATAGTCGCTAAAGCACCCCAAGAGTAGTTACCACTAAAGGAGTTACCAAATTCTTCTGGACCATTCATGCCAACTTCAATGTAAACAGTTGGTTTTGGCTTGTTAATTTTACTAACACGGTCGAGAACTCTTGTCACGCGATCCGTATAGAACTTGCTAATTTCTGCAGCTCGTTCTTCTTTGCCCAAAGCCTTACCGATGGCTTCAATGGATTTTTGATGACTTTCCAATTTTTCTGCATGGTAATCTATATAAATAGTCTGGATACCAGCAGCATCCATTTTTGGTTTTGCATCAGACTCGTACTGATCTTTCAAATCTACAGGAATAAAAATAACATCTGGATTTAATGCCACAACTTGCTCAGCATTAAATGTTTTATCACCGATAGTACCAACTACTGGAATCTTAGCTAACTCAGGCATTTCAGCAGTAAAGTGCTTCCACATATCCGCTCTGTAATCCTGTAAGGATGTATCCATGCCGGCAATAACCTTCGGCGTATCCTTGCCCATAAGTGCGGAAATCGTAAAGAATGGACCACCGGCACCACTCCATTGTAAAACAACTCTCTCTGCTGGCTTTTTAAGCGTTACCGTACGCCCTGTTACGTCTGTGATTTCGATTGGCTTGTTATTTTGCGCCATATCTTTCTTTGTCTCACTAGGACCTCCACATGCAGCGATGAGCATACTAACAATTAGGAGGAAAACAGTGACTAAATACGCCATAAACTTCTTTTGTTTGAACATAAGTACCTCTCTTCTCTCAACTAAAACTATCACTATAAGCGCACACAAAAAGCCCGTTTTCCCACGAAGAGGAAACGGGCTGTCATCTCAGTTAGACTAACTACCACGCCTAATAAGCTAGCATATAGTATGAGCTTTCAACTATGCATAGCTAGTATAAATCCATCTATATCAATCCCCATCCCTGTCTCTCGCAGGTCAATTGGCAATTGTTAATCAGGCAGTTCTCCTGGCTCCAGTTTAACGTTACTTTGCGCCTTCCCAAAAACTTCAGTGACCGAGAGCATTACACCCTCTATGCAAAGTACCTCGCTGTTACAGTGGCGTGACCGCTTTGGCTTGTACCAAATTCTCTATTAAGTCAATAGACACCTAACCCAATCATATGTGATTTTCCTCATCGTAGCATGAGGGATATACAGTGTCAATAAACGTATAGGGGTACTGCTATCCTTGTAAAATCTACACTTTTCAGCAAAAAAGAAGCTAAAACTCAACCACTAAGCGGAGTTTTAGCTTCTCATTAGGACAATTGGTAAAAATGTCCGTCAAATTCTATAATTTATTTTTATCGATTAATAACTTTTCCTCTACAATTCAAGGCGCATTTGATACCATTTGGCACCGCCATGATCCGACGTTGACTCTCCTTCATTTACAAAACCAAACTTGCCGTAATAGTGAATCTTTTCTTCCTTACAGGTTAGAATTACGCCCTTTCGGTTTTCCTCTCTGGCCAACTCTATGAAAGCCTCTATCAACTGACCACCTACTCCTCGATTTCGGTATTCTGGCAATGTATTCAAGCCAAATATCATCTGCCATGCGCCGTTAGGGTTATGTAACGAAGCATCAGCAAACATCTCATCCGTTAAGACTTCATCATCCGTTACAAAACCATCGATAAAACCAATAGGTGTATCGCCGTCAAAGGCAATTAAAAACTGACCTGCATAATGGTCTAATCGTTCCTTAAAAGCCTCACGAGGCGCCGCCTCAGCAGGAGGAAAACAGGTTGATTCTATATGTGTCACTAAATCTAAATCAGCGGTTGTCGCTTTTCGTATTATTATATTCATATCTTTCTCCATCGTATCTACATATCGGTTTTAGTATATACCGTTTACATAACAAAGGCTACACGTAACTCTATGAACGTGTAGTCTTTTATTAACAATTTGCCCACTTACTTGCTATACAGATTATCCGACCAATTATCTTTTTGTATATTTAGGTACATTACGATATTGCATTGGCAGGGAATTCTCTTTTACCTTAAACCCATGTTTCTCGTAAAATGGTGCATTCTTGCTATCACCAATCATAACATTAATGTACAAATAGGACTTATAAGCCTCTTTCACCATTTCTAGCAAATGACCAGCAATTCCGCGCCCATGATACTCAGGATGAACCAGTACATAATTGATGAAGCACACCAACTCACTATCATCCATGACACGAATAAGACCTACTAAACGATCGCCATCCCAAGCACTAATCACACGAGATGAATTCATAAGAGCCTTATGTAATCGATCTGGATATTTACCTACTACCCAACGAACAGACAAAAATAACTCTGCTACTTGTTGAGGGGTAAAGTTTTTTTCTTCGGTATACGTAATCGCCATAAAAGCTCCTTCAAATGATTACTTTAACTTGCGCATCTCATGAATAAACGCCTCTGCCTCTTGCAGGCTCTTAGGAAACTCAAAATAAATACATTGCTCATGTCCACAATAAGGATTACAGAAATCATAACCGCTCAATAACAAATACTCTTCCTCTTCCTCTTCCTCACATCATTTCATCACCTTTTCAAGTAAAGTCTTATAGCTATCAACAATATCGTAAACTACCTCGCCGTTACTGATGGTCTTAAAATGTTCTCTTGCACAGTGAATCTTTGATTTTTCAATTAAACGAAGCTGCATTGAATTCATAGAGCCCTTTGTCTCTGCAACAAAGTATATGTGCTTAACAGTTCCTTCATAGAATGCAATTGCCCAGTCAGGATTGTAATGTCCCACTGGAGTTGAAATATAAAATCCGTTGGGCAATTTAACGTATACTGCTACGTTTGTATTTGTATCCAGTTCAGTAGCAAACGCCTTTTCGTTGGCTGAATCATAAACGATATGGTCATATAGATGCTTGTTTGCCTTAATCGCATTCATGCCTAAGCGCCCTTTAATAGTAGGGTCTGTAAATACCGTAGTATCATACTTCTCGTCCAACACATCATAGGTAATATGCTCAATAATCGCTGTTGCCTTTTCATCATTAATAAGCGCCGCTACCTTGATAATGAATTCTTCCGGATTGTTTTTAAACTGATTGAATGTTGCAGGCTGGATTCCCTGAAGAATCTGTATAACTGCTTTTCTTGTAAGTCCAGTCTCATCTACAAGTTTTCCAATCAAATCATATTTAACATTAGAACTTGCAGCAATGACATTACCGTAGCTTGAGGACTCTTCCTTAACGAAAGACACACCGCTAGTAAGCTCTTCTTTTGATTTAATCTGTTCCATTGATCCGGTTTCAACCTTAAAGTAAATTTTTGAAACAATGAGCTTTTTATCAAGAGAGTTAATTGATTTTCTTATCAACTCATCCGTATCAAAATCTACCACATATACAGACTTGGAGTTAATCTTATTCCACAATGCTTTGAATTCGGGCATAGCCAGTTTATCTTCATCAACTTCCAATTCAACATTATTTTTACGCGCATCTTCAATTCCAACTGAACGACTATCATAGATAGAATCAATAATCTCGATTACTGATGCAGCAGAATCAGCTACTTCTTCAGCAACCTTTATTTCGCCATTCGCCTTGTCCTCATAATATTTATCTGTAAGCAGGCCTTTCTTATCTATGTAACCATTCACGATAAGATCATATTGGATAGCATGAGCTGTATCCGAGTCAATAACCTGTTCATTACCTTTATCATCCTTAATTACCTTATCAATAAAGAGTTCTGCAGTAACTGCCTTTGGTCTGTCTGCAACTGCATCAGCAATTTCATTCTGAAGTCCCCTGGCGAAGCTATCATAGCTTTCACTAGCGATGACGGTAAGAACATTTACATTGTGAACATCGGCTCCAAGTACATTCGTATCCATACGTTCACCATCTTGATTAACACAAAGGCGAAGCCCACGGCCTACTTCCTGACGCTTACGTACAGCGCTACTACTCTGCTTCAATGTGCAAATCTGAAATACATTTGGGTTATCCCAACCTTCACGAAGTGCGGAATGAGAAAATATAAATCTAACCGGAGACTTCTTTGGATTTCTATCAAGAAGAAGCTCTTTGTTTTTCATAATAAGGTCGTAGGCATCAACGTCATTTGACATCTTTTCTTTGGTATTTTCCCTCTTTTCATTGGCCTTACTATCAATTAATTTTCCTTTTGTATCGATAGAAAAGTAACCAGCATGAGTTTTTTCTGCTGGAATTTCAGAAAGATATTTTATATATTCATCTTCCCCCATTCCTATTTGAAGATGCTCTACCACATCTCTATATTCTTCTTCAAACATATCCGCATAAGAACCATTCATAGGCTGACCAGCTGCATCATACTGTTTGTATTTGGCAACCTCATCAATGAAAAACAGCGAAAGAACTTTGATTCCCTTGTAGAACAATTCTCTTTCTCTCCCTATATGAGAAAGGATTGTTTCTCTAATCTGAATACGACGAAGTTGGTCTTCGCTTACCTTACCAATAACATCACCAGCATAAAGCTTAATACCATTAATAAATTCTACAGAATCATCACGTCCATCAATTCTGGAAACAACAAAACCCTCTTTATACTCTTCCATCTGTCCAGAATTATCATAAAGGTTATAACCTTCTGAAACAGTACGTGTAATCTTTCTTATCCCTGCCACACCTTTAAAATCAAACTGGATTGTAGCTGTAGGTGCGGCCTTTGAAAGATTAATACTCTCTAAATAAACATAGCTTTCAGTAGCGGTACTACCTGATTCGGTGATTCCCTTAACAGCAATCTTCTTAACAAGACGCTTATTGTAAGCTTCCATTGCATCTAAACGGTAAATCATATTATAAATACTATCTGACTTATGAGTCGCAGAATAACGAAGTGTCATCAAAGGATTAAACTGCTTCAAATTCTCCTTTGTCTGCTTACCTTCTACAGACTGCGGTTCATCAATAATCATGATAGGATTTGTTTTTGCAATAATATCAATAGGACGACGAGAACGGAACTCATCGAGTTTCATATAGATACGTCTCGCATCTTTTCCACGAGCATTAAATGCCTGAGCGTTGATAATCATTACATTAATAGAGGAATCCGACGCAAAGCGATCAATTTCAGTAAGCTGAGTAGAATTGTAAATAAAGAAGCGAATCTTCTTACCATACTCTTCTGCAAAATGCTCCTGAGTTACCTGAAATGACTTATATACACCTTCACGGATAGCTATGCTAGGTACAACAACAATGAACTTGCTCCAACCATAAGCACGGTTAAGCTCATACATAGTTTTGATGTATGTATATGTTTTACCAACGCCGGTCTCCATTTCGATAGTCAGATTAAACCTTCCTTCAAGCTTTATAGAAGGCTTAATCTGATTTGCTCTCTGTATTGTTTGAATATGTTCCAGAATCAATCTATCGTTTAATTCAGGTACAATTTTTTGATTACTCCAACCAGTGAAATCCTCTTCTTCAGTCAATGACTGCTGGTAATTACCTGAACCTCTATCCATCATATAAGATGGCCTTAAATAAGGCTGACCAGCAAATACATCGACTACAGCTTTGGCAGCATCTGCTTGGAATTTCTGATGCTTAAATTGTAGCTTCATAGCGGGACCTCCTTAAATAACCTTTACTCTTGTGTCTGGTGCCATTAACTTAAAGATTTCTCCAACGTTAATCTTTGAAGGACTGTTAGCAAAACTGCTATCACGGAACACTGCTCGAAGTGGTTGTCTCTTTGCAATTTCCTTAATTACACTATCTGGAACATCTTTATCAAAACAAGCAATAAGGTCGCCATCGTTATAATTATGAACCGTACATCCATCAATCTGCTCAGAGCTGTAAGGAAGAGAAAGTGGAAGTCCCCATTCAAGAAGGCAACCAAACAGCAAATCAAGGTCAGTGCGGTCTTCCTTGATATTGGATTCAAACATGGAGAGGAGGTTCTGGTCATACTCTGCTGGCGAATAGTAAACATCTTTCATATTGCTTTCGTCCAGTTTTAACACTCTGAAACCGTTATCAAAATTAGAACTTGGATATTCGTTAGCAGCATTTTTTGCGGCTCTACGAATACGCTCTTTGGCAATTTCACAGATATTAGAATACCCAGCAGAGCGAGCGTCAGTCCCATCTTTGCATTCCTCATCGATTTGCACCATAATAAATTTTCTGCTTCCACCTTTGGAGGCATTAAGCTGAAGACAGGCATCCGCTGTCGTTGCTGTGCCAGAGAAAAAGTCTAACACGGTATAATTGTCACCCATGTAAGAAAGTAGCTTCCTCACTAATTCTGTTGGCTTCACGGTATCAAATCCCATGGGTGTACCCATAATTGAGTTTAACTCGTCCTTGCCTGTTTGTGCGGTGCCAACAGCATCTGCAAGGAGCAATGACCAGAATGGTTTATACTGACGCTTGTCCAATTCGTCTTCGGGATAAACGGCTTTTTTTACTATGCCATCAACAATCTCTACTTTTCCTTCTCGTTCAAGTTGGCGAGCAGTATCTTCGCCAATCTGCCATCTCTTTCCATCGCGAGGGTATTGTCCGAGGATTTGAAATTTCATAGATGGTCTGCTGTAATCTCCAGAATCTGATTTCTCGATTATTTCAAAACGACAAGGACCGAACTTTCCTTTATGAGGGTAAGAGAGGTTACCTTCTATTTCCTCGAGCACAAAACCAGCTACTTTAACTTTGGATTTTCCATAAACAAGAATAGGCTCTGTTTTTTTCTGCAATCCAAATCTAGCTGAACCCGCATTAATCGGTTGGGTAGTTGCCTCCCACACAAGGTCTCCGAAATAATTTTTTTCACCAAAAACCTCATCACAAATGTCACGTATGTTGGCATACTCTCTTTCATCGATAGAAATGAAGATAATTCCATCTTCTGATAATAAATTTCGTGCCAACAGTAAACGTGAATACATCATGCTACACCACGTAGAGTGGAAACGAGGATTGGAGGAATTGTTTTCTTTGAAACGATGAATGCCATCCTCAGTCACGCTGCCTGATTCAAGACTGTACTCATCCTTGTCCATTTTATAATTATCGGGATACATAATAGTATTACTGCCCGTGTTGTAAGGCGGGTCGATATAGATGACCTTGATTGCACCGAGATAGCTTTCCTGCAACAGTTTGAGAACGTCCAGGTTGTCACCCTCAATGTAGAGGTTTTCGGTAGTGTCCCAATTAACGCTGTCTTCTTTGCAAGGTCGTAGGGTCTTGCGGATAGGCTTATTTGCCTCTACAATGGACGCTTTCTTGCCGACCCAAGTAAACTCATAAGCCTCATCGCCCTCCAGAACATCTCCGGAAAGCATCTGGCGGAGCATATCGAAATTCACGGCCTTCTTATAGACCTTGTAGTCGGGAGTGCTGTGCTCCTCATCCAAGGCCTCGGTGATGCAGTTTGGAAACAGATCTGCAATCCTATCAATGTTCTTCTCGGTCATGTCAACTGACTCCATTCTCATCTTATCCATTAGCTTTTTCCTCCTGCTTATTTCTGTTCTTATAAGCCATTCTTATTTTTTCAAACTCCGTTTCATTGCCAGCAAGCTCGTTTAATTTCTCTCGCAGGAATTCGAGTGCAAAATTTGAAAACTTATGCGTCTTACTGCTCTTTGATACTGTGATTTCCAAATGGTACTTTTTAGATTTCTTCATCTTGAAGTGCCAGATCAGTGCATATAGGTCTTGAGTACTGATCTCCAGCTTTTCAGCCATCTGCTTTTGAATATACGGATGGGTATCATCCGGATTCCCTTCAGGGACGGGAACCTCCTCAGCCAAATCAATGTTACCTGTAACCCTTATGACCGGAATGCCATCTGTCTCATTAAATCTTCCTTCTTTGATGAACTTCGCCTTTTTCAATACCTGCGTAACCAGCCTTCTATCGAAAGCAACATCTACACCATATGGAGTGGAGAACTTTCCGTCGCTATAATTCACAATTCCAAGATTGGCAGTCCCGCTCTTTCGTATCACCTCAAGAACACGAAGTAAATTCTCTCGCTCACGGTTTATACGATCTGATATAATCCGTTCCATCTCTGCTAGTTTTATTTTTCCATTCCGCGCTCTATAGCGATAAAAGACATCACCAGCCGTTATACTTTCGCTGTTGTTATCCTTTTGAGCAATCACCGGTTTAATTTCGGATTCAATGGCGTAAATCCATCCGATTTTCTTTTGCTCTGTAACAATGACACCATTATCATCTTCTTTTTCCTCGTTCAGAATTACCATTCCCATTTCCCACTCTATGGCTGGGGAGAAGAGAGAATTAATGGCATCGGTAAACACTTCCTGCTTCAGGTTTTCAAAGTTATCATTCTTAAGGCCTACAATTTTTCGTGGCGAATCCTGAATGCCAAAGATGATATAACCTCCACTATTGTTGGCGTAGGCCGCCATCGTCTTAGCGTAGGCCGCTGTACTTCCTTTATTGAAAGACTGTTTAAACTCAACAGTGTTACTTTCTCTGCTTCTTAGTGTGCCTGTAGATGTTCTTCCAGCGAGAATTTTTCTGACCGTTTTATCATGATCCACTACTCAACACCTCCAGTTCTTTTTTCAATTTCTTCAGTTCTGTATTCAGCTGCACCTGCTTGTTAAGCTGCCTTTCCTTGCGGACTTTTGTTTGAAGTGCTGCAATCTGCTTTTCAAGCTCCTGTCGGCGGTTATCCCGCTCCACAGATTCCCTCAGTGACTCAGTTTTACCCGTCTCGGAACGGAGCGCATCACCGGCAATCTGACGAACGAAGTTCTCATAAACTGCATCAACACTCAAGCCTTCCAACTTTAATGGAATTTCATCTTCTACAAGCCATTCTGTGTGATAATATCCGTTTACCTTAAATGCTTTATTACCATATGCTGCAGCTTCCTTGTATCCAATCCATGCTTGATACTTTCCTTCATATTCCAACAAGAACAGAATGTGATAGGGAATTTCTTTATCAATCTGTCTTAACAAGCTATCGTCAAGCACCGGGCTATTTAAGCGAACCTCAAACACCTCTATCTCCGTTACATGACTTCCAGCAGCAAGGTTTGTTGTGGATGCTGCAATTTTATTTCTCCAATAGATAATCTTTACCTGTTCCACAAACACCTTTTTAAGAACAGGAGAGATATCCATATTTTCATAGAATTTTTGCTTTGGAATTCGTTTGTTGAATTCCGTAGTTTTTGGCAATCCTATCATCGTTCGCCCTCCGCTCATTTAACAACTAAAAAGCAGATAAGCTCAAAGTCATCTAATCCCGATACCTCTGACATCAATGCTGATGTGCCTCCGGCTGAGAATAGGCTATCAATATCACTTTCTTCCTTGCAGTCAATAATAGAATTGATTGCTTCACTAAGAAGCTCTGACATTTCAGTCATATCCCTACCATCATCTGTTTCTTCGTTGAATCGCAGGCATAAATCCTTAATCGGTTCCTTTTTTCCACGACAAAGAAGCCTGATATCATCCAGTATCTTCTTTGGATTTAAGTAGTCACATACAACTTTTCCATCCATTCCGATGTAAACCATATAGAAGGGATGAATTCTGTTCTGGTTATCAATATTTACACTGTTATTTATATTTTTAAGAATGAATACAACACCTTCCGTTAACTCATCAGTTGCTGGAACAACAGCATGCATTCCTTTTGGCTTCTTATCTAAGTCACCATGATTTTTTACATATTCAAGGAGGTCTAATCTGAATTCATTCAACCCTAAATCCATGATAGAAATACCACTGGACATATCTTCAATATCAACAACTTCTTCTTGAAGTCGTTTAAGCTGCTGCTTACGATATTCAAGATCTCCTTTTTCCTCTGGATTAATTAGGTCATCGTCACCTGTAGAAGTCATTACAGAAATCTTCATTCTTGTTTCTACTCGGCCCTTCAGGTTGATGTATTCATCCAAATTCATATCCGGCCAGAAGTTTACAAGCTGAATCTGCGAGTTTCTACTACCAATACGGTCTACTCGACCGAAACGCTGAATGATACGCACAGGGTTCCAATGAATATCATAATTCACAAGATAATCGCAGTCCTGAAGGTTCTGACCTTCGGAAATACAGTCTGTAGCAATAAGAACATCAATCTCATTTTTACTTCCCGGCATTAATATATCTCTGCCTTTTGAAATCGGTGAGAAGCAAGTAAGAACATTATTCAACGTTGCTCTAAAGCCCTTAATAGTTGTTTTTCCATCAATAGAACCAGTAATAACCGCTGTATCAAGTCCATATTTATCTTTAATGTATGCACTAACATTGTCATAAAGGTATTCTGCAGTATCAGAAAAAGCTGAAAAGATTAATACTTTCTTGTTGCCCGGATTGATTGGGTTCTCTATTTTCTCAGATACCAGTTTCAATAATTCCTGAAGCTTACTGTCATGTTCCGGTGTAATATCTGCAACCATTAATGTCAGCAGTTCAAGCACATCTGCATCGGCCTTTAATCCTGTACGCCATGACTTATAGTCCATATCAGCTAGTTCAATTTTTACTTTCTTACCGACTGTAAAGTATTCTGTGTTGCCATCATCCATATCAAACTCTGAATCTGACGCCTCATACATATCAATTTCAGCTGCACCATACTTTTCAAATTTATCAATAGCCTCTATCGTGCTTTTGATTAGCGCCTTAATTCTCTTAAGAGTAAGCTGGAATGAATTAACTGAGCTTTCAAGACGCTTTAAGAGGTTAATGCTCATCAGCCTTCTGATACCTTCTTCACGACCAGTCTGAGTAAGATTATCTCCCTTATTATGTGTTAGGTCGATATATTTCTGTATCTTGCTTGGGAAGATATAATTTGAAGGTGTATAAATACATAATGACAAAAGCATTAACTGCTCATATATCTGATTGTAATTAATAGCTGAATTCAGATCTGTTAGCTGAGGACGTCGTGAAATCGGCTTCTTTCTCTCAGGGAACTTTCCAATTTCAGTAGTATCATAATATTTCTCGATGTGCTTTCTTGAACGAGCAATCGTTACACTATCGAGTAATTCAAAGAAATCAAAATCAAGTGTTCTAAGAAGTGTCTCTGTTGTCCTTGCTTCTGGCTCCAGCTTGCTCCATGTATTGAAAGCTCTCTGCGCCTGCTTGAAGATTTCTTCTATTGTTTTTGTTGTATTCAGCTGCTTATTCATGTTTTCTGAATTGCCTTCATAGGCAATAGCAAGCTGATTCTTTAAGTCAACAAATCTATTATTTACCGGAGTTGCAGATAGCATTAAAACTTTAGTCTTAACACCAGCTCTGATGATTTTATCCATTAACTTCACATATCGGTTTTCATGAGTATTTGCATGAGTTCCTGCACCGTTACGGAAATTATGAGATTCATCAATTACAACAAGGTCATAATTCCCCCAGTTCAATCTGTCCAAATCCAGACCATTTGAGAAACCGTGTGTTCTTGATAAATCAGTGTGGAATAAAACATCGTAGTTTAATCTGTCGGTAGCAATCGGATTATTTACATAGTTATCTTTATAGGTGTTCCAGTTTTCTGCCAACTTTTTAGGGCAGAGAACAAGAACACTTTTATTTCTATTTTCGTAATACTTCATTACAGCAAGTGCAGTGAAGGTTTTACCAAGACCAACACTATCGGCAAGAATACAACCGTTGTAACGTTCCAGTTTATTTATGATTGCTAACACAGCATCTTTCTGGAAATCATATAACATGTTCCAAATTTTACTTTCTTTAAATCCTGTGGCTTCATTTGGTAATTCATCTTCTGAAATATCATCTAAGAATTCACTAAAAACATGATATAAAGTCATAAAGTATATAAATTCCGGCGAATTTTCATTGTAGGCAGTTATAATGTTTTCAATAACTACATCCGTTACATCTTGTAATTTATCGTGATCTTTCCACAGTGTTTCAAAAAGCTGCATATATGAATCGGAAAAAGGTGCTTCAAAACGATTAACCATGTTATAGCTGTTATTACCACGTTCACAGCCAATATCAACAGTAGTAAAACCATTTATTGGCATGTAGGCAATCTGCTGCTGTATATTTTCTACAGTTACAAAGCCTCCCATGTTCTCTCCAGTAGTATTTGATTTAAATGTAGCTTTTCTTCTAATCCAATCAGCGCACTCTTTCGCGATTGCCTTCTGGGTCATTTCGTTTCTAAGCTTCAATTCGAACTCAGTACCGTAAAGACTGCTCTCACGGTTCAATCTTGGAATATAGAACTCACGCTTCTGCTTTTCTGTTTTTTCTGTAACAAAGGTTGGAGAAGTGAAAATAAAACGACATTCATCTACTGATTCCAGTTGCTTTTTTAATTCTTTATAGGCATACATAGAAAAGCAAGCTGCAGCAATTGAAACCTTGCAGCCCTTGCTGATAGTAGATGCCATATCGTCACGTAATATCTCCGTAACGTTATCAAACACTTTCACTTCCATTAGTTTATCCTCTCTTTTACCTTAAATCCTTGCTTCTTCTAAAATGGTGCATGCTTGTTATCACCAATCATAACATTAATGTACAAGTACGACTTGTAAGCCTCTTTCACCATTTCTAGTAAATGACCAGCAATACCACGCCCATGATAATCAGGATAAACTAGCACATAATTGATGAAACATACCAGCTCGCTATCATCCAAGTTCCTTGCTCATATAGATAACATCATCCATAGGGTTATGATAATACGGCTCACATTCAACAAAGCCATGCTTCTTATACAAATGGATTGCTGCTTGCAACGGTTCAATTGTATCTAGTACCATTTCTTTATATCCAGAGGTCTTAGCATGATCCATAATACTTTCAATCAGACGATCACCGAGAGCATGACCGCGCCCTGCAGGACGCACATAGAGTCGTTTCATTTCACAACGGATATCACTATGCTGATAATATGCCACCATACCGAGCACCTCATCATTATCATCGGTAACTACTAATAACTCACCATTGGGAGCCGTATACTTCTCAGCAATATCAGCTAATTCCTTATCTAAATTCTGAAAGGACAAATCGCGACCAAGCCATTGCGTATACTCTGTAATTAGCTCTTTTACTTGATCTAAATAAGGTTTTCCATCAATAATTTTAATCATTTAAACTCCAATAATTGTGATTACTTTAACGTTCGCATCTCACGGATAAACGCCTCTGCCTCTTGTAGGTTCTTAGGAAACTCAAAATAAATACATTGCTCTTGTCCACAATAAGGATTACGGAAGTCATAGCCGCTCAACAACAAATACTCGATAATCTTCCATTCTTTGTCATTAGATTTTTTAGGCGCTTTAAACTTCTCGTTCACAAAATACATATTACTTTTACATGTGGGACAGGTTTTATTTGTATTAAACAACTCGTAGTTTGTGCCCTCCGACAAGGAGAGCCTGCAGTTGATACATACATTTTTATAACCCATAGTTATTTACTCCCATACGGTTTATGTTGAAAGATTTCTTTTACAATCCCTTCACCAACAACATTTCCGCCTTCCATGATAAGGAACTCAGTACCTTTTTGTAAGATAGAATAATCTACAGCCTCATTTTCTGGCAACGCATTAGCTCCTATTTGTTTATCAAAGGTAACATCCTCACCATCAATAAAGTTTACACCTAACAGCTGTTCAGAGCCTTTTATAACAAGATGAGGACAATACTTTCCATTATTCAAATTCGGTGAAGTTCTCCTCTTCTTGCTGAAGAAAGTAACTTTACAGCCAATAGTAAAATCTAAATCGCTCATTTTAGGCCTCATCAACTACATATACCATATCTCCTTTAAAGTATATGTTCATTATACAGTGTACGGGATTCCCTTCGGTACATAACCAACCCTGCAGCACAGCTCGACCCCAGTTATAAGTCTCTGTAATAACCTCGAACTCACTTTCACTATAATCCTGCTGATACTGAGGTAACTCAATTCTTTTACCTGTGAAAGTATCTAATATTGTACTATTAAAGACGAGAATTTCTAGATCATCAACATCACATTTTTCAAATACAACTTGAGCCTTATGAGTTTGTTCAACACCATTTTCATAAGAAAAAATATAGTCAAATGTAAAGATTAAACTATCGTCTACGTATTCTATTTTCTGTACCCTTGCATCATGGAGAGAATATTTTGGATACTCGCCAAAAGACCTTGTTATATTCATAGGACCTCTATTTTCAAACAACTGTTTAACCAAAATCTATAACTTAAAATCAGTATACCAATTTTTTTGTATAACATAAAAGGGGCTGTAACAAAACAGCCCTCAATCATTAACATTTAAATACCTAAAGTAAAAACCTCTTTATAAAATGCTATCATGTCTTTTGCATATTTCGCGGACCGAGGAATGCCCAATCTTTTATAATAGTCAGCTACTATCTCTTGATGATTCTTCAAGAGATCGAACTCAATTATATACAAAGCAATACTCGTTTTAGAATATTTTCCTATTTCAATTGTAGTTGATACATCCTCCTCAGATATTTCCTCTCCTTTTGGAAATTCTCCATCAGGATACTCCTCAATAGTATCGTCGCTATATTGCAAAAACTTTTTAGACCAAACGATAATATCTTTTCCATATTCTTCTATCATTTGCTCGTAAAACTGCACCATCTCTTTTTCTAAAAGCACCTTACAATTAAAGCCTTCTAGTAAGAATTGTCTCTGTCTTAATCGATTTTTTAGCTCTTCTACTTCAACACTTTGTACGTCTTGATTAAAGTTGTCGACACCTAGTTCTTTTATAATATCTAAATATATGTCACTAACTAAAAATTCTTTTATGGTTTCCATACCCTTATTTCCTTAAAGATATCTACTAGTAACAACAAAATAGAAAAAATAAATTAGAGCAACTACTACTTTCACAAAAGGCCTCTCACCATAACGATGAAAGGCCTTTGTATATGTATTCTTTAAATACTATATTGTTCTAATTTTTATTCCCACTCAATTGTAGCAGGTGGTTTAGATGTAATATCGTACACGATACGGTTGATGTGTTGTACTTCGTTTACGATACGACGGGAGATTGTGTCCAATACGTCGTAAG
>ERZ772999.442-NODE-442-length-26422-cov-18.597603_pt1 | contig 26422 bp, 23 predicted proteins | sample MGYA00511467_ERZ772999 | MGnify/ENA primary metagenome ERZ772999 (study PRJEB29015, sample SAMEA2738064) | human oral metagenome | biome: human oral; feature: human-associated habitat; material: saliva | place: China | collected 2218 ... | reverse complement strand
GTCAGGGCGTTGTAGATGGAGGTCTTGCCGGCGTTGGGGGCGCCGGCCAGGGCGATGCGAGGAGCGCCGGCCACCAGGGTCTTGGAGCTTCCTGAGCCGCAGTGGCAGTCGGCGCCGTCATAGGGCTGCTCGCAGTGCTGCGACTGCCCGGTGGCGTGCCGCGTAGTGTCGTGGGTGCTCACAGAGTCTCTCCCGTGTTCGGTGCTTCGGGGTCGTCGGCCGCGTGCCGTCCGGCAGGCCGGGGTTGGAGGATGATGCGGTTCTCGGCCTCCACAGTGGTGACCTGGATGAGCCTGGCCTCCTGGCGGCGCAGGCACAGCTCATAGTCGGAGACGCGGTAGACCACCGGGTCCCCCATCGGGGCGCGGCGCAGCGGCGTGGCGATCCGGCCGGGGACGAAGCCCAGGTTGCGCAGGCGCTTGACCAGGACGCCGCCGACGCCGTCGTCGGCCAGGCCGGTGATACGTCCGCTGGTGCCGGGGCTCAGGTCCGATAGCGCGAAAGTGGTCGCACCCGGTTCGGGAAGGTATGAGGTGCCTTCGGTGGCACGGTGTCGTGGAACAGCAAAATCCATGGTGTCCTCAGATCGACATGAAGAGGGCTTCGTCGATATGAGTCTAAGGCAATGCTTCTCACCCTCGCAGCAGGTCAGGAGGCCTTCTGCTGTGTTGAGACGCATCTGCGCGGAGGGATGGTGACAAGGAGATCCGATTTCTTAGTGAAACCTGGGAGTGGAAACTAAGGCTGCCCTGAGCTGAGTGGGGCTCGGTGGCGGGGTCATCCCATGAAAATATGCTGAGACCACTTCCTGCCTCCGAAGATAGATATTCTTGCGGAAGCAGGAAGTGGTTGGTCGATAAGATGTCGGGATGGTTGGTTGGGGATATTTCTACCTGAAGTCGAGAGCTGTTTCCCTGCGCTCTGCGGCCTCGGGAATCATTGAGTGGGATCGAGGTTTCCGGTGAGGTGAGGGGGGTCAGCGGGCGGAAGGGTCGGGCATGTTCTGGGCGCCCAGGTAGTACACGTAGCCGAGCGGCACCACGAAGAAGAAGAAGGCGGCGCGGACCAGCCAGGCATTAACGTTCCATTTGTTGGCCAGGCCTCCGCAGACGCCGAGCCAGATCTTGTCAGCGGAACGGGCGGGCCAATCGAAACCAGTAGAATTCTGTGCTGTCATGGCGCATATTCTGCAATGCCTGATGTACTGATGTCACGCCGGGGTCACGGCCTGAATAAATGAGTGTCCAACAGGGGGTGACCGGGCGGTGAATATATCTGGTGTGAGGCTTGCGTGCACTGAGGGGGCAAGATGCGGGAGGGTTTCCTCCCACTTCCATGGGACGAACCTTGGAAAATACTCGATGTCCAATAAGAGTGACGTGAATCTCTCCACGAGTCTCTCTTATTTGGTCCGATATCTCTTGTGAAAATAAGGGAGGTGTGACGACGGGCCTGTGTCCGGGGAGCTTCTACTCCCCGGACACAGGCCCGTCGTCACACCTTGGTACTGAGCGCTCAGCGGGGCCGGTTCATGGCCACGGCTCGGGCGCGCTCGGCCCAGGAGTCGTCGAGCGGCTCGGGCTCCCAGGTGGTGCCGGCGTGCTCGGCGGCGCGGGCCAGCAGCCAGTCGGCCACGGCCGGGTTCTTGGGCAGCAGGGAGCCGTGCAGGTAGGTACCGATGACGTGGTGGACGCGCCCGCCCTCGGTGGAGTCCTTGCCGTTGTTGCCGTCGCCCATACGCACGGTGCCGAAGGGGCGTGCGCCCGACCCCAGGGTGGTCAGGCCGGAGTGGTTCTCGTAGCCGACCACCGCGCCGAAGTCCTCGGTGTCCAGGGTGATGTTGCCGATGAGGCGGGTGTCTCCGGCCACCGTATGGGCGTCCATGAGGCTGATCCCGGGGATCTCCTGGCCCTTGGCAGTGGTGAAGCCGTGCCCGAAGAGCTGGTAGAGGCCGCAGATCGCCAGCATCGGGACGCCGTCGGCCGCCCACGCCTTGAGGGCGGGGCCGACCTTGACCAGGTCCTCCTTGATGCGGTCCTGACCGGAGTCCTGGCCGCCGCCGCCCACGAGGATGTCGACGTCGCCGGGCAGCTCATCGCCCGGGTCATAGGAGAGCAGCTCGACGTCGTAGCCCTGCCACTGGGCGCGCCGCGCCAGCACGAGCGTATTGCCCCAGTCGCCGTAGATGTTCATGTCCCGCGGGTAGAGCTGGAGCAGGCGCAGGTGTCCGCGGGCGGGGCCGTCAGTGGTGTGCTCGTAGCGCGCGGTCATGACATGACCTCCTCAACGTCCGTCATCTCGCCCAGGATCGAGCGCAGGGCCAGCATCGCGGTATAGGTGGTGAAGATCCGCATGGGACGGTCGGTGTCGGCGGCCACCCGGCGCATGCGGGCCACGGCCCGGCGCAGGTCGGGCTCGACCTCGGCGACCTCGACCTCGTCGTAGCGCAGCCGCAGGGCCATGTCCCAGGCCCGCACCCCGGTGACGACGGCGACCCCGCCGGCGCGCAGGGCCGAGAAGTCCACGTCCCACAGCCAGGACATGTCCCGGCCGTCGGCGTACTCGTCGTTGATGGCCACGACCACGACCTCGCCGTCCTGCGCCTGGGAGGCCGCCGAGAGCAGCCCCATGCGGAAGCCGGCCGGGTTCTTGACCAGGGACAGCTGGACGGGGCGGCCATCCAGGGTCAGCACCTCGCCGCGGCCGAAGGCCGCCTGCACGTTCCCCAGGGTGGTCAGCAGCCCGGGCAGGTCGGCGTCCTCGCCCAGCACCTCCAGCACCACCCCCAGGGCGGCGCAGGCGTTGAGCAGGTTGTGGACGCCGGGGATGGCGAAGTCGACCTCGTGGGAGACCCCGTCCACGCGCACGGTGGCGCGCTGGCCGTCGATGGCCTCCAGGGTGACGCGCGGGCCGGGGGCCTGGCCGGCCTGGCGGGGGCTGACCATGCCGGTGCGCAGGTCGTCGTCGGACAGGAACAGGGAGCGCAGGTCCTCCCCGGCGCCGAAGGAGACGACGCGGGCGCTGACACCCTCCAGGAAGGCGGGGGCGGCCAGGCGGGGGTCGTCGCCGTTGAGGACGACGACGTCGCTGGTGGCCTGGGCGATCGAGTGCAGCAGGGAGGCGGTGTAGTCGATCTCGCCGAAGCGGTCGAGCTGGTCGCGCATGACATTGAGCAGGAGGCAGGCGCGCGGGCGGACCCGGGCCACGAAGTGCACGGCGTGGGCCTCGTCGAGCTCGAGGACGGCGATGTCGGCGTCCAGGTTGCCGGCGGCGTCGACCTCGGTGAGCAGGGAGGCGAGCACGCCGCGCACGAAGTTCGAGCCGGTCCGGTTGGTGAAGACCTTGAGACCCTGCTCGCGCAGGAGCTGGACGACCATCTTGGTGGTCGTGGTCTTGCCGTTGGTGCCCGAGACCACGATGACGCCGCGGGGCAGGCGGCCGAGGGTGCGCTCCAGGAAACCGGGGTCGGTGCGCTCCATGACCAGGCCGGGGAAGGCGGTGCCGCCGCTGCCGCCGCCGCGCACGCGGGCGGCCAGGCGCGCTGTGCGGCCGAGGGCGACCGTAAGACGAGAACGCATGGAACTCCTGCAGGCTGAAGAGGGGCGCACCGACGATGCGATCGGGGCGCTGGTGCCCATATGGGCGCTGTTGGTGTCCATATGGCCACCGACTGGGCGTCAGTCTAGGACAGCGGGGCCGGTCACGGATGCGTCACGATGCTCACGTGGCCGGCCCGAGCCGTGAGGGATGGGGCGCTCGCGGGGCGGCGGCTCACTGGGGGACGACGACGTGCAGGGCGCCGTCCTCGACCTCGGCTCGCAGGGTGCGGGTGGAGCCGGCCGTGTCGCCGTCGAGCTCGAAGGGGACGGGACGGTCGGCCTCGATGAGGACCTTCCGGGCCCGGGTGAGCGTGAAGCCCTCCATCTCCTGGCCGGTGAGGATCTGCGCCCCCAGGCGGGCCCAGTCCACGACCTTGCCGGGGCTGGCCAGGAGCAGGTCGACCAGGCCGTCGGAGGGGGTGGCCCGCGGGAAAAGCGTCATGCCGCCGGTGATGGTGCCGACATTGCCCATGAGGGCCATGACCACCCGACGGCGCACCGGGGGAGCGTCGTCGAGCGTGATGGTGGCGGTGAAGGGGTCGGGGACCGCGTTCTGGACGGCGGCCACCGCGTAGGCGCCCGAGCGGATGACCCTCTTCAGGCCCAGGTCGGTGGACTCCATGATCTGGGCGTCCAGGCCCATGCCGGCCATGACGACGAAGCGCTCCTGGCCGTCGTCGAAGGCGCAGGTGACCATGTCGATGGCCTGGAGGCGGCCGTGCAGGGCCAGGTGGATGGCGGCGTCGGTGTCCAAGGGGACGGAGAGGTTACGGGCCAGGAGGTTGCCGGTGCCGGCGGGGATGAGAGCCATGGGCATCTCGGTGCCGGCCAGCTCGGAGGAGACGGCGCGCACGGTGCCGTCGCCGCCGGCCACCATGACCAGGTCGACGCCGGCCTCCAGGGCGCGGTGGGCCATGGAGCGGCCGGGGTCGTCGGGGGTGGTCTCCAGCCAGACGGTGGGCAGCCAGCCGGCGGCGCGCACCTCGGCGGCGACCCGACGGCGCAGGAGCGAGAGGTCGTCGAACTTGGTGGGGTTGTAGATGACGGCGGCGCGCTTCTCGCTGCTGGCGCGCGACAGGCGACGGTTGACCCAGCTGGTGAGGATCGCGTCGATGCCGCCGACCCGCAGGGCCAGGTTCGCGAAGGCGGCGCCCAGGAGGAAGCCGCCGATGAGGTCGCTGAGCGCAGCCAGGCCCATGTACCACTGGCTGACGGCGGTCACGGCGACGGCCGCGTAGCCCAGGACGGTGCCGGCGGCGACCATGGTGCTGCGGTGGTGGGCGCGCGCGAGGGTCACCAGGACCCAGGAGGCCAGGGTCATCGCCGTGATGTGCGCGTTGGGGTAGGAGTACTCGAAGGCGGCGATGGAGTCGGAGAAGGTGGAGCCCGGGGCGGGGCGGGCCAGGTACAGGGCGATGAGGTACTGCGTGGGGATGCCTGCGGCGGCGATGGCCAGCGAGACGCTCAGGCGGCGCATGCGGGCCGTGTAGGCGTAGGCGACCCCGGCCACGATGAGCCCGAGGATGAGGAAGGGGTGGGTGAGGGTCGCGAAGGCCTCGGCGAGCTGGCCGGCGGCTGACCGCAGCTGGGCGTCGGGGGTCGGCAGGAGGGCGTCGATGGCGGGGGAGCGGTGCGTGGCGCCGGGGGCGAGCGGTCCCGGCGCGCTCAGGTAGGTCCATACGAGGAAGGCCAGGGCGAAGCCGATGCACAGGACGGCCTCGACGTACTTCAGGCGTCGGGGGGCTCGGGGGGAGGGGACGGCGGTGGGGGCGGCGGAGTCGCTTGGAGGCTCGGTCACGCTCGCTCGTCCTTTCCCCGGGTGAATTTCCGGGAGTCAGCCTAGCCGGTGCGGCTGTGGGCGGCATATGTCCCGGCTGTGGGTGGCGAAGTGGCTGGGTGGTGGAGGGTAAGGGGGGCGGTTCCGACGACGGGGCCGGGCGGCCGGCTGTGCCGGGTGCGTGGAGTGGTCGCGCCCTGGGGGCTGCGGCGGGGGTGTGTTGACGGCAGGAGGAGTGAGGGACGAGAAGGGGGGGTGCGGATGCGTCATGGATTCCTGATTTTGGCGAGCAGAAGTGGTGCGATGTGAGCGGAGCGAGAATGTTTCTGTCAGCATCGCGTGTTGTCTGATGAATTCGGTGACGCGCGCGTGCACCTGAATGGCGGCGTCGGCCTTAATCGCCTGCGAGGGAGGTGGGAAATGGGTACATTGAGCCGGTCAGTCCTGGGTGCCTCATAGTGCCCGTTCCCCCGATTCACCTCGAAGGACGCATGTCATGCGACAGCAGATTCGGTTCCTCACTCACGCCCTTGGTCGTCGCGAGACCCTCAAGTACCTGTCGATCGCGGCCGTCGGCGCGGCTATCGCCCCGCTGACCGGCTGCTCCGGATCCACGTTGGCCTTCAAGAAGTTCGCCACCGGGACCTGGGAGGTCACCATGGACGGCCTGGAGAAGGCCCCTGACGTTACGGTGACGGTGGCGGACGGAAAATGGACCTTCGTCCCCAAGAGTGGAGACCAGGATCGTCAGACGGAGGGGACCTGGAGCTTGTCGGGTACGTCCTTGACGCTCAAAGAGACCGGAGATGCTGAGTGGTTCTTCAATGAGGGATCTCAGGGGGTTGGTGTGGGTATTCCGGAAGAGGTGAATACCGAAGAGATTCCGAAGTCATTCAAGTGGCGGTATGAGAGTGCTGACGAGGTGGATATCCCAATGTCGTGGGACAAGAAGACCAAGACCTTGACTCTCACGGGCACCGACTCAGGCGGCGGGCCGTTTACGATCAACGCTAAGAAGCAGGAGAAGTAGCGGTCTTCGGCCGGGTTGCCACGTTGTGGCATGACGTTGTAGCGGGTCCTGTCTGCCTTCGTGAGCAGGCAGGACCCGCGTCACGTTGTGTGGGCACGAGTGCTGGATGATCCGGCCCCTCCGGTCCGTCACTGCACGGCCCCTGCTCGGCGGGATCGTCGACGCGGCTCGGATGTATCGCTGATGCGCGAGTACCGGCGTCGAGCGGTTTGGCCATTCGGGGCAACACGGCTACGTGTCTCGGGGCGGGATGTCTGCGCAGCCGGTGAGTGCCTGGTGGCCCTCACGCCCCAGGCCGCGGGCGCGGTGGGCCTCGAGTGCCTGCTTGCCGAGACGTCCACTTCCCAGGACCTCGCCGACGATGCGGACGGCCTCGTCGCCGTCGATCGGTTCGGGCAGGCAGGCCTCGGCCAGCGCAGGAAAGTCCTCCAGCAGCTCAGCGCGACCCGCCGTCGGCCAGCGATGCCGTGCTCCGCCAGGAAGGCCAGGTAGGGCTCCTCCTGCCGGTACTGGACCGCGATCGACAGTGTGTGGAGGGCATCCTGGAGCTCGTCGATTCGTTGGGACTGCTCCTCGACCCTGCGACGCAGCTCCTCGATCTCGGTGCTGGGATCCGGCATGTGTGGCCTCCTTCCCGGTGGTGTCCTCATCTCAGGGTAGAGCGTTCGGCCGGCTGTCTCGCCCCGGGCTCCCACTGTCCGAGGGTCGGGAGGCGCTGGCCGTGGGTTGTGCGTACTGCACGAACCCCCGACCCCCATGGAGTACGCCCGACATTCGTGCCATGGCGCCCGATGCTCGTGCAGTGCGGGCATGGGTGTTACTGCGAAGCGAGAACCCCCGCGACCGAACACCTGCGACGTGGGGGGTCTCGACGGTCGGGCAAGGGGCTGCTATTGAGGGACTGCGGAGTGTCGGTGTCCATCGTGCTGACATCAACCCCGCTCCGGCGCTGCACGCCCGGGCGAAACCGGAGCATTCCAACGATCCCCGCTGGGCACATTGACGCCGGGTCCGTCGATGTCAGCGCTGTGGACACTGAGCCGTAGGGCTGGTCGACTCCGACGGGACTGAACCGGTCAGGCTTGGGCTCTGCGGCCCTGGTACGGCAGAAGGCCCGCGAGCGAACTCGCAGGCCTTCTCGTCGTCGGGGTATACGGCCTGGCGGCCTCTTACCCCTTCCTCCTCGGACGTCTCACGAGCAAGCTCATGGGCTTCCTCCTTGGTCGGGGTATTCGGCCTGGCGGCCTCTTACCCCCTCCTCCTCGGACGTCTCACGAGCAAGCTCGCGGACGTCCTCGTCGTCGGGGTGGCGGGATTTGAACCCACGACCTCTTCGTCCCGAACGAAGCGCGCTACCAAACTGCGCCACACCCCGTGTGCAGCAGGCGACAGCATAGCCTCCACCCACCGTGGGGAGGAAATCGGATCGGCTGAGTCCTCCGTCACGTCGGTGTTCGCTCCCTGTGGGAACCCGGTTGGTTCGAGGTGCCCACCGTGCCAGGCTGCTCACGGCGGGTCCACCTGCTGGTCCGTGCCCAGGAGCGCCCTGAGCGGCCGGTGCCCTCGTCATCGGGCCCCATTCCGCCCGAAAGGCGCAAGGACTGACAAGACGTGAGGACACCCCCGAGCACCCGTCGCAGACAAGGAGCTCCCATGCGCATTGAGGCCGTCGTCGGCGATATCACCACCGAGAAGGTCGACGCCATCGTCAACGCCGCCAACAGCACCCTCCTGGGCGGAGGGGGCGTCGACGGCGCCATCCACCGCGCCGCAGGCCCCGGCCTGCTCGATGCCTGCCAGAAGGTGCGCGACACCGAGCTGCCCGACGGACTGCCGGTCGGCCGTGCCGTGGCCACCCCCGGTTTCGACCTGCCCGCCGCCTGGGTCATCCACACCGTGGGCCCCAACCTCCATGCCGGCGAGGACGACCCCGCCCTGCTGCGCGCCTGCTTCGACAGCTCCCTGGCGCTCGCCATCCAGCTCGGCTGCACCGGCATCGCGCTGCCGGCCGTCTCCGCCGGCGTCTACGGCTGGCCGATCACCCGGGTCGCCGAGATCGCCGTGGCCCGGGCCCGCGCCGTCGAGCGCCTCTCCCACACCGATCCCGGCGCCGTCGGACGCCTGGGGCTCATCCGCTTCGTCCTGTCCTCGCAAGTCAACCACGCGGCCTTCGCCCGCGAGCTCGCGGACCTCGAGGACTGAGGCGCCGACCCGTCTGCGTCTCCCCTCTGTCCTCTTCTCTTTCCCCTTCCCCCTCGATTCCCCCTTTGAATGGGCGGGGACAATCGACGCCGTCGGGGACAATCCGTCGCGGCCGGGGACATCTCGCGCGTCGGGGGACTGGAATCCCGTCCCTGTACGCGCGGACTGTCCCCGCCCGGAGGCGAACGCACCCGCCCGCGTGGAATGTCCCCGGCCGGAAGAAAAAGTCCCCGTACATGTGTGGCAGACCTCTTTACGCTTGGCCCTATGACCACCGACGCTCACCACGGACACGTCTCCACCGCTCCGGGCGGCCCCACTGGTCCCTGCGCCGCCGCCGGTCCTATCGGCCCCGTCGGCCGCGACCCCCTGCCCTTGGCGGGGCGCACCGTCCTGGTGACGGGAGTCAGCCGCCGCATCGGCATCGGCCACGCCATCGCCTGCCGCGCCGCCGACTACGGGGCGAGCATCGTCGCCCACCACTACCGCCCGCACGACGTCTCCCAGTCCTGGGGCGCCGATGACATCGACGCCGTCATGGCCTCCATCCGCAGCCACCTGGTCGGCCCGGCCCGGCTCGTCGACATCCCCGCCGACCTGGCCGCCTCCGGGGAGCCGGCCCGCGTCGTCGAGCAGGCCGCAGCCGCCGCAGGCCACCTCGACGCCCTCGTGTGCAACCAGGCCATGAGCAGCCCCGACGGGTCGCTCAGCGAGATGACCGAGACCGTGCTGGACGCCCACTGGGCCGTCGACGCCCGCGCCTCCATCCTCCTGGCGCAGGCCTTCGCCGCCCAGGAGGGCTTCGCCTCGCCCGCTCCGTCCGGTTCCGCGCGCCGACGCGGCGCCATCGTCTTCCTCACCTCGGGCCAGGGTCTGGGCCCACTGCCCGGGGAGATCGCCTACGCCGCCGCCAAGGCCGCCATCGCCGGTCTCACCCCGACGATCTCCGAAGAGCTCATCGACGCCGGCATCACCGTCAACACGGTCAACCCCGGCCCCGTCGACACCGGCTACGTCACCGAGGCGGACCGTGAGGCGACTGCCGTCATGTTCCCCCAGGGGCGCTGGGGCGAGCCCGACGACGCCGCCCGCCTCATCACCTGGCTGCTCACCGACGAGGCCCGCTGGATCACCGGGCAGGTCATCAACTCCGAGGGCGGCTTCGCCCGCTGGCGCCGCTGACTGCCGCACCCAGGCGCCGGCGTACCTGAGCGCTCTGCCTGCCCCGTCCTACTGCGCGCACCCCGCGACCCCCACACACTTCGACAGAATCTTCAAAAACGACACGGCTCCGTGTCTTCTATGAAGTTTCGGTCGAAGTGTTAGCGGGGCACGGGTCGAAGTGTTGCGTGGGAGTGCTGCGTGGGAAGGGCGCTGGTGGGGGAGTGCTGGCAGGGCGCGGCGCCTCAGGCCGGCAGCAGGCGCAGCAGCGTGGCCTCGGGCCGGCAGGCCAGGCGCACGGGCGTGTAGGGGCTCGTGCCGAGTCCGGCGGAGACGTGCAGGTACATGTGGTCGGCGGCCCGCGGGTCCCCGAGCCGGCCCGGCCACTGCGACAGGCCCGAGGCGCGCCCCCGGTCCAGGTCGCAGTTGGTCACCAGTGCCCCCACCCCGGGCACGCACAGCTGTCCGCCGTGGGTGTGCCCGGCCAGGACCAGGTCGACGTCGTCGGCCGACATCGCCTCCAGGACCCGCCGGTAGGGGGCGTGCGTGAGCCCCAGCCGCAGAACCCGGCCCTCATGGTCACGGATCGCCGGCAGGGAGGTGGCCGACTCCGCTGAGCCGGCGGCCTCGGGGACGGGCAGGACATCGCGGTTGGCGTGCGGGTCATCGACGCCGACCAGCTCGATGCGCCGCCCGCGCACGCTCAGCGAGCCGCGCCGGTTGGTCAGGTCCACCCAGCCGCCTGCGGCCTGCAGGTCACGGACCTCCTCCCAGGGCAGGGCCTCGATGTCCTCGTCGCGCACGCGACTGGAGGCCTTGCGCGGGTCCCGGTGCAGGTAGCGCGTCGGCAGGCGGAAGACGGTGGAGCGGTAGTCATGGTCGCCCATGACGAAGGCCCCGGGCAGACCCGTCAGCGGCTCGAGTGCCCGCCGCAGCGGCTCCAGCCCGGATGCCAGGGAGAGGTTGTCGCCGGTGTTGACGACGACGTCGGGCTGCAGCTGCGCCAACCGGCGCACCCAGGCGACCCGCGCCTCGGTGCGGCCCGTCAGGTGAAGGTCGGCCAGGTGCAGCACCGTGAGGGGCTCCTCGTCGGCGGCGAGCACCGGCACGTCGATGCGCCGCAGCACGGGGCACCTGGCCTCAATGAGGCTGTAGGCCAGCGTGGCCGCCCCCAGGGCAGCGGTGGTGCCGATGACGGACAGGGCGGCGCGGCCGGCAGGGCAGGGCGTCATGGGGAGTCGGGTCCTGTTCTGTGCAGTTGTCGTTCTCGCGGGGAGAGTCGCTCACCCGTGGGAGGGAATGGGCAGGGCAGGATCGTTCGCCACGGCCTGGGACATGTAGTCGCGCCACATCGGCACGGCCAGGTCACTACCGTAAATCTTCGGGAAGTACACCCCTCCGATCGTCCTGCCTACAAGGCTCCTGCCGCTCTCCGTGGCGTCACCGATCCAGACCGCGGTGGACAGCTGCGGGGTGAATCCCACGAACCAGGTGTTCTCAGCCTCATCCGTGGTTCCGGTCTTGCCCGCGATCGGTCGACCGAAGACGGCGTCCTTAGCGGTACCTCCTGGTTCGGATGTGGCCCGGAGCGTTTTTGCGGTCTCGTCCGCGGCACCCTGGTCCATGGCCTGGGTGCAGTCAGCGCCGGGTACGGCCATCGAGGTGCCGCTGGCATCCAGGATCTGGTCGATGGCGATGGGCTTGCAGTACTTGCCGCCGGAGGCGAAGGTCGCGTAGGCGTTGGCCATGCTGAGCGGTGGGACGGGAGTGCTTCCCAGGGCGATGGAGGGGTCAGGATCCAGCGGGCTCCCGTCCGCCTTGGTGATGCCCATGGAGGCGGCGAGCTTCGTGACCTCACAGACATCGAGGTCCCTGAGCATCTCGGTGAAGCCCGTGTTGATGGACTGCTTCGTGGCTTCTCTGACGGTCATCATGCCGGCGTTGGTTCCGGCGACGTTGTTGACGGGCCAGGGACCGGCCGCACGGTCGGGATCGCAGGAAACTGTGAACGTATTGGGCCCGTAGTTCTTCGGCGCGGACGCGTTCAGCATCTGGTAGGGCGTGTGGCCGGTTTTGAGCCACTCGGCCAGGATGATCGCCTTGAAGGTCGACCCCGGCTGGAAGCCGACGTTTCCATCGGGGAGCTCGATTCCACCGTGCTTGGCGTCCGCTGCGAAGACGAGCTGGGAGTCCTCGTAGTTGGTGTTCTGAGCCAGCGCCTGGATTCGTCCAGTGCCGGGCTCGATCGAGACGATGGTGGAGTTGGCTCCGTCGGAGCCCCCGATCGGAGTTCTGGCCTGAATGACGGAGTCGGCGGCACTCTGACGCTCGAGGTTCAAGGTGGTGGTGATCTTCAGGCCACCGCGCGTCAGGAGCTGACGGCGGGCGGCGACATTGGGTCCGAAGTTCTCCGAGCCGAGAATCTCATTGACCACATAGGTGCAGAAGTAGGCGTAGCTGCCTGCGGCCCCACAGCCCGCGGGCGAGTCCTGAATGTCGAGCTTGATCTCGGAGTTGACCGCCTCGTCGTACTGCTGCTTGGTAATGAACTTCTCTTCCAGCATCTTGGCCAGCACCCAGTCCCGACGATTCTTGGCCAGTTCCGGCTGGGACTTGGGGTCGTAGGCGCTGGGTGCGTTGGTGGTTCCGGCCAGCAGGGCGGCCTCGGCCACCGTCAGATCCTTGGCGTGCTTATTGAAGTAGTGCAGCGAGGAGGCCTCGACCCCGTAGGTGGAGGGGCTGAAGGCGGCGATGTTGAGGTAGCCCTCGAGGATCTGCTGCTTGGAGTACTTCTGCTCCAGGCTGAGGGCGAACTTCATCTCTCGCAGCTTGCGGGCCACGGTGCTCTCCGTGGCGTCCCGGATGAGCTTGTGGTCGTCGTTCTTCAGACCGGTCTCGATGAGGGTGTTGCGCACGTACTGCTGGGTCAGCGTGGAGGCGCCCTGACGCGAGCCGCCGGCGTTGTTGGACACCAGGGCCCGCACCATGCCGGTGGGGTCAACGCCCTGGTGCTGGTAGAAGCGCTGGTCCTCGACGGCGACGATCGCGTTCTGCATGTTGACCGAGATCGAGCTCAGGGGCACCACGATGCGGTTCTCCGCGTAGAACTTGGTGATCTCGGAGCCATCGGAGGCCAGGAGGGTGGAGATCTGGCTGGGCGGCTGAACGTTGAAGTCGCTGGGGAGCTCCTCGAAGAGCTCGGCGGATGCCTTGGTCAGCGCTGCCGTGGCGCCCACGAAGGGGGCGGCGAAGCCCGCGGACAAGACCCCGCCGACGCACGAGAGAGTCAGGAAGACCACGAGCATCGAGACGACCTGGGGTGGTGTCAGGGAGCGCCCGCGCGCAGAGGATTTCGCCATGGCGTCAGCCTACGTGGAATCGCTTGGAGGATGCAGTGGCGTAGACCCTCTTCGGGCTGGGAAGACCCTTGGAGACCGGCTCTGCGCCCTCTGTTCGGCGGGACTGGGGGCGACTCGACGGCGTGGCGGGCGCCCGACGACGGGGCGGCTCGATCACATAGCGAGACGGCTCCGGCACACAGATAATTCTTAGTAATTCACCAGGTAGGAGTCACGGTGACGTCACGATCTTTTGAGGAGAGGTGTGGTTCGGAGGTGGGCTGTCGTCCGTGAGAACCGGAATCCTCAGCCGTGGGAAAGGCTCGGGGCGCAGCGGGCTCGATGTCCGGCAATCGGCTCGCTATCAGAGAACTCTCCTCGTCGGTACTGATCTTCGGCGCACTGTCGGGGATCTGCGCCGATCGGATTGCCCAGGTCTCGAGGGGAGGATTTGGTGAGAGACACTCGATTGCCATACGGTAACGACTGTGACGTGACCGACAACGGCGTCGGCCGTTGAATGGATCGGGAGTGAGCATGATTCAAGACGACCAGACCTGGGCGGCCCAAGCGGCCTGCGCCACCGTCGAGCCTGACCAGCTCTTCGGCAAGGGCGCTGAGCAGCGCGACGCACGATCCCTGTGCTTCGCGTGTCCGGTTCGTATGGAGTGCCTGGCCGAGGCGCTCAACTCCGAGTCCAGCTTCGGCGTCTGGGGCGGGCTGACCGAGCGGGAGAGGCGCGCCCTGCTGCGGCGCTTCCCCGAGGTCGACGACTGGGGCCTGTGGCTCGAGCGTGAGGATGACGAGCTCGTCGCCGAGATCCACGCCCGCCGTGCCCCTCGCATCCTGGCCCGGGTGCGCTGCGCCTCCTGAGGGCCTTCCCCGCGTTGCCGGCTTCCGGCGCCTGGCGGTGGGCTCTAGGCTGAGGCCCATGACTGCATCATCTGAGCCCGTATCCTCTGCGCCGACCACCTGGGAGTACGTCACCGTCCCCCTCATCACTCACGCCACCAAGCAGATCCTCGACCAGTGGGGTGCTGACGGCTGGGAGCTCGTCCAGGTCGTGCCCGGCCCCTCCGGCACGGACAACCTCATCGCCTACCTCAAGCGCCCCCGGTCCTGACGGGCCGCCCGGCGAGGCCGGTGCGCACGACGCCGCGCCTGCGGTCCGGTACCTTCCGGCTGCAGGCGCGGCGTCGTCTCTGCGGTTGATGCGGGTGTCAGCGCCCGGCGGCTTCTCCGGTGCGCTGCGCTGAGGGCTCGCGACCCGAGACGGGACCTCAGCGGGCGCGACGGCGCAGGCGGTCGACGTCGAGCAGCGTGACGGCCCGGCCCTCCAGGCGGATCCAGCCGCGGGAGACGAACTCGGCCAGCGACTTGTTGACCGTCTCACGCGAGGCGCCCACCAGCTGGGCGAGCTCCTCCTGGGTGAGGTCGTGGGGGACGTGGACGCCGTCGTCGGTGGGTGAGCCGAAGCGGTCGGCCAGGTCCAGCAGGGCCTTGGCCACGCGGCCGGGCACGTCGGAGAAGACGAGGTCCGCCAGCGCGGTGTTCGTGCGGCGCAGGCGCTGGGCCAGGGCGCGCAGCATGTCCTTGGCCAGCTGCGGGTGGGACTCCACGAAGGTCATGAGCTGGTTGTGGTCCAGCGTCAGGAGCTCGGTGGGGGCCACGGCGGTGGCGGTGGTGGAGCGCGGGCCCGGGTCGAACAGGGTCAGTTCGCCGACGATCTCGCCGGGGCCGAGCACCGCGAGCAGGTTCTCGCGGCCGTCGGCGCTGGCGTGGCCGAGCTTCACCTTCCCGGAGAGGAGAATGTAGAGGCGGTCGCCTGAGTCGCCCTCGTTGAAGAGGGTCTCGCCACGGCGCAGAGTCGTCTGCGTCATCATGGCGCGCAGTTCCTCCTGCTCCTCCGGGCTCAGGCCCTCGAAGAGCGGGATCCTGGAGATAATGCTGTCTTCCACGGAGATCCTCCTGGTGGTTAGGGGGCTGGCATCCCGCATGCGGGAGCCCTCGGGTCTATCCTGCCACGGCTTGTGACCTGTGGCACGCCGTCGAGCATTGTAGCCCCCGTGTGTTGCAGGTCAAAGGGAAGTGAGCAACATCGGGTGCGTCGTGCGACACGGTCCCATCGGTGAGGTTGCGGGCAGGCGGCGGGATCGACTGCAATGGCGGTCTACAGCGGAAAGCCCGCTCTGAGGCGGGCCGAGGCTCGGAGGAGTGCCCCGGTGGTGCTGGTGGCGCTGATGGTGCTGGTGGCGCCGCCGGCGAGATCGCGGAGAGAGGACACAGTGCGCAGGGCAGCGAGTAGCGAGACTGCTGAGGCCGAGATGGTGGGGGCGGTCGGGGCTGCGCCCGGGGTTGCCGAGACGGCGCTGACGACCGAGCCGGCCCGGCGTGCGGGCGCCGTCGACGACGAGCTCATGACCCTCTACCCCGACGCCGCCTGCGCCCTGGACCACGACGGCCCCTTCCAGCTGCTCGTGGCCACCGTCCTGTCGGCCCAGACCACTGACGCGCGCGTCAACACCGTCACCCCCGAGCTCTTCGAGCGCTACCCCGACCCCGCCGCCCTGGGGGCCGCCCGGCGCGAGGACCTGGAGGCGATCCTGCGGCCGCTCGGCTTCCAGCGCGCCAAGGCCGGCCACCTGCTCGGCATCGGTCAGGCCCTCACCGAGCGCTTCGAGGGGCGAGTGCCGGGCAGCCGAGAGGAGCTCGTGGCCCTGCCGGGAGTGGGGCGCAAGACCGCCAATGTCGTGCTCGGCAACGCCTTCGGGCAGCCCGCCATCACCGTGGACACCCACGTGGGCAGGCTCTCGCGCCGCCTGGGGTGGACGACGTCGAAGGACCCGCTGCGCGTGGAGAAGGACATCGCGGCCCTGTGGGAGCCGTGGCGCTGGACCGACGGCTGCCACCGGCTCATCGAGCACGGGCGCCGGGTGTGCTCGGCCCGCTCGCCCCGCTGTGGGGAGTGCGCGCTGCTCGAGGCCGGGCTGTGCCCGCAGGTGGGGGTCTGAGGGCCGAGCCCGTGCAGGCCGGCGCTAGGCCGACGCCGAGCTGACGCCGATCCGGGCGGATGCTGCGTCGTCCTACCGTTTCTGCAGGGATACGCGAAGAATCCGCTTCTCGGGGACGTCAGGTGGAGGTGTCCGGGACCGGTGTCGGGCCAGCCCCACCTCCGATTCGCCAGATGGCCGGATGGGCTGGGAGAGACGGCGCCGTCAGGCTGGAGTCATGACCGCTCACTCGCCCCTGGCCCCCTCCGACCCGACCGCCGCCCCCGCCTCATCCCTGCCGCCGACCACTCCGCCTGCAGGGCCGGGCCCGACGTCGCCGGTCGCCATCCGGCTGCGCGGCCTGACCCGCGTCTACGAGGTCCCCGGACGCCAGGACGCCCGCGTCACCGCCCTGGACCATGTCGACGCCGACCTGCCCGAGGGCAGCTTCACCGCCGTCGTCGGGGCCTCCGGGTCGGGCAAGTCCACGCTACTGCACTGCATGGCCGGCCTCGATGAGCCCACCAGCGGACAGGTGACCATGCTCGGCGCCCTCACCTCCGGGATGCGGGCCGCCGAGCGGGCCCGGTTCCGCGCCCGCCACGTCGGCTTCGTCTTCCAGGAGTACAACCTCATCGCCTCCCTAAGCGCCGCCGACAACGTCTCCATGCCCTCGCGCCTGGCCGGGCGTCCCCTCAGCGGCGCCCAGACCCAGGAGGCCCTCGACGCCGTCGGGCTCGCTCACCGCGCCGGCCTCAAGCCCCACCAGCTCTCCGGAGGGGAGCGCCAGCGCGTGGCCATCGCCCGCGTCATGGCCAGCCGCCCCCGGATCGTCTTCGCCGACGAGCCCACCGGCGCCCTCGACCTGGACTCCGCCGCCCTCGTCCTGGACTGGCTGCGCCGGCTCACCGAGCAGGGCACCACCGTGGTCATGGTGACCCACGACGTCGAGGCCGCCGCCAGAGCAGACGCGGTCGCCGTCATGAGCCAGGGGCACCTGGTGCAGTGGACCGACTGCCGTGATGCCCGCCAGATCGCCGAGCTCGTCCACTCGGCGCGAGCCGCGCGCGCCGCCTGACCGGGACAGGAGTAGAAGAACATGGTCACACTCATCTGGAACGACCTGCGCCACCACGCCCGCCAGTGGCTGTGGTCGCTGCTCGTCGCCACCGTCGGCGGAGCCATCATCGGCGTCATCATCACCGCCTGGTACAGCGCCCTGAGCTGGGCCCAGGCCCAGGGCTCGGCCGAGCTCATCAACGCCGCCCACATCATCGGCTCCAGCCTCGTGTCCTACGCGGGGCTGGCCACCGCCGTCATCCTGTCCACAACGCTGGGCCTGACCGTCTCGGCCCAGCAGCGCTCGCACGCGCTGTGGAAGGTCCTGGGCATCCCCGGCAGCCGCATCCGCCGCATCATCCTGGCGCAGGTCGGGGTGATCGGGCTGCTCGGAGGCGCCATCGGGGCGGTGGCCAGCCTGCCGCTGGTCCGCCTCTACCTGCTCACCTGGCGGGAGTTCGATGTGTTTCCCCAGAATCTGCCCATCATCATGCCGGGCTTCGGGGTGCCGTTGACCATCGCCGTGACGATGCTGTTCTGCGTCCTGGGCGCGATGGGGCCGGCCCGACGGGCGGCGTCGATCCCCGAGATGCAGGCGCTGCGGGAGGCCACGGCCCCGCAGACCCGGACCCGGTGGTGGCAGTGGGTGGTCGTCGGCATCATGCTCCTGGGGCTGGTCATGACCCCCTTCGAGAGCTCTCTACCCATGAGTGACGCGGAGAGGGCGGAGATGGCCGCGTCCGGTATGAACCTCAACGACCCGGGGGAACGTGCGATGGCCGGCGCCTCCATGGGGCTCCTCGCCGCGATCGCCGCCCTGAGCGTGCCGAACTGGACGCTGCGGCCACTGCTGACCTGGTGGACCGCCCTCATCCCGGGCCGAAGCCCCGCCTGGTTCGCCGCCCGCGCCAACGCCCGCCACCGCGCCTGCCTGTCGATGACGACGATCGTCCCCTTCGCCATCGCCGTGGCCCTGACCGGCACCGTCTACGCTGCCGTCGGGGCCGGCCAGGCGACCGGCGCGCAGGGCTCGGTCAGCGGGTTCCTTTCGGTCGGGGTTCCAACCTTCTTCATTTCCGGTGTCGGCGGGATCGCCAATATCGCCATGGTGGGGCGGGCCCGGCGTCAGGAGGGCGCGCTGTTGGGGGTCATCGGGGCGCGCACCCGTACGGTTCTGGCCTCCACCGCGCTGGAGGGCGTCATCTACGCCGTCACCGGCATCATCTTCGGGCTGGCGGCCACTGCCTTTAGCGCCGTCTATGCCGCGCTGTACTCCGGGGGCGGGACGGCGGTCCTGGTCGCCTCGGTCCCGGTGGGACTGCTGGCCCTCGTCAGCGGGATCTCGCTGGCGCTCGCGGTGGCGACCACCTGGCTGCCCGCCCAGCTCGACCGGCGCTCCCTCATGGACAACCTGCGCCAGCCGGTGTGAGACGGTGTGAGCCGGCGTCGTACCGAACCCGCCGAGCCGGGTGGCGGCGTCGGGCCGACCGTGATGCACCCGTCGAGTGAGGTACTTCTTGTGCAGACCTACCGAAGAACAACGGGGTTGCGCGATACGTGCCCAGCTCGCGGCCTCAGGTGGAGGCGGGCGGGGCGACGTCGGCCAGGAAGGGCAGCAGGGCCCGGACGAACCCGGCCGGGGTCTCCTCCTGGGGGAAGTGGCCGGAGCGGTGGATCGTCACCTGACGCAGGTCGCCGGCCACGTGGTGGGTGTCGCGCGCGTAGGCCTGGGCGGGCTGGACCGGGTCGAGCTCGCCCTGCACCGACAGGACGGGCACCGTCACCGGTTTGTCCAGGGCCGCCGTCTCCGCCCGGGACAGCACGAGGTTGCGCAGCGGCTCGAGGGCGCTGCGGGCGGCGCCGGGTCGGGACAGGAGCTCGGCGTAGTAGGGGGCCTCCTCGGCCAGTGCCTCGCGCGTGTGCGGCCCGGCCCAGGAACGTAGCAGGCCCTCCAGGGCGCTGCGGCTGCGCAGGCGGCGCTCGGCCAGGCCCGGGATCCGCAGGCTCACGTACTGCAGCGCCGGTCCCGACAGCGCCCGGGCCCACAGCGAGCGCAGCGCGAGCGGGTGGGGGGCGCCGACCGGGACGACCGCCGTCGTCAGGTCCGGGGCCAGGCTCGGCAGCGCCCAGGCGACCTGGCCGCCGAGCCCCGCGCCGATGACCACGGCCCGCTCGTGCCCCAGGGAGCGGACCACGGCGGCCAGGTCCTGGGTGAGTGTCACCAGGTCGTAGCCCGACGGCGGCCGGTCCGAGCCTCCGAAGCCGCGCAGGTCGAGCGCTGCCACGCGGTGCCCGGCCTGCGCCAGGGCGGGGATGACGTGACGCCAGGTCCACCAGCACTCGGGGAAGCCGTGCACCAGGAGGGTGAGGGGGCCGGCTCCGGCTGGAGCCTCGGGGCCCGCCAGCGCGACATGGAAACGAGTGCCGCGGGCGGTGAGGTTACGGTGGGTCCAGGGGCCGGGGCGATTGACGTCAACAGGCACGCCCGCAGCCTACTGGTCGGCGCCCCGTACCGGCGACGGGGCCGCCCAGTACCGCCCACGTCGTCCTGCACCGCCTCTGGGGCGCCCGCCGGGGACATTCTGCGCGGCTGGGGGCGTGTCGTCTCGGGCGGGGACAAGATGCGCGTTGGGGGACAGGAATTCGGTCCCCGCCGGTACTGGAGTGTCCCCGTCGGTACTGGAGTGTCCCCGTCGGTGCCGGAATGTCCCCGGCGGCGCGGGGTGTCTCCTGGTGGGGGCGTCCTCGAACGGCCGGGGACATTCGACGCGGCTGGGTGCGTGTCGTCCCGGCCGGGGACAAGACGCGCGTTGGGGGACAGGAATTCGGTCCCCGACGGCGTCGAATGCCCCCGCCGGTACAGGAATGTCCCCGGCGGCGCAATGATTCCGCGGTTCAGGTGACGTTATGAGCGCCTGGATATCCTCTTTGTCACCGATATGGACATGTGCCGGGGTGAACCGGCTCCCGGAGCAGGGCCGGAGATGACGATCGGGTTCCACATCGCTCCTGATCGCGGAGGGAAGGAGAAGGCATGACTGCCCATCGCCACCATGACTCGGCCGATGGTTCTGCCGCTGACCTCGCCGAGGGCGTCCGCACTGACTCCTGTGGCTGTGCGCACGTGGATGTCGTGGCCTCAGACCCGGTTACTGACGCGGCTCCCAAGGAGCGAGCGGCCGCTGGGGCCGGCGGCGCACAAGGGGAGGAGGAGTCGGCGCCGATCTCACCCGGACGCCTGGAGGCCTTCAGCGACGGGGTCATCGCCATCGCGATCACCCTGCTGAGCCTGGAGATCAAGCTGCCCGACGGTGGCGGGAGCCTCCTGCACTCCCTGGCCTCCTTGTGGCCCAGCTACCTGGGCTTCGTCCTCAGCTTCCTCCTGGTGGGGCAGGTCTGGCTCAACCATCACGCCATCTTCGTGCGGGTGCGCAGCGTCGACCAGTGGATGCTCATCTGCAACCTCTTCCTCCTGCTCGACGTCGCCTTCCTGCCCTTCGCCACCTCGGTCCTCACCCGGTCCCTGGAGTCCGGCCACGACGAGCGCACGGGCGCCGTCTTCTACGGGATGGTCATGGTGGTCGGCGGGTTGTTCTTCAACGCCCTGTGGCGGGCCTCCGTCCGGGACCGTGGCCGCCTGCGAGCAGGGGTCTCCGAGGCGGAGGTGCGCTCCATGACCCGGCGCTTCGCGATGGGGCCGTGGCTCTACTCGCTGGCCGCGCTGCTGGGGTTGGTCAGCGCCTGGCTGAGCGTGGTCACCTACGTGGCCCTCATCGTCTTCTACATGGTCGGCCACCGGCCGCGAATAGAAGGAGGGCGGGTCAGCCCAGCAGGAGGCTGAGGGAGACGTACACGCCGGTGCCGCCGATGAGTGACAGCCCGATGGAGCGCCGCCACAGGTGCAGGCCCGCCGTCGCTCCGATCCCGGCGGCGGCCGGCAGCCAGCTCGACGGCGACAGGCTCACCCCACCCAGCGTGTAGGCCACCAGGACGATCATGACCCCCAGCGGCATCGCCCGGGACAGGAAGGCCAGCACCGCACTGTCCTGACGCCCGCGCAGCAGCACGAAGGGCACGATCCGGCACACGAAGGTGATGACGGTGACGACGACGACGGCGACTGCGATCTGCGAGTTGGTGAGCATCAGCTGCCCCTCCGCCCGGGCTCCGGCGCGCTCGCCCCGGGGCGGCGGCCGCGCCAGGCGTACAGCCCCACCAGGCCGACGGCGAGGATCACCAGCGCGGTCAGCAGTGCCGCCGAACCACCGATAGCCAGGCCGACCCCGCCGGCCACCAGCCCCACGCACAGCACCCCGATATCGGGGTGATTGCGCCAGTTCTCAATGGCCAGGACCACGAACAGGGACGTGAGCACGAAACCGAGCAGCTCGATGCGCTCACCCACCACGGAGGCCAGCGCGGTGCCGGCCAGCGCCCCGACGGTCGTGCCCGACACCCAGGAGGCGTGGCTGATCGCCTCCACGCCCACCAGGTAGCGCCCGCTCATGGCCCGCCGGTCGCGCGCCGCCAGCAGCGCGTAGACCTCGTCGGTGATCGCGTGGACGGCGTAGAGGCGCGTGAGCGCCCTGCCACGCACCCGCTCCAGGGGGAAGCCCAGCCCGTAGAAGACGTGCCGACCCGAGACGAAACCGGTGGACAGGGCGATGGCCGCCAGTGGCTCGCCGCCACCGGCCAGTGGCACCAGCAGCATCTGCATGGTCCCGGAGTAGATGACCAGGCTCCACACCGGCGCCCACCACCAGGCCAGGCCCTCGGCGACCAGCAGCATCCCGGCCGCCAGCCCCAGCGTCACGTATCCGACGACGATGGGCACTGCGTCCCGGGCCGCATCGGCGAGGGTCTGCATCCGCCGAGCCGACGGCGCTCCTGCCTCTTCGGCACCGGAAGACGGCGAGGTGGTGTCGGGATCAGTCACGCGGGCCGTGACCGTCGTCCTGCGTGCGCTGCCCGGACCGGCGAGCCACGTGGCCGACGACGGCGACCATGATCGTGAGCACGCCCATCAGGATGAAGCGGCCCGAGAGGCCGTCGTCCATGACGTAGGTGGACAGGGCCTTGCCCAGGTCGGAGTGGGCCTGGAGCCGATTGACCGTGGGCCCCAGGATCGACTTGGTGACCCCCGGCATGAGGATGAAGGGCAGACCGACGACTGTGCTGAGGGCGCCGACGACGAAGGCCCCCAGCGAGGAGCGCGAGATCATGAACAGGGCGGCGGCGCAGGCGGCGGTCCCGCCCAGGATCTCCAGCGCACCCATGGGGGAGGCGGCCGAGGGCCAGGCCGAGGGGTTGCCGCCGGTCAGGGTGGCGGCGCCGTCGTGCACGAGGAACCAGGCCAGGGGGAACAGGACGATGGCGACGAGCACCCCGGCCCAGTGGGTCTCGACTCGCGAGCTCGGGGCGCTCAGCACGCTGGCGCCCTTGAGGAGGATCGCGTCGTCGTCCTCGTCGGCACCGGTCATGGCCATGGCGGCCTGCCGGGCCCGCGAGCGGCCGCGCTCCTCCGGGTCGTCGCTCTGCCCGGCGTCGGCGCTCGCGGACAGGCCCCGCCCGGCGGGGGCGGCTGCGAACCAGTCGGGCGTCTGCTGCGGGGAGGGGACCGACGGCGAGGCTGCCGGCGTCGGGCGGTAGTCCCGGGCGCTCGTAGGGGCCGGGGCCGACTCGGTTGATGGGGGTGCCTGGGTTGACGGCGCCCACTCCGACTGTGGCGTCGTTCCCGCCGGGGCGGGGGTTGGTGTGCTGGCAGGCCCCTCGGGGCGGTCGCCAGAGTGCCCGATGTACGGGGAGGCGGCGGCCCGGGGGGCTGCTCCCAGCCCCGCGCCCATCCCTTCCGTCGAGGCGGTGGGGGCCGGGGTGCCGGAGGAGAGGGCGGCGTGGGCGGAGGGCGCCGACCCGGTGGAACGCGCCGAGGGGGCACTGGCGGCGGAGCCCGTCCGGGCCAGCTGAGCCGCGGGGGTCGCCGGCCAGGACGGAGCCGAGGGACGGTTGACCGCCGCGGTGTTCACTGGCGCTGCCGCCTCCGGCTCAGCCGGTGACGTCGAAGCGGGCACCGATGGCGCCGAGGTCGCTGACGGCGCTGACGCCGGCTCCTGCCGCTCGGATCCGGGCCGGCTCGGTGAGGCGGGCTCCGGCGAGTCCGCTGACGGGGCGGCCGGTGTCGTCACGGTCGTCGACGGCGCGGAGGGGGCCGCGAAGGCCGCCGAGACGGCGGGGGCCTCGATGGGCGCGAAGCCGTCATCGGTGTCATCGACCTCCTCGACGGCGGCTGCGTCGGCTGCGTCGGCTGCTGCGGTCGTGTCGGCGGGTGTCTGGGAGGCGGAGGCCGGCTGCGCAGCCTCCTCGGCAACGTTCTCAGCAAGCTTCTCGGCACTGACCTCGGACGCCTCGTCGGCCTCGCTGACCTCACCGGCCTCGCCGGTCTCCTCGTCGTGCTCGCCGTCGAAGCCATCGATGTCGTCGACTTCGGTGCTGTCAGTGTCGTCCAGGCTGACGGCGGCATCCGCGGTGCTGGTTGCGGTGGAGGGGGTCGGCGGGGTGGCGTCCGCGATCCCGTTCGAGGACCGGGCCGCACCGGTGGCCACCGAGACGGGTACGGCCCTCACGGCCGGGGAGCCGGTCACGGGGGTGGGGATCGCCGGGGTCTCGGGGGTGCGGTCGTCGTCCACGTCCTGGCCGGCGAGGTCATCGTCCTCGGCTGGGTCCTCGATGTCCTCGACGTCGTCGAACGCCTCGAAGTCCTCAACCTCGATGCGGCCCTCCGGCACTGTGGCGGTCTCGGCGGTGTCGGTCACGGAGGCCGGTCCCTGCGCGACCGCGGCCTCTGTGGTCGCAGGCGCGGTGGCGGCTGCCGTGGTCGGTCGGTAGGCCGGCTGACTGAGGGGCTCGGCGCTGACCGTCGGGGCCGGCGCCTCGGCCTTGTCATCCACGTCGTCCACCGGGGCGGGCGACGACGCCTCCGGGGCGGTGACAGCCGAGCCGGCGGAGACCGTGGAACCAGTGGGGACTGCGGCGGGTTCAGGAGCCGTGGTCGTCGTGGCCTCGACGGCGACCGGTACCTGTTCGTCGTCCACCTCGCCGGGCTCCGACGTCGGCGGAATAGACGGCGGCATCCCGGTGGCCTCAGCGGTCCTGGCTGCCGCCGCGACGGCCTCGTCGCTGCGCGTCACGGTGTCGGACGGCGTTGGAGCTGCCTGAGCGCCCGCGGCAGTGGTCTTGGTGGTCTCAACGGACTCAGCGCCCGCAGCGGCCTGGTCCCCGGCCGCGGGGAAGGATGCTTGCTCGCGGAGGTTGAGGGTGTCGCCCCCGTCGTCAGTGGCCTCGGCCTCCTTCTCTCCGGCCCCGTCGTGGGCTGCGTCATCGACCGTATCGACCGCCTCGACGGTATCGGCCTCGTCGGTGCCGGCACCGGCCGCAGCGGCCTTGCCGGCCTGGGCGGCCTTGCCGGCCGGTGCCTGAGGCGCGGGGGAGGAGGACTGGGAGACCCGGTTGGCCTTGCCGATGAAGCTCGCGAGGGAGGGCGAGGCGGCGGGCTGATCGGTCGGGTTGGCCGTCACCTCTTCTGAACGCTGGTCCGTGGCCTGTGTCCGCGCGGTGGGCGTCGACGTCGTTGGGGAGGACGGGGCGGCGTCGTCGGAGGCGAGGGGCGCCTGCGGCGCGGTGCGGTCTGTGTTGTCGGTGCTCACGAGGTCTCCTTACGCATGCACACGGTAGTAGGAGGGGGATGCCGGATGGGGCCGGTCATCTCCAGGACACGAATTCGGGCGTGGGCCCCTCAGACGCCGGAACGCAGCCTGGCCAGCGCGTTGGCGCGGCCCTGCCGGCGAGCCACATGTGCTCCCCAGCCGATCGCCATGAGCTCGATGCCGATGGCAGTGAGCACGACGGCGTTCGGGCCGTGCGGCAGGAGCCTGGAGACCAGGTGGCCGCCAGGGATCATACCGTTACTGAGCGTGGGCACCGCCGCAAGCACGAGAACCGGGCCGATGACGCGCGCACCGAGGGTGGAGCGGGCCGTCGAGGCGCCGGCCGCGGCCAGGGCCAGGAGGGAGACGAGGACGGCTGCGACCAGCAGCGGCCCAGTCTGGACACCGGGGGCGACTGCCCGCAGGTAGGCACGGGGCAGCAGAAAGGCCGCCAGCGCCAGCCCGGCGATGACCCAGGGCAGGGACAGGAGGTGGTCGCGGCGGCGCGAGGGCGGCGGCGTCGGAGTGGAGCCCACGGTCCGGTCGGCCTCGGTGAGGCGGAAGGCGGCGTGCCCCTGGGCCTGGCCGGCGCGGCGGGCCTGGCGCATCCCCCAGGAGCCACCCAGCCACAGGCCCGCCAGGGTGAGCATGAAACCGGTGCTGACGAGCCGCTGCTGCCAGGGCTCAGTCAAGGAGGCCGCGTGAATGGGGGCCAGGAAGACCATCGACTGGGCGGTCAACGCGGTCAGTCCGGTGACGAGCGCGCCCAGCGAGGAGCGGCTGGCGAACAGCACGGCGGCGGCGGCGGACAGCAGCAGGAGGGCGCCGAGCAGCAGGCCGGTGCGCAGGATCGAGGTCTGGTCGGCGGCCAGGCCCAGCAGGGCGGAGGCGCCCAAGGAGAAGAGGACTCCGACGACGGCGGTGAGCACGTAGTCGGGGCGGCGACTGCGCGGTGGCCGACCCGATGCGCCAGGGGTCGCGGGCGGCGGGCCGGAGCCCGGTGCGTCATGGGAGGGGGAGTCACTCACCTGATCGAGTCTAGGGGGTGCGCTCGCCTCGTGCTGGATTCCTCGGGATACGGGGCCGGGGGGCGCCTGAGGGCGTCTGTGGCCGACGATGACCGTGGTGTGCCACAGTGGGGGCGTGGTGCGAATGTCTGTGGGGATCGGTTCGTCGGAGCCCAGGGGACCCAGGAGGCCCGGGAGGCCCGTGGCGCGGGGCGTGACGGGCCGCCCCGGAATGCCGGCCGACGGGTTGATTATCGGTGGGGCCGGTGGAGGCGTGACGGCCGGGTCCTCCGCCGAAGGCGCCCCCTCGCCCGAGGATCCCGCGCTGGAGGCGCTCAGGGCCGTGGCCGCCGATGAGCGGGTGCGCGCCGCCGAGGCGGCGGTGCGTGAGGCCTGCTCCGAGCTGCGCTGGAACGAGGCCCTGCGGCGCCGGTGGCGGGAGGCCCGCGCCGAGGCTGCGATCCGAGGTGCCATTGCCTCCGGAGGCGTTGAGGGCGCGGTCGTCTCCGCCGAGGTTCTGCGCGAGCACGTGGCCGCGGGCTCCCTGACCGAGGCCGCC
>ERZ772999.440-NODE-440-length-26493-cov-24.860163_pt1 | contig 26493 bp, 23 predicted proteins | sample MGYA00511467_ERZ772999 | MGnify/ENA primary metagenome ERZ772999 (study PRJEB29015, sample SAMEA2738064) | human oral metagenome | biome: human oral; feature: human-associated habitat; material: saliva | place: China | collected 2218 ... | reverse complement strand
CGCGCCCTCGCCCTCGCCTGGACCCGCCACGGCGCGGCGACGGGCACGCTCGGCGACCCGGCCACGGCCTCGCTCGCGCAGGCCGCCTACACGCTCGTCGTCTACCCCGATGACGCGACCGTGGACGCCCTCGCCGCCCACGACGTCGATACGATCCTCGTGCCCCTCGGCGCCAGCGGCGCCCAGGCCCTCGCCTTCGGCCTCGACCGTGCGGCCGGCCTGGAGAAGGTCGGCGACACCAACTCCGGCACGGTGTGGCGCGTGCGCCCAGACGCGACCACGCCCTCGCGCGTGCGCGTCGAATCCCCCGCGGGCGTCACCAGCCCCGTGGGCGCCTCCCAGCTGCGCGTCGACGGCGACGTCAACGCCATCGGCACCCTCGTCCTGGCCGAACGCGCCGACTCGGGCTGGCGCGCCTTCGTCGACGGAGTCCCCCTTGCGGCCGCCGACCCGGTCGACGGGTGGGCGCAGGCCTTCGACATGCCCGCTGCCGGCCACCTCACCGTCACCTACGCCGCCTGGTGGACCATCCCCTGGCGCATCGCCTCGGGCATCTGCCTGGTCATCGCAGCTGCCAGCGCACTATCCGTGTGGAGGAAGAGATGAACGTGCCCCGGATCGCCTCCCTGGGCGCCATCGCGGCCGCCGGTCTCGGGGCCGCGGTGCTCGCCTCCGGCTCCCTCCTGATCGACTCCGCTCCTACGAGCATCGAGGGCAGCGCACAGAGCGCCCACCCCTCGCAGGTCCAGCTCGCCTGCCCCTCCGGCCTCGTCGATCCCTTCAACACGACGAACGTCGCGGCCGCGACCACCTGGTCCTCCCTGTCTGGCACCCCGATCAGCCCGGCGCCGGCCTCGGTGACCGGCACCGGCGGCGTGATCCCGACCGCGCTGACCCTCGCGGGGCAGGGCGGCGGCGAACTCGCCGGACTCAGCGCCGTCGGCTGCGCCGCCCCGCGCACCTCCCAGTGGATCGCCGCGGGCGCCACCACCTCCGGCGCCGACATGGTCCTGATCCTGTCCAACCCCGGCCCCACCGCCTCGGTCGTCAGCGTCGACGGCTACGGAGCGACGGGCCCCATCAACACCGCCCCGCGCCAGGTGACCGTCGCCGCCGGGACCACCGTGTCCGTGCTGCTGGCCGGATGGTTCCCCGACGAAGGTTCCCTCGCGGTCCACGTGCAGGCCGACGGGGGAGGAGTCGCCGCCTGGGCCCAGGCCTCGCTCATGAACGGCGAGATCCCCCAGGGCACGACGCTCGCCTCGGCGGTCGTCCCGGCGACCACGCAGACGATCCTCGGCGTCGACCCCTCGGGCACCTCCCTGCTGCGCCTTGTCGCTCCCTCGGGAGAGGCGCACGTCAGCGTGTCCGTCGCGGACTCCGACGGCGTGCACCCCCTCGGCGGCGGGCAGGCGACGGTGGCCCAGGGCTCCACCCTCGAGATGCCGCTGGACGGCGCCTCCAAGGACTCCACCCCGATCGCCCTCATCGTCTCCTCCGACCGGGAGATCGTCGCGCAGACGACCACGATCACGCTGGGCGCCCCGTGGGCCGAGCGCGCGAACGCATGGATCATGCGCTCGAACGCCGCGCCCGCCACCTCGCTCACGCAGGCCGACATCCCCGGCCGGCGCACCCTGGAGTCCATGGCGACGCAGGTGCTGTCCACCACGCCGATCCGCGACACCTCGGTGGCGACGGACTCCGGCGTGAGCGCGACGCGCGCCAGCCTGCTGCTCTACGCGCCCGCCACCGGCGCCGAGGCCTCCTGGCAGGACGGCGACGAGCAATCCGGCGCCCCCGCGCCCACGGCGACCCCGAACATCTGGGCCTCGCCCTCACCCGCGGCGACGAGCGCCCAGTCCGCAGACCAAGGCGGCGCCCAGTCCACCGGCACCAGCCCCTCCACCCCCGGCGCCGTCACGGTGAGCGTCGGCGGACGAACCGTGTCGATCGCCCCCGGGGTGCCCACCCTCGTCGAGCTGCCCGAGGAAGCCTCTCAGATCAGCGCCGATTCCCCCATCCAGGCCGCCGTCGTCATCTCCGCCGACACGGCAGTCGGGCGCATGACCACGACCTGGAACGTGGGCACCGAAGGCATCAGCGCGGTGCACGGATCCATCCGCACCACCAACTGACCAGGCCCGCGCGCCGTCGTGGCGAGGCCGAAGCGACCGGCCCGCGCCCGGGCGTCGTCGGGCGGTGGCGCCACGCGAACGCGGCGCCCCCAGCGTCAGCGCATCGCGTCGTCAATCTCGTCGGGCGGCAGCGCCAGGATGTGACTGATCCTCTCCACCAGGACCCGGCGGGTCACCACGCCCACCTCCTCGGGTGGGCAGCGCAGCGTGATGGGCAGGCGATACACGACGATTCGGTCGCGCAGGCCCCGGCGTCGATCCGCCGGAAAAATGCGGGCCACGACGACGTTGTGCGACTCCCAGGACGCCGGATTCGACGGGGGAACGTCCTCGACCGCGAACTCGATCGTCGCGACCTGCGGCCAGCGCCCGATCAGCTCCGACACGAGCTCGCCGACCATCAGATCAAAGTCCTCTCGGCGCGTGCGCCAGGCCGGGGTTCCCGGGAAAAACAGGGGACCGCGAGGACCGCGACCATGCCGGTCGCGGCTCGAAACATGGCGTCGGCTCGCACACACCCCACCAGCGTAGGTCCACGGGGTGCTGGAGCGCGCGATGCGGGCACAGAGTGTCGTACTCTTAGTGCGTGATTGCCCAACGACACTGCTCGAAGCCCGGCTGCTCCACCGTCGCCGTCGCCACCCTCACCTACGACTACCGTGACTCCACGGTCGTCGTCGGCCCCCTCGCCACCGTCGCAGACCCCAACTCCTACGACCTGTGCGACGAACACGCCCAGAACTTGAAGGCGCCCCTGGGCTGGCAGGTCGTGCGCCTCGCCACCACCTTCGAGCCCGCCCCGCCCTCGGGCGACGACCTCGCGGCCCTGGTCGACGCCGTCCGACGGGTCGCCCAAGAAGCCCAGCAAGCCCCGGCCTGCCCCCCCGACGCGCGCACCCCACGCACCGGGCCCTACGCCTCGGCGCGCTCCGTGGGAAACCCCGACACCTCCAGCCCCCTGGATCCCTCCAGCCCGTATGCACGCAGGCGCGCCCAATTCACCGTCGTCGACGGCGAGGAGGGGGCCGGCCGGGACTGATCGCTACAGCCCGAAGCGGGGCTTGGTCGCCTCGCGGAAGCGTTGCGCGCCCCGGTGCCGCCGCTCGATCTCGCGCCACCACTCCCGATCCCTGCGCGCCACCAGCACGGCGGCAATCACGAGCTCAGGGTGAAGCCCCTCGGGCAGGGGAGTCTGCACGCGCCGGGAGAGGCGATCCGCCAGCGAAGCCGCGACCTGGATCCTCAGCGCCCGGTTCAGGGAACGGTTCGTGCCCAGGAACGCGCGAGCCTCGGCGACGAGCTCATCATCCAGGGGCAGGATCGTCGCGGTGGCAGCCCACGCCTCAAGCCCCGGGGGCATCACGAGCGGCGGATAGAAGACAGCGGAGCCCTGCGAACACACCATCGTCCCGGCGGCCAAGTCACCCAGGCGCTTGCCCTTGGAGCTCAAAAACTCCGACGCGAGGGCGATGGCCCCGAGGGACAACCAGTTTTCCACGATCCCCACCCCGACGCGAACAGCGCTGTGGCGCGCCGTGATGGGGCCACCGTCGTCGCGCACGACGCGCAGGTTCATCGCCCACTTGCCCAGCGAACGCCCGCCGGTGGCGACCTCAACCGCGAAGGGGACGAAGAACAAGGTGGAGGACGTGAGGGCAATGATGAAGATGCGCAGAGCCGATACGGAGTCGCCCGACCAGGTCTTGGTCGCGATCAAGAGGAGGATGAACATGGCGCCCACATACGTCGTCCCGTCGATCGTGGCGGAGGCGATCCTCTCCATCGGGGACGCGGGGGAGACGTCAAGACTCACCGCCTCGCCGGTGCGGACGTAATCATCCTGAAAATCGCTCGACTCGATGCGTTGCGCGCTCATATGTGACACGCTAGTCCAATGGACATCGATGTGCTGCGGGTGAGCGGAAAAAACCAGTGGAAACGCCTCGACGAGCTCACGCGCGCCCGCGTACTGAGCGGCGAGGACATCGACGAGCTCGACCGCCTCTACCGCAGCGCCACCACGGACCTGGCGCGCGTACGCACGGTGAGTCCCGACCCCGACGTCATCGCCGAGCTCTCGCGCATCCTGTCGGCCGCGCGCGGGCGCCTGGCGGGCACCGGCGGCCTCACGGGCGCCGTCATCGCCCGCTTCTTCGTCGTCTCCCTGCCCCTGGCCCTGTACCGCATCCGCTGGGTGATCCTGGGGGTGACGGCCGTCTTCATCGCGCTGTGCGCGATCCAGGCCCACTACATGATGACCACCCCCGTGGCCATGAACGAGCTGGGCAGCCCCGAGAGGCTGCGCACCTACGCGCAGTCCGAGTTCGTCGAGTACTACAGCCAGGACACGCACGCGGAATTCGGCGTGTCCGTGTGGGCGAACAACGCCTGGATCACGCTGGTCGGCATCGTCACCGGCATCACCGGCTTCTACCCCCTCAAAATACTGTGGGACAACGCGGTCTCACTGGGAACCTCCGCCGCGGTCGTCATCACCTATGGGGGCGCGTGGCACTTCTTCCGCTTCATCCTGCCCCACGGCGTGCCCGAGCTGACCGCGGTGTTCATCTCGATCGCGGCCGGGCTGCGGATCTTCTGGGCGTTGCTGGTCCCGGGCCCCGCGTCGCGCTTCCAGGCCGTCGGGCAGGCGGCGCGAGCCGCGATGACCGTGGCGGTGGGGTGCGCGATCCTGCTGGCGGGCAGCGGATTCCTGGAGGGCTTCGTGACGCCCTCCGAGCTGCCCGACGCCCTCAAGATTTCCCTCGGCCTCCTCCTGACGGCGGCGGCCTGGGCCTACATCCTCCTCCTCGGACGCCGCGCCGATCGGGCCGGGCTAAGCTCCGACGTCGGCACCGACGCCGGCTACTATCAGCCGGTCTCCGGCTAGGTCTCCGCTCGACTCCTCGTGTCGCCCCTAGAGGCGCCCGCTCTTCTTCAGCTCGATGTAGCGATCAGCCGTGCGGGCGGGCAGCAGGTCGGCGGAGGCCTGGAGCGTGAGGGCGCCGGCGAGGCGCACGTCGGCCGCCCCGGCCTCGTCCGCGCGCTGGGAGAGGGCTGCGGAGGCCGCCAAAAAGACCTCCTCGGCGTCCGCGCGGCCGCGGCGCGCGCGCAGCTCGTCCGGGTCCGTCGCCGAGGCTACGAGCACCGTGTGGCGCTCGGTCAGGCGCGACAGGGCATCCGTGAACTCGGTCTCCATGCCCGCGGGCGGGATCTTCGTGGCGATAACGACGAAGGCCGAATGGTGCACCGTCTGCTCGACGGTGGCCGCGACCTGCGACCAGTCGGTCACGTCCAGGCGCGCGGAGATGTCCGTGAAGGTGCGAGCGAGCGTCTCGATGATCTTCGGGCCGCGCACGCCGGAAACGCGGGCACGAACGTGTGAGTCCACCGCCAGGACGTGGACCTTGTCGCCCGCGCGGTCGGCGAGCGCAGCGAGGAGGAACGCCGTCTCGATAGAGGAGTCCAGGCGCGGCGCGCAGCCCAGGGCGATGGAATCCACCTCCATGCGCTCGGGGGCGCCCAGCAGCGCCGACGCGGCACGCCCGCAGTCCACGACGATGACGACGTGGCGGTCGCGTTCGGGACGCCACTGGCGCACCATGAGTTCGGGCGCACGCGCCGAGGCCCTCCAGTCGATGTCGCGGGGGTCGTCGCCCAGGACGTAGGCGCGCAGCGAATCGAACTCTGTTCCGGCCCCGCGCAGCGTCGTCGGGGTTGTGCCCTCCAGCTCGTGCAGTCGGGCCAGGCGCGAGGGCAGCAGGACGCGCGCCTTGAACTCGGGCAGGACCGACAGTGTCAGGGGCGCCGCGATGGAGACCTGGCGTGCGCCCAGGTGCAACGGCCCCCAGGAACGGATGGTGACCAGGTCAGCGTGACGGGTTCCGCGGCGCGTCGGCGACAGCGTCGTGGTGATCTTCTCGGCGCCTCGCGCACCGATGTGCACGCGTCGGCGCGGCGGCGAGGGGCGCAGGGAGGGCGGCCACGCGTCACGCACGTCCAGGCTCATGCGCCGCTTCGTCGTGTTGGACAGGCGCAGGGTGGCCGTGGTCGTCTGGTCGGCGCGGATTGGGCCGGTCACCTCGCGCCGCAGGCGCAGGGTGCGCGGCGAGGGGGCGCCGAGCGCGTCGAGCACGCAGGTGGCGACGATGATGCCAAACCAGCCCCATGCGAAGGCCCGCGAGGGGGCGAAGGCGAGCGGGATGAGCCCGACGAGGACGAGGAGCGCGCTGCGCGCCGAGACGATCATGGAGGCCTCAGCGGGGGACCGGGGTCGCCGCGAGGACGCCCGAGACGACGTCGGTGGCCGTGATGCCCTCAAGGTTGGCCTCGGCGCGCAGCCCCAGGCGGTGTGCGAGTGTCACGGGCGCCATCGTCTTGACGTCGTCGGGGGTGACGAAGCCTCGGCCCTGCAGGAACGCCCAGACGCGCGAGGTGCGCAGCAGGGCGGTGGCGCCACGTGGGGAGACCCCGAGGCGCACGGCGGGGGAGGTGCGCGTCGCGCGGCACACGTCGACCAGGTAGGCCGTGACGGCGGGCGCGATCTCGATGCGCGAGGCGGCCTCGTGGGCGGCGTGGATGTCGGCGGCACCCGCGACCGGGCGGATGCCGGCCTCTGCCAGGGACATGGGGTTAAAGCCCGCCTGATGGCGTGCGACGATGTCGATCTCCGCCTCGCGAGAGGGAAGGGGCAGCTCAAGCTTGACGAGGAAGCGGTCCAGCTGGGCTTCGGGCAGCGGGTAGGTACCCTCGTATTCGACGGGGTTCTGGGTCGCGATCACCATGAAGGGGTCGGGCAGCGCGCGGGTCGCGCCGTCGATGGAGACGGTGTGTTCCTCCATGGACTCCAGGAGCGCGGACTGCGTCTTGGGGGGCGTGCGGTTGATTTCGTCGGCGAGGAGGAGATTCGTGAAGACGGGACCTTCGCGGAAGACGAACTCGGAGCGCCCCGCGTCCCACACCATCGAGCCGGTGATGTCGGCGGGCATCAGGTCGGGGGTGAATTGGATGCGCGCCATCTCGACGTCGAGGGCGCGCGCGAGGGTGCGCACCAGGAGGGTCTTGGCGACGCCCGGGACGCCCTCCAGGAGGGCGTGCCCGCCCGCGACGAGGGCGACGATGAGGCCGGTGATCGCCCCGTCCTGGCCGACGACGGCCTTGCCGATTTCGGCCTTGAGCGCCAGGAGCGCCCCCTGCGTGTTCTTCTCGGCCTGGCTCAGGGACCGGCCCGACCAGCCTTCGCCCGTGGGGGCGGTGAACGAGGCCGGGGCCCCCTGGGCGGGCGCGGCCAGGTTGGCGCCGCCGCGGGGCGCGTACCCGCCGGGAGGGACCGCGCCGGCCCCGGTGGGACCGTACTGCGGGGTGGGCATGGGGTTAGTCATGGCGAATCTCCTTCTCGAGGGCGTCGAGGTCGTTGGCGAGTTGGACGAGGTCCGCTTCGGAGGTCGGGGGAGGCCCCCACAGCAGCGTCTCGTAGCGGGAGGGGGGCAGGCCTCGCGCTTCGATGGCGCGAACCAGCGCCTCGCGGTCGGCGCTGTGTGCGACGCCGAGCGTGGATGCGATGCGCGAGGCCGTGGCGGAGCGCAGGGCCGTGGCGGCGTGCGCGTAGGAGCGCTGGGATCGCATGAGTCGCGCCTTACCAATGAGGGTCTCCGCCGCCGGAACCTCGACGGGCAGGCGCTCCGGTGTCAGGGGGCCCAGGCGCTTGCCGCGCGCCAGGGAGGCCAGCAGAACAGCTCCGATGACCATGAGGAAGGCGGGGGCCAGGTAGGGCGACTCGGTGAGGACGGGGTCTGCCTGCGACATGGACTCGTCGGAGGTGACGACGTACCAGGCGACCTTGTCGGTGCGGCCGATCGCGTTGAGGGCGAGCGCGGCGTTGCCCTCGTCCAGGATCGCGCGGTTGCGCACGCGCAGCGAATCAGGGATGACGGCGCGGAACCTGCCCGGCTCGGAACGCTCCGCGTAGGCGTATTCCTGCCCGTCGGCGGTGAAGCACAGCTGCCAGCCGGAGGCGCCGTTCGAGACCGTGTAGTTGGAAGACGTCAGGGAACGAGCGCGGTTGGCCGCCTCGGAAGAACACCCCGGCGAGGTTCGTTCGGGGTCCTTCCACGCGCGCGAGGACGTGAGGCCGTCCAGGTAGGAGGGCGAGGACCCGTATTCCTCCTCGAGCCCGATGTAGACGACGTTGGCTCGCGTCGAGACACCGGCGCGCACGGAGGGTGACATGCGGGAGGGGAAGACAACGACGAGGGTCGTGTCCTCGTCCACCGTCGTCGCCTGGCGCGCGTTGACCTCGCGCACCGAGACCCCGTGGCGCTCCAGCACCTGCGCCAGGGCACGCGCCCCGTCCCCCAGGGGATTGCGTACGCCGACGGGCGTGGAATCAAAGCCCGCGCGGGGAAGAAAAGCAATCCCGATGCACACGAGGAGGAGGAAAACGGCAATCATGATCGCCGGACGCGCCGCGCTCACGCGCTCGCGGGCCGTGGGGCTCACGATCTGGATCTGCGTGGCTTTCATGCGTTCTCCTGGGCCCGCTGGCAGGCGTGCACAACGAGAGGCACGAGTTCACGCAGCGCGTCCACGTCCTCACGCGACACGGAGGAATGACCGTAGCGGACGCGGTCGAAGGTGCGGGCGTGGTGCCCGAGCTGTTGACCGTATTCGGCGGCGAGTCTCGTCGCCGCATCCGCGGCTTCCTTCGCCGTCAGGCCGGGCGTGGAGGAGACGACATCGGCCGTGTCCAGCCCCAGGACCAGCAGGCGGTAGGACCACACGTAGGCCAGGTCCCAGTCCCCGGCCGCCACGGCCTCGTCCAGGGACGCGCGCACGTCCTCCGCTGTGGTCTCCTCCTCGAAGACGGAGTGCGAGGCCCGCGACCGCAGGCGAATCGGGTTGAGAATCAGCGCGATGATGATGGCCGCGAGCGCGATGATGCCCAGGATGATGAGGACCAGCGAGATCGGAGGCGCGCCGGTGCCGCTCCAGGAGGTGGCTCTCGAGAGGCCATCGAGGAAGGACTGGATGAAGCGCGCGATGGGATTCGAGTCGGCGTTGTATTCCGCGCGCGACAGCTCCTCGCTCAGCCAGGACTGAGCCTCGTCGTTGTCGGGCGTCAGGGGAGCGCCGCACGCGAGCACGTGAGTCACCCCCGACCCTGGCTTGCCTGCGCGAGGACGAGGGCGAAGTTTTCCTTGCGGATCTTCTGGTCCACGTACATGAGCGTCTGATACGCCGACATGATCGGTAACACGAGGCTGTAGACGAGGGTCTGCAGGGCGCTCGTGATGACGAGGAACACGGCAAAACTCCACACAGTGTTGGGGTCGTCGAAGGACGCGGAGCTGAGGAACGCGAAGCCGATACCCAAGACGATGACGCTGATCAGTGTGCTGATGATATTGACGATCACGCCGCACACGACGCCGATGAGGAGCACGCGGCCGAGCGTCATCCAGAAGGCGCCGGAGGTCAGGGTCCACGAGCGCTTGAGGGACTGAATGGGGCCCTTGTGTTCGAGGACCGCGCAGATCGGCGCGTACAGGAAACGCACGGTCAGCGAGTACAAGGCGAGCATGAGAGGCAGTCCGATGAAGAACATCACGGCGGCGAGCGAGTCCGCTATTTTGGATTCGAGGCTCCAGATCAGCATGGCCAGGAAGCCCACGCCCCACAGGATCATGGGGATGGCGATGATGAGGAAGAGGAGGAAGGACGCCCCGATCATCGGCAGGAGGCGGCGCCTGACCATGGACCATGCCTGGCCGAAGGTGATCTTCTTGCCGATCACCATCTGCGAGACCGTTACCGACAAGACTCCGTTGATGAGCGCTCCTCCGAGGAAGGTCGCCAGGAAGAGGACCACGTAGCTCAGGAGCGTGGAGATGAGGGACAGGGAGGACGATGCGAGGAAGTCGCTGTACGAGGCCTGCGGGTCAGACGTGGACCCGCTCAGCGTCATGAGCGAGTAGAAAGGCATGAAAACGGCCAGGCCGTTCACGAGGGCCACGATCGTCATGATGACGATCGTGTAGCCGAAGAGAACCTTGGGGTTGCGGCGCAGCGCGGCGAAGGAGCCGCTCATCAGATCCGAGAGGGTCAGCGGGCGCAGCGCAATGATGCCGGGTTTGGCGGCCCACGCCCAGGAGGTCGACTGGCTGTAGCCGGAGGCGCCGGGTCCCGCATCGGGCCGCGGCTGCCCGTTCTGAGGGGCGGGGAGGGGGGAAACGGGCTGCGTGCCGGGTGCGACGAAGCCAGGCTGGGCGGGCTGGGTGGGCTGGGTGCCGGGTGCGACGAAGCCGGGCTGGGTGGGCTGGGCGCCGGGTGCGACGAAGCCGGGCTGGGTGGGCTGGGTGCCGGGTGCGACGAAGCCAGGCTGGGCGGGCTGTGTGCCGGGTGCGACGAAGCCAGGCTGGGCGCTCGACTGCTTGGAACGCTCCCGGGCGGAGTCGGTCGGGTCGGGGGATACCCACGGCGAACTCATCATTGCCTCCAGCATCTCGGTGTTGTACTAGTCTCAATCCTGCCATAGCAGCGGATGGGGTGACACCTCTTATCGGTGAAAAAATGCGGCGTCGCCGGTCGAATCTCCTGCATCCGTGACGAATTCGTGACACTATCGTGACATGAGTTCGCGCATCCTCGTCGTCGACGACGACGTCGCCCTGGCCGAGATGATCGGCATCGTCCTCGGGAATGAGGGCTTTCGCGTCGCCTTTTGTGCCGACGGTTCACAGGCGCTGACTCAGTTTCAGGAGAACAACCCGGACCTGGTCCTCCTCGACGTCATGCTCCCCGGCATGGACGGCTTCGACGTGTGCCGGGCAATCCGTCGCGTCTCTGACGTGCCGATCGTTATGTTGACCGCCCGCTCTGATACGTCCGACGTCGTCACCGGGCTCGAAGCTGGCGCGGACGACTACGTCCCCAAGCCCTTCAAACCCAAGGAACTCGTCGCCCGCGTGCGCGCGCGACTGCGCGGCCGCGAGGACGCGCAGGCCGACGAGGGCCTGACCCTGCAGGACCTGTCGATCGACGTCGCCGGCCACATCGTCAAACGCGGGGGCCGCGTCATCGCGCTGACCCCCCTCGAATTCGACCTGCTCGCCACGCTGGCGCGCTCCCCCTGGAAGGTCTTTTCCCGCGAGGAGCTCCTCGAACAGGTGTGGGGATACCGCCACGCCGCCGACACCAGGCTCGTGAACGTCCACGTGCAGCGCCTGCGCTCCAAGATCGAACGCGACCCGGAAAAACCCGAACTGGTCGTCACCGTCCGCGGAGTGGGTTACCGTGCCGGCGCGGGAGCGTAACCACCCCCTGCGTCTCCTCACCGGGGCCCTGGCCTCGTCGGGGCCGTGGACGTTCCTGCGCTCCTCGCAGATCGGTCACCGCATCCGCCATTCCCTCTCGGCCAAGCTCGCCGTCGCGATCACGCTCGCGGCCCTCGTGCTCCTCCTCGTCTTCGGCATTATCGTCGCCTCCCAGCTGCGCTCCTCGATGTTCGAAACCCGCAAGGACGCGATCCTGGCGGACGCGTCGCTGCGCTTCTCCTCGGCCCAATCCGTCTTCTCCTCCTCGACCGCCACGTCCCCCGACCAGGTCCAGGAATCCGCGCGAGGCGCCCTGGCCTCGCTCAAGGCGTCGGCCGCCGGCGCCGGCGCGACCAACGTCGCCCTCCTGCGCTCGGAGGGCTCCACGGCCTCGTTACGCATCAACCAGATCGAGGACGAGCAGATGCGCGGGCTGATTACGCCCCAGATGCGCGAGGCCGTGGCTCAGGGAGGCGCCCAGTGGCAGTCCGTGGGCATCAGGGCCTCCGACTCCGATAAGGTCTCTCCCGGCATCCTCGTGGGCACCCAGGTTCAGCTGCCCCGCGCGGGCACCCACGAGCTCTACATCCTCTACTCCCTGGCTGCCGACCAACGCCAGGTCGACGTCGTCCTGCGCGTCCTCGTCCTGTCCGCCCTGCCGATCATCGTCGCCCTGCCCATCGGCGTATTCGCCCTGCTGCACCGCCTCCTCCTGCCCGTGCGCCTGACCGTCTCGGCCGCCACGAAGGCCGCGGAGGGGGACCTGGACGTGCGCGTCGAGGTCCACGGCGCAGACGAGATGGCGGCCCTGGGGCGCGCCTTCAACGCGATGACCTCCTCCCTGCAGGACACGATCTCGCGCTACGACGAGCTGGCCAAGCTCCAGCAGCGCTTCGTCTCCGACGTCTCCCACGAGCTACGCACCCCGCTGACCACCATCCGCATGGCCGAGGACATCGTGTGGGACAACCGCGAGGACCTGCCCGCGCACGCGCGCCGCTCCGCCGAGCTCCTGCACGATCAGACCGAACGCATGGAACAGATGCTCGCGGACCTGCTCGAAATTTCGCGCTACGACGCCGCCAGCGCGCTCCTGGACGCGGAGGAACGCGACCTACGCCCGATCGTCACCCGCGTCGTCGAGGCCTGCGCCGAGCTCGCGCAACGCCAGGGCGTCCCGGTCGAGGTCGTGGCCCCCGCCCGGGCCTCCGCCGAGATCGACGAGCGGCGCATCGAGCGCGTCATCCGCAACCTCGTCGTCAATGCCATCGAGCACGCGGACGGGACCCGGGTGACCATCACGGTGGCGACCAGCGCCACGGACGTGGCCTGCCGCGTGCGCGACCGAGGCGTGGGCATGACCCAGGAGGTCGCCGACCACGTCTTCGACCGTTTCTACCGGGCCGACACGGCGCGCGCTCGCACGACGGGCGGCACTGGCCTGGGGCTGGCCATCGCGACGGAGGACGTGGCGATCCACGGAGGCCGCCTCCAAGCCTACGGCGAGCCGGGCAAGGGAGCCTCGTTCCTGATGACCCTGCCCAAGCACGCCGGAGACGAGATCGCCAGCTGGCCGCTTGCCCTGTGGGAGGACGAATGAGGAGACATCTCGCCCTGATCGCGTGCGCCGCGCTGGCGCTCGCGGGCTGCGCGTCGCTGCCCACGTCCTCGCCGCCCGCGCCCTTCGACGTGTCCGCGCGCGACGGCAGCGGCGTCCAGTTTTCGGCGGAGGGCCCCTCGGACGGGTCGGATGCCGCGACCCTCGTGTCGGACTTCCTGCTGGCGTGCGCCGCGGGACCCCAGGACGACTACGCGACCGCGCGCCTGTTCCTGACGGCGGCCTCGGCGCGCTCCTGGCAGCCCGAAACCGAGATCCTCGTCTACGACACGGACACGGCGCCCGCCGTCAGTGCGACCTCGGAGAACGCCTCGCGCTCCGAGGTGACGGTGTCCGTCTTGGGGGTGGCGAGCATCGACCAGGCGGGCGTGCTGACGCGCTCGAACGGGGCGACTGTCTCGCGCACCTTCTCGCTCGTCCGCGAGGATGGGCAGTGGCGCATCGACGCTCCCGAGAACATGATTCTCATCAGCCGGGCTGCCCTGACGGCCTCGTACACGCTCGCGAACCTGTATTTCCCGAGCGCTGACGGCACGGAACTGGTCGCGGATCCGCGCTGGTACCCCTCCCGGCGCCTGGCCTCCCACCTGCTGGCGGGCCTCGTCGACGGGCCGCGAGCTGACCTCGACCCCGTGGTCGCGAACGCGATTCCTGCGGGGGCGACGCTGCCTTCCCGCGGCGTGGAGGTGAGCGACGGGGTCGCTCGCGTCGAGCTGAACGCCTCCATGCCGCCCAGCGAGTCCGCGCGCGAGAGCCTGCAGTGGGAGCTGACGCGCACGCTCACTCAGGCCGCCGATGTGTCGCAGGTGAGCGTGTCCCTGACGGGCGAGGTCATGGAGGTGGCTGCCCTGCCGACGCCGCCCGCGTACTCCCTCGATACCCTGGTGGGCGCGGGGAGCTCGGGCGTGGGCATCATCTCCTCCTCGGGCCTGACGTCGCGGGCCTCGGCCACCGACGCCTCGAACCCGACCGCCTCGCCGGTCGACTCGTCCCTGGTGGCCTGGAGCGGCGCCGACGGCGTCTACGCGGAGCGGGCCGGGACCGCGGTGGCTTTTGTGCCGGGCCAGGCCCCGCTGGGGCCCTCGATCGATCGCTACGGCTGGGTGTGGGGGCCGGCGTCATCCTCCTCGACGCTGAGCGTGGGCGGGGGAGCCGATGGCGCCTTTGACGTCGCCATCGAGTCGGAGAGCGCGGGGCAGATCCGCGCGGTTCGTGTCTCGCCCGACGGCTCGCGCGCCCTGGTGGTTCGCGGGTCGACGCCGAGCGCGTGGGTGGGCGTCATCGAGCGCGGCCCGGGCGGGCGGCCGCAGGCGGTGCGATCCTTGGAGCAGGTGTTTCTCGACGGCGCGGTCATCGACGCCTCGTGGACGACGTCGACGGGCCTCGCTGTCGCTGTGCGCGGGGGAAGCGGTGAGGACGATCAGCTCGTCACGATGACGCTGGGCGGACTGCCCTCGAGCCTGCCGCTGCCGATCCGCGTGTCGTCGATGAGCGCGGGGGCATCCTCCGCCTCGGTCGTCATCGTGGGGACGGACGACGCGGGAAAGAAACAGGTGTTGGTGCGCTCGGGCGCCCTGTGGCAAAACCTCGCCGTCGACGTGTCGTCCGCCAGATACGCGGGGTGAGGATCGTGGCTGGCTCGCGCCCGGTGGGCGCCCTCGTCGAGGGTTTCCTGGGCGCGGTCCTGCCCGTTCAGTGCGTGGGGTGCGGCGCCTGGGACGAGGTTCTGTGCCCGTCGTGCCGCTCGCTGGCGTCCTCGCAGCCGCTGCCCACGACCCTAGAGGGCGCGCGCGGGGCGATTCCAGGACTGGTCCTGGGGGAGTACTCCGGAGCGCTGCGCAGGATCATCCTGGGCGCCAAGCACGCGGCGCGCACGGACGTCGGCGATTTCCTCGACGAGGCCGGGGCCACCCTCGGCGCGTCCCTGTGGCGGGTGGTGTGCGGCGCCGGCTCGCCCGCGTGGGTGCGGGGTTTGGGGCGTGGGAGGGATCGCCGGGGTGGGGCAGCGGCGCAGGTGTGGGTTGTGCCGGCGCCCTCGTCGTGGGGGAGGCGCCTGCGGGGCCGCCAGGTGGCGCTTCCGCTCGCGCGCGGGGTTGCTCGGGGGCTGGCGCTGGGTTCTCCGCCGGGTGTGCGCGTGCGTGTCGTGGACGCGGTTGCGTTGCGCGCGGGCGCGGGGTCGCAGTCGGGCAAGGCGGGGGCGGCGCGCACGGTGGGGCGCATGGGGGCGATGCGTGCCCGCGTCGTGGCGCCCGCGGGCGCCCTCGTTGTTGCGGTGGATGACGTGGTGACGACGGGGGCGACGATTCGGGAGATGGAGCGTGTGCTCGGCCGCCTGGATGGGGTCGCGGCGTTGGCCCGACCGGGGCTTATCTCATGACGCAGGTCACCGGTATGGGGTATGCTGTAGGCACAGACTTTCGATAGCGCGATGGGCACAGACGCCTGTCGCGTCAGTGCGGGAGGTGATAGCTCAGATCACGGTTCGGGCAGTGAGCACCGAACAATCCCCACCCGCGGGCAACGATGCCCGCCGCACACCATGGAGGAAACACATGGACATCACCGTCGTCGCACGTAATGCCGAGATTCACCCGAATTTCCGGGCATACGTGGAGGAGAAGGTTTCGAAGATCACCCAGTTCTACCCGCGCGCGCAGCGCGTGGACGTCGAGCTGACTCACGAACGTAACCCCCGCCAGGCCGACACCGCTGAGCGTATCGAGCTGACCGTCTACGGCAAGGGCCCGATCATCCGCGCGGAGGCTCAGTCCGCGGATCGCTACGCGGCCGTCGACATCGCCGCCGGTAAGCTCTACGAGCGCCTGCGCCGCCTGCGCGATCGCGTCAAGGACCACCGCCGTCGGTACCCGCGCGACCTGGCCGAAGCCGAAATCCTCGAAGTCGCTCCCGTCGTCGAAGAAGTCGCCGAGCCTGAGCCTGAGGCCCCCAAGCCGCTGCGTAGCGCGGAGGATCTGAAGGTCGGCGAGGCCCGTGAGGAGCAGTGGGGCGACACGCCCATCATCGTGCGCCAGAAGGTGCACGAGGCGCCGCCGATGAGCGTGGACGAGGCCCTCGATCAGATGATGATGGTCGGCCACCCCTTCTTCCTCTTCGTCGACAAGGACACGAACCAGCCGTGCGTCGTCTACCACCGTCACGGGTGGACGTACGGCGTGCTTCGCTTGAACACGACGATCTGACGGTTCACTGATGCGGCTGTGCCCCGGGCCTCGGGCCCGGGGCACAGCCGTATGTTCGCTCTGAGACGTTAAATGCGTCCATGTTCGCGCGGGCGTTTCCACTTTGGGCAGTTAGTTCGTACACTAATGGGTGGATTTGACTGTCCGCTCTACAAGGGGGCGGGCTATAGACGTCAGGAGCTATTCGTGTCGATTATTGACAAGATCCTTCGCGCGGGCGAAGGCCGGATGCTGCGCAGGCTGGATCGTCTCGCGTCGCAGGTGGATGCCTTGCAGGAGGACTTCGAGGCGCTGACGGACGAGGAGCTGCAGGCCAAGACCCAGGAGTTCAAGGACCGCCTCGAGGAGGGCGAGACCCTGGACGACATCCTGGTCGAGGCGTTCGCGACGGTCCGCGAGGCCTCGTGGCGTATCCTGCGCATGCGTCCCTTCCACGTTCAGGTCATGGGCGGCATCGCCCTGCACCAGGGCAAGATCGCGGAAATGAAGACCGGTGAGGGCAAGACCCTGGTCGCTACGATGCCGTCCTACCTGCGTGCGCTGACCGGTAAGGGCGTGCACGTCGTGACGGTCAACGACTACCTGGCGAAGTACCAGTCGGACCTGATGAGCCGCGTGTATAACTTCCTGGGCATGACGTGCGGCTGTGTCCTCGTGGGCCAGACGCCTGCCGAGCGCCGCGAGATGTACGCCTGCGACATCACCTACGGCACGAACAACGAGTTCGGCTTCGACTACCTGCGCGACAACATGGCGCAGGTCCCGGAGGATATGGTCCAGCGCGGCCACGCCTTCGTCATCGTCGACGAGGTCGACTCGATCCTCATCGACGAGGCCCGTACCCCCCTCATCATCTCGGGTCCCGCGGACGGCGACCTGAACCGCTGGTACGTGGAGTTCGCCCGCATTGCGCGCCTGCTCACGCGCGACGAGGACTACGAGGTCGACGAGAAGAAGAAGACCGTCGGCATCCTGGAGCCGGGCATCGACAAGGTCGAGGACCAGCTGGGCGTCGAGAACCTCTACGAGGCGGCGAACACCCCGCTGATTGGCTTCCTGAACAACGCGATCCGCGCCAAGGAGCTGTTCTTCAAGGACCGCGACTACATCGTGGACGGCGGCGAGGTCCTCATCGTCGACGAGCACACGGGCCGCGTCCTGCCGGGCCGACGCTACAACGACGGCATGCACCAGGCGATCGAGGCCAAGGAAGGCGTGGAGATCAAGGCCGAGAACCAGACGCTGGCCACGATCACGCTGCAGAACTACTTCCGCCTCTACCCCGAGGGCTCGCGCTCGGGCATGACCGGTACGGCCGAGACGGAGGCCGCGGAGTTCGCGTCGACCTACAAGATCGACGTCGTCCCGATCCCCACGAATAAGCCGATGATCCGCAAGGACCAGCCCGACCTCGTCTACCCGACGGAGAAGGGCAAGCTCAACGCGATCATCGAGGACGTGGTGGAGCGCCACGAGGCCGGCCAGCCGGTCCTCATCGGTACCGCGTCGGTCGAAAAGTCCGAGCTGCTTTCCCAGATGCTCACGAAGAAGCACATCCCGCACCAGGTGCTCAACGCCAAGCAGCACGCCCGCGAGGCCGCCGTCGTCGCGATGGCGGGTCGCAAGGGCGCGGTCACGGTCGCCACGAACATGGCCGGTCGTGGTACCGACATCATGCTGGGCGGTAACTCGGAGTTCATCGCCCAGGCGAACCTGGCCGCCGAGGGGCTTGATCCCAAGGAGAACCCGGAGGAGTACCGCGAGGCGTGGCCCAAGGCCCTGGAGGCCGCCGAGGAGGCCGTGGAGGCCGAGCGCGAGGAGGTGCGCGAGCTGGGCGGCCTGTACGTGCTCGGTTCGGAGCGCCACGAGTCGCGTCGTATCGACAACCAGCTGCGTGGTCGAAGCGGCCGTCAGGGTGACCCGGGCGAGTCCCGCTTCTACCTGTCGATGGAAGACGACCTGATGCGCCTGTTCAACTCGGGCATGGCCCAGCGCATCATGGCGTCGGGCGCGTACCCGGAGGACATGCCGCTGGAGAATCGCCTGGTGTCGCGCTCGATCGCGTCGGCCCAGCACCAGGTGGAGGCCCGCAACTTCGAGATCCGCAAGAACGTCCTGAAGTACGACGACGTGATGACGGGTCAGCGCGAGACGATTTACGCCGAGCGCCGCAAGGTGCTCGAGGGTGAGGACATGGGTCCGCAGCTGCGTTCCTTCGCGGAGTCGCTCGTGACGGGCCTGGTCGACGAGGCGATCGCCGGCAAGGCGGTGGATGAGTGGGATCTGCCCTCCCTGTGGGAGAACCTGCGCGGTTACTACCCGCCGTCGGTGTCGATCGAGGAGGTCGAGGAGGAGCACGGGGGCAGGAATTCCCTGGTCCGCGATGACCTCGTGACCGAGCTCGTGGGCGATATTCACGCGGTGTATGAGGACACGGAGGAGCGCCTCAACGAGAATCCGTTGGCGCAGGCTCAGCTGGGCGATGAGCCCATGCGCACGCTTGAGCGTCGTGTCGTCATCTCCGTGGTGGATCGCCTCTGGCGCGAGCACCTCTACGAGATGGACTACCTGAAGGAAGGTATTGGCCTGCGCGCGATGGGTCAGCGCGACCCGCTCGTCGAGTACAAGGACGAGGGCGCCCAGATGTTCCAGGCGATGGTCGAGCGCATCCGTGAGGAGTCCGTCCAGCAGGTGTTCTCTTACGCCAAGCAGTTCGAGCGTGCCCTGGCCTCGGCGGAGGAGCAGGCGGGTGGCGCGATTACGCGCGCGACCGTTGCGCCGGCCGACAAGGGGGAGGCGAGCGAGCCTCGTCGCGAGGCCGACGCCGAGCCGAGCGTCGAAGAGGTGGCGTCCGCCGAGTCCGCCGCTTCCGAGGCTGCGCGCGAGGCCGTGGCGCGTGCCCGTTCGGTCATGGGCACCGTGGGCCGCGAGAAGGCGCCGAGCCGCGTGAGCTACAGCTCCGCGGAGGGTGCGTCGGCCCCGTCCGCCGCCGGCGGTAACCGCGCGGAGCGTCGCGCGGCCGCCAAGAAGCGTCGCCGCCGCTGACGCGCGTCGTCTGAGTGGGCGAGGGGGTTCCTGCGGGAGCCCCCTCGCTCCTTTATTGGGGTGGGGGTTAGGCGAGTTCGAGGGCGGTGGTCATCCATCGTCCCCGGTACTCTTCGAGGCGCAGGGCGAGCGCGAAGGTGCGCGTCGCCGTGGCCACGATGACGGCCACCTCCGTGTGCTTCTCGTCGATCGCGCAGGTGCGCACGTGAATGGCCGTGGTGCCTCGAGCGCAGGGGGAGAGGTGGACGCCGACGAGGGCGGCGTAGAGGTCGGGGAGGAGCCACCTGCGTAGCTGGGGCGCCTGGCGGGCTCCGGTGACGACTTCGACGATCGCGCGGGCGAGGAGGGCGGCCCAGGGGCCCGGATCCGGCAGGTCGGTACACAGGACGTCACGTTCGGGCATCGTTGCGAGGGCTGGCCTGGGGGAGCGTGCGAGCTGGTGGGGGGAGGACCATCGAAAAGGGGCGGCGGGAGCGGGGCGCGAGGGGGTGGGCCCGGTGTGGGGGCGACGGGGTGTGTGGGTGCGGTGATGAGTCCGGGGTTGGATGGGTGTGCTCATGGCAGGTCCTCGGGGATGGAGAGTTGCTGTCCGGGATAGATCAGGTGGGGGGTGGTGATGGCGTGGGCGTTCGCGGCGTGGATGGCCTGCCAGACGCGGGTGATGTGGGCGTCGTCGGAGCCCGGCCGCAGGGAGGAGGCGATGGACCAGAGGGAGTCGCCGGGGGCGACGGTGACGGTGTCGGGCAGGTCGGCCTCGCCAAGGGGTGGCGGATCCTGGGATGTTCCTTCCCGCGGGGCCGAGGCCGGGGCCGCCTCCGTTGCGCCCGTTTGCTGCACGGTGGGGGCGCCGGGTGCGTCCGCCCACGTCAGGGACACGCCCGGGGAAGCGGTGTCCTGGGGGGCTGCCTGGGCGGCGCCGAGGGGCGCGGAGGTGATGAGCGCTGACCCGATGAGGGCGCCCGCGCCCGCCCGGGCGAGCAGGGATTTCGACAGTCGCGTGCCGTAGCGCGAGACGAGGGCGTGGGCGCCCCGGCGCAGCGGGGGCGGCGCCAGGTGCAGCGTGGCTAGGTGTGCGACGGCCGAGCACAGGAGGTTCCAGGACAGGAGTGCGAGGGCGAGGATCGCGAGGGCCCACACGACCAGCGTCTCGGGAGCGTCGGGCGCCAGAGGGGGAGCCGCATAGGCGAGGTAGAGGGAGTCGAGGGCAGCCGCCGGTGCGCCGACAAGCCACAGGAGTGCGTCGGTCAGGGGCGCCTGACCTCGTGATGAACGTGAATCGTGTGTCATGGCGAACTCTTCATTGAGGAGACGGATTCGATGGATAAACTATCCGCTTCATGCAAGCGGATGTCAATTCATATCAGTTAATGTAATCAAAGTGTGATGTGGGGCGCTCCAACCGTCGTGTGTGGCATGGTAGGTCCATGGATATGCATGCCTTCATGGACGAGCTGGAAGCCCGCTTCGACGAGGAGAGGGGGTGCGAGATCGACGAGCTCATCGACGAGCTCACCGACGCCGAAAGAGCCTCCATCACGCTGTCCGCTCGGCTCGCGGGCGCCGACGGGAGCGTGAGCCTCGCGCTGCGCGGGGGAAGCGTCGTCGTGGGCGAGGTGCTCGACGCGACCCGCTCGTGGGTGCTCCTGCGAGAGGGGGTCGGGGATAGCCTCGTCATGCTGCCCGCCGTCGTCGGCGCGTGGCCGCTCGGGCGCAGCGTCGCGCGCGAATCGTCGATCCGCGGCGGCGTCGGCGTCGGACACGTCCTGCGGGAGCTGTGCGCCCGCGCGGTCAGCGTCGCCATCGACTCGGACTGTGGTGACCACAGGGGAGTCATCGACGCGGTCTACGCGGACCACGTCGATGTCACCCTCAGTGGAGCGGCCCTCGGCTATGACGGCCGCGATGAACAGGAGGGGCAGACCGTCTCGCTGGCGCTCGCGGGGCTTCGTCGACTCCGCGTGCTGGGCCAGCGCTGGTCGCCTGCCTACTGAGCGTGCTCCGCCTTCTGACGCTCGCGCGTCGCGGCGTACTGGTCCTGGATGAACTGCTCCAGGACGGACTCTTCGATCCGCCAGACGTGCTTGCCGCCCACCTGAATGGCAGGAAGCTCGCCGGAGGAAACGAGGGCGCGGGTGGCTGACATCGTGAGATTCAGGGTCTCGGCGACGTCAGCGAGAGTGAGGAATCGTGTTGCCATGGCAACATGGTATCAGTTGAGATCGTTTCGTTTGAATGGTTTGAGTCGACAATTTTTCGCTTGTGAATCGGTCGATCTGATCGGTTGGTGACGATGGATAGTCGATAACCTACCGCTTTTCGGCGGAAGCGTGCATCATGGAAGGGTGAAACGCGTCTCAGCTTCAGTGTCGATTCCGGCGCGCGCCCCCGGCTCAATGGACCGGCGACTCCTCCTCGGCGTCGTCCTCATCATCGCGTCCGTGATCGCTTTCAGCGTCCTCGGCGGCTTCCTGCGGGGAGGAAACCGCGTCTACACCGTCACGACCAGCATCGCCCCGGGTGAGGCGATCACGGCCGACAACGTCCGTGAGGTCGTCGTCCACGTCGACCCGACCGTCTACGCTCCGACCACCGAGACACCCCTGGGCACGCGCACGACGCGCCTCCTCACCCCCGGGCAGCTCGTCATGCGCGCCGACCTGGCCACCGGCTCCCAGGCGGGCGCACTCGACCCCGACGGCATGCACCGCGTCGCGATCACCGTCACCGCGGGACTGCCCGACGGAGTCGCCGACGGTACGCCGATACGACTGTGGACCGTGCCCACACGCTCCGCCTCACCCGAAGAGACGAGCGCGCGCGAAATCGAGGGCACCTTCACCTTCGTGCGCACCGTCGACGCATCGGGCTCCCAGGCGCGCAGGGGAACACGCATCGAAATCATGGCGAACGCGGCTGCCCTGCCCACGCTCCTGGCGGCCCAGACCTCGACCGACGAGCTCGCCGCCGTCCCCGAGGGGGCGCCGTGAGCGCCGTTCACGGGGTCGTCATCCTGGCCGATCAGCGATACGAGGCCCCGATCATCCAGGCGATCCAGTCGCGCGCCGATGCGCTGGCCATCGTGCGACGCTGCGCTGACCTCGCCGAGGTCATCGCCGCCGCGCGTGCCGGAGTCGCAGACCTCGCGGTCATCGACGGAGCCGACCCCGACCTGACGGCCGAGGCCGTGGGCGCCCTGCGCGAGGCCGGCATGGAGGTCATCGCCCTGGCCCAGCACGCCGAGCGCGTGCGCCTGTCAGCCCTCGGCGTCGCCTCAGTCGCCGCGCCCGCCAGCCCCGAACAGGTCGTCAACTCGCTCATCGCCGCGACCCGCACGCGACGCGCCCAACCGGCCACGGCTTCGTCCCCGCCGCCACCGCCCCCCACCAGCGCGGGCTCCGTCTTGGCCGTGTGGGGGACCTCGGGGGCGCCCGGGCGCACGACCCTGGCCGCGGGCATCGCGACGATGCTCGCCGCGCGCGCCCCCACGATCCTCATCGACGCCGACACCTCCAACCCGACCCTCTCGCACCTGCTCGGACTGCCCGTCCACGCCTCGGGCCTCTCCGTCCTCGCGCGCGCTGCCTCACGAGGGGCCCTGACCCCCGAGGACCTGGCCGGGGCGTGCGTGCCACGCTCCGAGGGGCTGCGCATCGTCACCGGCCTGGTCACCCCCCACCGGTGGCGCGAGGTCAGCCGCACCAGCATCGAGGCGATCATCGCGGCGGCCCGTCTGAGCGCGCGCTACAGCGTCATCGACCTGGCGGCAACCTCCCTCGAGAAGGCCTCTCGCGGCGCGAACCGGGACGACGTCGCCCTCGGCGTCCTCGCACGGGCCGACCGCCTCGTCGTCGTGGCGCGCGGGGACATCGTCGGCGTCAACCGGCTCTCCTTCCTGGCGCGCTGGTGGGAGGAACACGGGCGCGACATCCCCGTCGACGTCATCGTCAACCGCGTCACCTCGGACGCGATCGGGCCCCGCCCCGTCGCCGCGCTGCAGGCCGCCATCGGCGCGTTCATGCCCGGGCATATCTTCCACACCGTGAGCGAGGACGGCGGGGTGGGACGGGCGTCCCTGCGCGCCAAGGCACTGGGAGAAAAAGGCGCGGGTTGCCTCGCCGCCGACGAGTTGGAAGCCATCGTGGCCCAGTGGGTGCCTACACTGTGAGCATGCGCGTCTACATTCCCGCCCTCCTGTCCGACCTGTCCGTCCCGCTGCCGCCCGTGCGCGCAGGCGTCGTCGCGGTGCCCGACGGCGCGATGAGCGGCGAGGACGTCGAGGTTCTCGAAGACGACGCGATCACCGAGGCTGCCCTGTCCTGCCTGGAGCTGGCCCGCGAGAGCGCGGGGGCCGCGCCTGCGCGCCTCGTCCTGGCCGTCGATACGCCCACCTCGACGACGCTGACCCCAGGCGATCAGATCGAGCCCCACATTGTCGCCGCCCCCGCCTTCGAGTACACGTGGTCGGACGTCGCCGCGATCCTCGCCGACCTGCCCGACGCCGCCCCGGCCGTGTCGGCCGTGCTGGAGGCTTCCACCCAGGAGGAGGCCGACGAGGCCGTGGCCGCCCTGTGGGAATCCTCCCTGGCGTGGTTCGACCGCTCCGAGCGGCCCGCCGTCCTGGCCATGCACAGGGGCTGAGCTCTAGGCGCGCACGCGCAGGGTCGATCCTCCCTCCGGCAGCGGCCGCACCTGGATCTGGTCCGCGATCTGGGTCGCCATCTCCTCGACGTGTGAGATCACGCCGACCGTGCGCCCCGCGCTGCGCAGCGCCTGCAGTTGGGCCATCACGAGGCTCAGCGTGTGCGAGTCCAGCGACCCGAAGCCCTCGTCGATGAACATCGTGCGCAGCTCGACGCCCCCGGCCTCCGCTGAGACGACGTCCGCGAGGCCGAGAGCCAACGCGAGGGACGTGTAGAAGGTTTCCCCGCCCGAGAGCGTGCGGGGGCTGCGCATCGCGTCGGTGTCGTGGTCGATGATCGCCAGGCCCAGCCCCGACTTGCGCGAGGCCGTGCCGTCGTCGGGGACCGAGGCGAGTTCGTAGCGTCCCGACGAAATCGCTGTCAGGCGCGGATTCGCGGCCGCCAGCACCTCCTCCAGGCGTGCGATGAGCACCCACGCCGACAGGGGAGTGGACGCCAGGTTTTCCGGGCCCGAGGCCACCGCGATGTCCGCGAGGCGGCGGATGGGGCCGGCCTGCTCCCTGGCCTGCGCGAGGGTATCGAGCGCCTGCTCGAGGGACGCGCGGGCCGCCTCCAGCTGCGCGCAGTGCTGCTCGAGAACGCCCGAGGCCCGGGCTGCCGAAGCGGCGCCCGCATCGGCCCTGCGCGACGCCTCGGTGAGGGCCTCGACGTCCGGCGCAGGTACGGAAGCCGCGCGGGTCAGGCGTTCGGAGGCGAGGGCCTCGCGTGCCGCAAACAGCTCCTTGTCGTGAGCCGCCACGCGCGCCTCGAGCGCCTCGACCCGGGGGAGCGGAAGAAGAAGCGAGCGCCACGAATCCGCCTCCAGGCCCTGCTGCGTCAGTGCATCCGCGAGGGAGTGTTGCGCCTTCACCAGAGCCGCTCTCGCATTCTCCCACTCCGTGCACGCGCCCGACAGCAGCGCCGCCCGATGTGCGCGCGCATCCAGGTGCGCCGCGCGAGCGTCAAGGGACTCGAAGCCCGCGCGCTCTGCTTCCACGCGCCCCAGAGCAGCGGCCAGCGCCGATTCGCGCTCCTGAAGCGTGGATGCGAGGGAAGCGGCGGCCTCGCGCGCACTCGCGAGGCTGTCCGTGAGTCCGCCGAGGCGCACGCGTTCCTGCTCGAGGGCCGCCTCGATCTCGGCAATCTGAGGGCTGAGGGCCTCGAGCTTCGCGACGAGCTCGGCGGCCCGATCCCGCTCGGTCTCGAGCGTCGGCGTGGGCGCGCCCGCCACCTCGTTGAGTTGGGCGATGCGCCGGACGAGCTCCTGGTGGCGCGCCTGGGCGTCGCGCAGCGCGGCCTCCGCGCGGTCGCGCGCCTGGTCGAGCGCGGCGACCTGCTCGCGCGTGATCTCCCCGTCCGCGGCCGGAGCAGGGGCAGGATGGGTGGTCGAGCCGCACACGGGGCAGGGCTCGTCTTCTTCGAGTTCGCGGGCGAGCGCGGAGGCGCTCTGCGCGATCCACAGGTCGTGGCCGTCCGCGGCCGCCGCGTTCGCGAGCTTCGCGGCGACGGTTGCCTCGCGCAGCTCATCCGACGCGCCCAGGAGGGCCGAGCGCAGCAGGTCCGCCTGCATGGAGGCATCCAGGCGCTCGTTGAGGGCACGCAGCGTGGACGCCGCATCGGGCAGCGTGTCGGCGTCCGCTCGCATGCGACGCAGGGACTCGGTGGCCTGCTCGATGCGCCCGGGCAACGCCTCGCGCTCGGCCTCGATCGACGCGATGCGCGCCGACGCCCGCTCGCGGCGGGAACGCAGCGACTCGATGCGTGCGCGCGCCTCGGGCAGCGAGCGCTCGACGGCGAGAGCCTCTTCGAGAGAACCTCGCGTGCGCGTCGCCTCATCGCGCATCTCCTGCGCCCGCTCGCCGAGATCGGCCACGGCCTGGGGCGTCAGAGACTCCGGGACGACCGAGGCATCCTCTCCGAGGGCGGGGGACAGGGCCGCTACCTGGTCGCCTGCCGACTCCAGGCGCGCCGAGGCCTCGGCGACGGCCGCGTCGAAGGGCGCCACGGCCAGGGCGCGGCGGGCCTGACGCGCGCGCTCCCGGTCGGATGCGACCGTCTCCTGCGATGCGGTGAGCGCGGCGAGCGTCGCGCTCACGCGCGCGTGCTCCGACTGTGCCTCTGCCAGCGCGCGGCCCTCAGCCAGCGCATGGGCCGCCTCGCGTGCTGCCGTCGTGGCTGCCTCAGCGACGCGGAGTGTCTGCGCGTGCGCCTCACGTGCGCGCTCGCACGCGCCGCGCGTCCACTGAGTCACCGCGCTGGCATCCTCAGCGCTCGCGTCCAGCTGGTCGGCCTCCTGTGCGGCGGCAGACTGGGCGTCGGCTGCGTCCACGCCATAGGAGGCATCCTCATCAAAAGCCGCGTCCAGAGACCGCACGCGCTCGAAAGCGCCGAGCGCGGCAACACGCCGCTCCTCGATGCCGCGCTTCGACGAGGCGGCCGCATCGACGAGGGCCTTCGTGAAGTCCACGTAGATCTGCGTGTCGAAAATGTCGCGCAGGATCTGCT
>ERZ772999.438-NODE-438-length-26614-cov-5.584397_pt1 | contig 26614 bp, 30 predicted proteins | sample MGYA00511467_ERZ772999 | MGnify/ENA primary metagenome ERZ772999 (study PRJEB29015, sample SAMEA2738064) | human oral metagenome | biome: human oral; feature: human-associated habitat; material: saliva | place: China | collected 2218 ... | reverse complement strand
TTAATTTCAGGCATCTTTTTTCCTCACTATCTAACAAATAACTACTTCTAGTTTATCACATTTTTCTCCCTAGTTAAGTAGTAATTTCTTAAATAATTTATTTTTTCTTGAAAATATTCAAAAACGAGAATAAACCACCCTCTTGAGTTTCATTACTCGCCTCACCAACCGTCAATTCATTGTCATACATCATCAGAGCTAATCCTAAAGCCGTCGTATATTTTGGATTCTCAACAAGATCAAATACTCCACCAAGCTTTTCCGTTGGCCTTCCTATCCTCACAGCCATACCAAGTAAATCTTTTACAAACTTATCCAAGTTTCGCATCATTGCACCACCACCAACAATCACCAACCCCTCTGGCAATTTCTGCGCATAACCCGCCTGTTTCAAAATTTTTTCTACATGCTCAAAGATATCAATCAAACGCTCTCTCACGATCTGGTTCACCTCATCTTTTGTGAAGCTCACTGTTTCGTCACCCACCTTTGTTACGATTATTTTATCACTCTCTGGAAAATCAGCCGACACGTAACGAAGCTTGATTTCTTCCGCTACACTTGGATTAATTGCAAGCCCAATAGCAAGATCATTCGTAATATTATTTGCACCTGCATTCAGAACCGCATAATGCTGCAAAAAACCATCCATAAAAACTGCTACACTTGTCGTAGAAGCACCAAGATCCACTACCGCAACACCATTATCTTTTTGCTGTTCAGTTAAAACAACTCTTGCCGAAGCAACGGCCGTTGGCACAAGCTCTAGCGACTCAATCGAAACATTCTCAGTCAATTTTCGTAGATTTAAACAAGACGGCACTAGCGCTGAAACGACACTCGCCTGCATTTCTAACTTCATTGCACTCATCCCCAAAGGATCTCGAATACCAGACTGACCATCCACAATATAATTCGTAGGAATCACTTTTAAGACTTCTCGATTATTTGGAATAACTCCCGCAAGTGACATCTCTTGGATTCGTTTCAAATCATTCGGCGAAATAGCCTCCCCACCCATAATCGAAATCATACCTTGAGTTTGCACCGCGCCAACCTGTGAACCATTAATTGAGGTATAGGCAGACTTTAAAGATTTTCCGCTCGTCTGATCAATCATGACAATTGCTCTATTTAAAGACTCGACCGGGCCAGCCAAATTTGTAATCACCCCCTTACTCATTCCACCATTATTTTTTACCTCAGAGTTAGCTATCACGGATATTTCACCTTGATACTCAGAAAGCGCCACCGCACGAATGTACTGTGTTCCGACATCGATTCCTAACATAAAACGAGGTAACTGGTCATTCATATCCTTGGTATTATACCATAAACATTTTAAAAAATATATCGGTGTTATAATTTATATATGGATATTCAAAAAATTACCGCCATGCGCGAGGGTGGCAAAATTTTAGGTACAATTCTCGCCGAGCTCCGAGACTATGTCGACGTTGGCATGACTAAACGTCAACTTGATGCTTGGGTTCGTAAAAAAATCACAGACGCCGGAGCCATAGTTTCCTATGATCAACTTCCCCAAAAATTCCCAGGCGCCATCTGTATCTCTGTTAACGATGAACTAGTTCATGGCGCCCCCAACAGCGATTACGCCCTCCAAGACGGCGACAAGGTCTCTTTTGATCTCGTAATTGGTTATAAAGGCTATCATACCGATGCGGCTTTTACTACCACAGTTGGCAAAGCCAGTCCTGCTATCAAGCAAATGATTAAAACTACCGAAAAAAGCCTCTGGGCTGGCATTGCTACAGTTGCTCCAGGTACACATCTTGGCGATATTGGCTATGCCGTAGAAACCGTCTTACGTCGCGGGCATCTAGGCGTTATCGAAAACTATGTTGGCCACTTTATTGGTAAATCCATGCATATGGAACCAGAAGTTCCAAATTTTGGTAAACGTGGTCGCGGTTATATACTTCGCCCAGGAGATACTCTATGTATCGAACCAATGTCCTCTCTTGGTAAGCCATACAATCACGTTAGTCCAGAAAACGGCTGGGATGTCATCCTTTCTGATGGTTCTATTGGCTGTCACTGTGAACATACTATTCTTGTTACCGAGACTGGCTTCGAGGTACTAACTTTACCAAACTGCCCCAAAGAATAGAAAAATTATCTAACTAACAAAAAATCGGAAGTACCTTCTTCCGATTTTTTAAATAAATTATTTCTCCTGAACTAATTTCATAATACGCTGATTTACTTCTTCAATTGACCCAACACCATCAACTTCATAAATCTGCACTCCCCGTGACTTCATCTCTGTTAAAAATGAATAACTTTTTTGTTCAAAGTAGGATATTTTCTGCTTCCAGACTTCCACATTATCATCTTCTCTTCCTCGCTCAGCCAACCTTATTAAGAGTTCTTCTTCTGGCACCTTTAGTAGCACCACGAATTCTGTATGCGCAAAAACTCCTTTTTCCTCCAACATACCTACTTGTTCAACCGAACCTGGCTGACCATCAAAAATTACGTCACCCCCTTCTTTAAATACAGCATTCATATTTTCCCATAGAAGATCCACTAAGATATTTTCTGGGATCATCGCACCCTTATTCGTATATTCATCAAATCGATGCGAATCACGAATCAATTGCCCCGCTGAAAGCCAGGTGCGACCCATCTTTTCCGCCAACATTCTCCCCTGCGTCGATTTCCCCGACCCGGCTGGCCCATAAATTAAAATCATAGTTCTCCTTTCTGAAAAAACGCCCCCCTTAGGCGTTTCCCTTATTATTTAATTCACTAATTTCATTTCGTATCAAAGTAACGGTACGCTTATAAACTTCATCAACTTCACCTAACCCATCTACAGTTAACAACTTTACTCCATTGCCTAACAAATACGCTACGATTTCATTACGGCTACGTTCGTAATCAGCTTGTCTTTCCTCAATAATTTCTGGTACATCCTGACTGCGTCCTCGCATCGATAGTCTACGCATCACCTCTTCAAACGGCACCGTCAACTCTACTATATAGTCAATCTTTAGGCCTCGTTCAATTATAATTTCTGCCTGACGTAATGTCCTTGGATACCCATCAATAATCGCATTTTCCGTCTCAGTCAACCTAGAGAATACTAATTCCGACACCATCTCATCATCGAATAATTGCGCAGTTTTTAGCCGGTCAATCACCCACTGCTCCTTACTCTCTCGAAGAATTGCCCCGGACGAGATCCAAGGCCAATTTAAATCATTTGCCAATCTATTCCCAACTGTACTTTTACCAGTCCCAGGACCCCCTAAAAATAATAGTTTCATACAAAAATAGTATAGCACAAAAAAGACCCCATTAAAGGGGTCTTCTCATTACTTTAAACCAAGTTTAATTCGTTCTGTTTTCTCAGCTTTACGAATCTCGCGTAGAATTGCTTTACGGCGACGTTCGCGTTTGGAAATTGGCTTTGAAAAACGAAGCTGTGATTTCGCAAGTGGCATAATTCCACTCTGTAACACCTTACGATTAAAGCGACGAATGATGTTTTCGTTTGCCTCTCCCTGGTCTTTTCTAGTTACTTTGATTGCCATATATCGGCATTATATCAGATACACTACATTTTTTCAACAGAGCTTTCTTTAATCTGCAAAATTCTTCCTTCAACGCTTCTATAATTCTGCCATTCATTCTCCACCAGATTGACCCACACATTTCGATTCTCCCCTTCCATAATTTCCGTCCATTCTTCCGGAGCGTTAAAAGCCACCAGCTTTATCTCCTTTCCTAAGCCATCTTTCAAGGTCATTCTCATATGCTGCCCCTCAGTTCCCATTTTATTAATCCTCTCTACCTTCATATTTTTTAACAAAAATATCGGCTCCGGATTTCCTATCCCAAATGGCTCTAAGGCTCTAAGTTTTTCCATTAACGACAAATTTAATCCCCCCAATTCCTCAATTTCCAGATCTTCTTTCGCCTCTAAATATTTCTCTTGGTCTTGCAGTTTTAAGCCTAGGTAGTAATTATTTACCACCTCGATAAATTTATTCAAACCATCTTTCGAAACTTTTAATCCACATGCCGCCGCATGACCACCACCACTAATAATCTGTTCCTTGCAGGCTTTTAGCGCCTCTGCCAGATTAAAATCACCAAACGAACGCCCTGACCCCTTCAACACCCCTTCTTCCGTTTCAGCTAATACAAACGCCGGTTTGTGATATTTTTCCACCAATCTACCTGCAATAATCCCTAGCACTCCCTCATGCCATTTGCCAGTTACTACAATCACCGGATCCTTCACCTCTGGAATCTCCTCCATTGCCTGCCTTTGACTATTCCTACGGTCCTGATTTAGTTGATTTAGCTTCATAGCCAGTTCAAAGGCCTCTCGGTGGTTTTTAGACATTAAAAGTCTCAACGAAGTCTCTGCTGATTCCATTCGACCCCCCGCATTTAGCCTTGGACCAATCTGAAACCCTATCGTTTCAGAACTAATTCTTTCCGCTCTCGCCACCTTTAAAAGCTCGATCAATCCTGGTCGTTTCGTCTTTTTCAGCACTTTCATGCCAAAATAACTTAACATCCGGTTTATCGGGTTAAGCGTCATTGAATCACAAAGTGTTCCCACTAACACTAGATCCAAAAACCATTTCTCTCTTCCTGCCTCAATATATCCAAGAGAAACCATTTTCTGCATCACTAAAAAAGCCACCCCACAACCACAGAGCTCTCTTAATTCCGATTTCTTATCTCTCTTAGGATTAACCACCGCCACTGCCGACTTGGGTACCTCTTTCATAATTTCATGATGGTCCGTCACAATCACGTCCACCCCCATCGCAGACAGTTCATCTATTACTTCCGAATTATTACTTCCGCAATCCACCGTCACGATAAGACTCGCCCCAAGTTCTTTAGCTTTTTCCTTCACTCTTCCACCCATACCATAACCATCAATAAAACGATCTGGCAACATCACCTCCACCTTCTCGACACCACTCATTTTAAGACAGTCAAACATTAAAGCACTTGCCGTCACTCCATCCACATCATAGTCACCGTAGATTAATACTGTCTCTTTATTATTCACCGCTTGAATAATTCGCTCACTCGCCTTTTTAATATCTGGCAACTCATCCGCAAGTCCCAACAAATATTTTGGATACAAAAAGTCTTCTGTAATACCCCGCTTTTTTATTAGCTGATCAAAAATATCATCCATGATATATCTTCCCTATTCTTTTTTTACGCCCAAAATTAAATCTTTATTAAAATTATTCTACTGAATAGTTTTACTCTGCTTTGAGCTAGGAGCCATTTGTTTACTTTTTATCACAATTCCTTGCAATTCTTTTAAAATTGGAAACTGCTTATTTGTTTGGTAAATTGTTGTATTCCCCTTTTTTGTCACAATCAAGAAATTCCCTTTTTCAAGTCTTTTCAACTCTCTCTGAATATTTCCCGGATCTTCATGTATTAACTTCGACAACGCGCGCACATGCGTCTTAAAGTCTGGATACTTCGCAAAAACCACCAATATCTTTCGTCGGACCCGAGATGTAATGAATATATCCAACATTTTTACCTCACTTTTGCTTCTTCTCTTTAGTATACCAAACAACAGTATTTCTCACAACGGCTGAAATTTTTATATTCTCCCCTATCTCCCCGCCCCGCATACACTCCACTATGCTAAAATAACATCAATGTATTACCAGGTTATTCCTACCAAAATTTTTCGTCAGGACCTTCATGCTCTTGAGAGCTTATTGACATATTCTTTTCCCGAAAAACTCAAGCCTGGCCAAATCGTTCTTATCCCCTTAGGAAAGTCAATTATCCCCGGTATTATTCATCATTCTATTAATCCTCCTAAGGATCCGTCCTTCCAAATCAAGCCAATTAGCTCAGTTCTACCCCTCCCCCCTCTCCCAGACCACCTCCTTCAAGCAGCAACTTGGCTCAGTCAATACTATCTCACTCCTCTACCTATCATTGCTAATCTACTTATTCCAAAAGGCATCACTAAGGACCGTCGTAAAAAATCTACCCCCCTATCCATAGAGAATAAAACAATACCAAAAACGATCCCACTAAATTCTTCACAAAAAACCGCGCTCACTGCCTTAAATAATTTAAAATCACATACCAAGCTCCTGCATGGTATTACTGGCTCTGGTAAAACCAATCTCTACCTCACGCTTGCGATGAATCAGTTTCAAAAACAACAATCTAGTATTATTCTTGTCCCAGAAATTTCTCTTACCTCGCAGCTAGTTCAGCAATTTCAGTTTTATTTTCCCAACTCAGTTATCACCATCCACTCTAAACAGACCGAAGCGACTAGGCATCAAATTTGGCAATATATCGCAAAAAGTACCGATCCATTAATCATCATTGGTCCCCGCTCCGCTCTTTTTTCTCCAGTAAGTAATCTAGGTCTTATCATTATTGATGAAGCACACGATCCTGCTTATTATCAAGATAATCCTCCGCGCTATTCGACCCTACGACTCGCTAGCTTCATAGCGAACACTAAAAATATTGATTGCATATACGGTACCGCCACTCCGCTTATTGAAGATTTTTACCTTGCACAAAAAAATCACGCCTACGTTTCGCTCTCGCAGAAAGCCAAAGAGACCGCTATTACTCCTGATCTACACCTTATCGATCTAAGAGATTCATCCTCCTTCTCTAAGAATCGATATTTTTCCGACCCCCTGATTAAAAATATTACTCAGAACCTTGAGCAACATCAGCAAACTTTAATTTTTCATAATCGTCGTGGTTCCGCTCCGCTTACAATTTGTGATCAGTGCGGCTGGCAGGCACTCTGCCCCAACTGCCTTTTGCCACTCACTCTTCATAGCGATAAATTTAAACTCACCTGTCACACTTGTGGACATGAAGAAGTTGTACCTAAGTCTTGTCCAGTCTGTCAGCATTCCTCAATTATCCATAAGGGATTTGGCACCAAGCTTCTTGAGTCTGAACTGAAAAAACTCTTTAAAACCGCCCGTATCGCTCGTTTTGACGCCGACAATACTACAGGTAGCTCCTTAAATCATCTCTACACTGACATCAAATCCGGCGCCGTCGACATTCTAATTGGAACTCAGCTTCTCACTAAGGGCCTTGATCTTCCAAAACTTGCCACCGTTGGTATCGTGCAAGCTGATGGCGGCCTTAGTCTTCCTGACTACTCTTCAGAGGAGCGTAGTTTTCACCTACTTACCCAAGTCATTGGACGTGTCGGCCGTGGACACCTTAGCGAAGCTTCCGTTTTTATCCAGACTTTCCAGCCAGATCATCCTATCATTCATTTCTCCATGCAAAATGATTATATTGGGGCCTATCAATATTTAATTAAAAAACGTCAACAAGCCCACTTCCCTCCTTATTACTATCTTGCCAAACTTTATATTACACAAAAAACCGAGCAAACCACCATCCGTAAAATTCGTGAATTGTACTCCCTTCTTCGCCCCCTGAAAGGTATTTATCTATCTGCTCCTACTCCAGCCTTCCATGAATTTTCACCAAGCGGTCATACTTGGCAAATCATTCTAAAATCTCCTTCTCGTCAAAATATCCTCTCCGCCATTAAAGCCGTACATGCCTTCCCAAATTTAAAATACACACTCGATCCCCCTTCCCTCCTCTAAGAATAACTAAAGAATTATCAAAAAACTCTTCTTCATATTGAGATAAAACCTAAGATGTGGAGGCGATTCAGAAACTATGATTTATTTTTTAGGAGCTAAAACTACCTTGGTAGTTTTAAATTGAGAGATATTCCATTTCCTTCTTTAGAAAGAGTTAAAAACTTTTTCTAAAACTCCCCTCCACATCTCAGGTTAAGTCATTAGAAAACATTCTAGTGACTTCTCGTCTTGTATCTCTAATTTCTAGTCTCTCTACCTAGAGTGTAAAACTATTTTTTATTTTTACAACCATAGCCACTTTATTTTCTTTTTTATCTCTTCTTATGCTTTATAAAACCCTTAAAAAATATTATAATATCCCTATGAAAATTATTACTGTGCCTGATCCACGTTTAAGACAACCCTCTACAAAAGTTAATCGCATTACCGATGAAACAAAAGAAATTGTTGATCAAATGATTAAAGCTAGCCTTGAATGGGAAGAACAACATCCCCACGAGCTTTCTGCTGCCATGGCTGCTCCTCAGCTTGGCATCAATAAACGTATTATTATTATTCGCGACGACCTTGATGATAAAAATAACTCTAGCTTCACTGCCCTTATCGACCCCGAAGTCATTAAGGCAAGTGGTAAAATTATTAGCGACTATGAAGGCTGTCTCTCTGTACCTTTTATCTATGGACTTGTTCCTCGCGCCTCAAAACTTCGTATTAAAGCTAAGCTTATTGATGGTACCGAAGTACGCATTAAAGCTGACGACAATCTTGCTCGCACCCTTGCCCACGAAATCGACCATCTCGATGGCGTTCTCTTCATCGATCACATTAAAGACGAAGAGAAAGCCTTTTTTGAACTAGACAAAGACGGCGACCTCAAGCCACTTGACTACGATAAGCGTATCAAAAATAACCCTGAGCTATTCCCCGATGACTAAAATTATCTTTTTTGGCAACGGCCCTCTTGCCGATACCACCAAATCACTTATTGAGCAACATTCCGATTTTCAAATTATTTTTCATGCCAAGACTAAACAGGACCTCGAAAAAGTAAAAACTCTAAAAGCCTCTGATCCCGCCATTTTTGGCATTCTTGCTAGCTTTGGCGTTTTAATTAAGACTGACGTACTTGATCTTTTCGAGCCTTATGGCATCCTCAATATCCACCCCTCCCTTCTTCCAGCTTATCGTGGCGCTTCCCCCATTGAGTCAGCCATCTTGAATGGCGATCAGGATTTTTCAGTTTCAATCATGAAATTAGTCAAAGCCATGGACGCTGGCCCAATTTACTATCAAGAGACTCTCACCTCCGATCAATTCTCTCCACAGCCTTCAAAGTCCGAAATTTATACCAAATTATCCACTCATGCCACAAATTGGTTGCTTAGTCATCTAAACAACCTTCCAACTCCAATCCCACAAGATGATCAAGGTGCCACTTATACCACCAAGTTTGACACCTCTATGTCTACTCTTGACCTTCAGAAACCCGCCAGCAACTTACTTAATCAAATACGCGCATTTCAGGGTTTTCCTAAAAGTAAATTAATGCTTGGTAATCAAGAATGCATTATTCTCGAAGCACACCTCGACACAGATTCTCCCGAAGACCAACATGCTAAAATCAAAGTGGCCTGTAAGGACCAAAATCTTATTATCGATCGCCTGCAGCCTGCTGGGCGTAAACCAATGGACGCCACATCCTTCTATAATGGCTATCTAAAAAAATAAAGCCTATCTTCTAGGCTTTATTCTTTTCTTCTATCCCCAATTCTGCGCTGGTTGCTGAATATTAGACATTGGTTGCTGCATCGTTGGTTGTGCAACTGGTTGCATTGGCGCTGAATTTTGTGGATTATATCGCGCCACGACCTCTTCTTCTGTCCCAGATGTCTGTCGCACCATCTCCATAATTTCATCATGCGCTTTGATGATTTCTTGTTTAAATTCAGACTCAATATCCTGTGCAACTCTTGCATAATCTGGACGATTCAGTTGAATCCATTTTACACTCAAATACTCTCCTAAAATCTCCAGCGTACCCTCAGTTGTGTTATATTTTTGCAGTAATTTTTTATATATCTCATCCTGCCTATAATCGCCGAGCTTTGTTAAAAACTTAATCATCGTATTACGATCTTTCTGCATGATACCATCAAATTCCTCAAGCTGCTCTGGAGTCATCCCCTCACTCATCTTTTCGCCCACTCGATTCTCAAGTTCACCCTGAATCTCAGTTATAAATGCAGTTCTCTGTGGTTCGGGTAAATTCTGCAATCCCACTTCCGCCAGGAACCTATCATCCACCTTTATCATTTATTCCTCCTAAACTATTTTCCATTATAATTCGCAATGGGATTAAACACAAGCGTTTAATTTATTTATTTAAAAATACCTGCCACGCGAGCTCCGCACACTTTGCTCTTGCCGGCATTCGGCCCACAATCTTTAAAGCAATCGCATCCCCCATCTGCTTTTCTCCCCCACAAGACTCAAATTCTTCCTCATCTAAAATCATCATCCTAAATAAGCGGCTCATTTTCTTTGCCTCCTCAAGAGTCTTCCCCTTCACTGATTCAATCATTAAATCCGCTGACGCTAATGCAATCGCACACCCCACCCCCTCAAACTTCCCCTCTGTAATGATCCCATCCTCGAGTTTTAATTGAACAATTATTTTATCACCACAGCTAGCATTCTTTAACTCCTTAATAATATCCGCTCCCTCAATGCTTCCTCGATTCTTTGGATATAAATTATGCTCTAATAAAATTTCATCATACATCAAAACTATAAACCCATTTCACTTCTAACTTTTTTTAATATTGAGGTTAAATATTTTAACTCATTTTTAGTATTATAAAACATCAAGCTTACTCTTACTGCTGGCCCAATTTTCTTCTCCGTCAAAAACGGCTCAGCGCAGTGCCAACCTGCACGCACCATCACTCCGTAATTACTTAAGATCTGCGCTGTATCATGCGTATGTACCCCCTTAATATTTAATAAAATAATACCATTTTTAGCATAATACGTCTCCACGTCTTCTATCCCCCCTATTTGTTCCTTTAAAAACGAAGTTAGCTCTTCTACCACACCAAATAGCTTATTATCTTTATTGTGATCTTGCCAAAAATCAATCGCTGCAGAAAGACCAGCCACCCCTCCCATATTTATCGTCCCTCCCTCAAATTTCTGCGGTCCAAAAGCAAACTCACTTTTTATTACACCATTCTGGTACTCCACCCCTTCCACCATTTCTCCACCATAATTAAGCGGGGCTATTTTTTCCATCCATTCTCGCCTCATATACAAAATACCAACCCCCATCGGTGCACCCATCTTGTGCCCAGAAAAAACTAGAAAATCCACGTCCATCTTCTTTACGTCGATACGCCTATGTGCCACCAACTGCGCCGCATCTACCAAGATTGCACCGCTATAGCCTGATTCTCGCAGTTCTCTTATTAGCTTATCTTGTTCTTCCCCACTCACATTACTTAGGCCAGTTAGCGCCACTAATTTCACCACTTCTTTATCCCTGTTGAATTCTCCCAGGATATCTTCAGTCACCACCACCTGCTCACCATAACGTTCTGTAAAAGGCAAGATATTACTATGATGAGAGTCTAAACTAACTAGAATCTTATCTTTTTCACTTATAACCCCCCGCACTCCGTTTGCAATCAAATTAATCCCCTCAGTTGTATTCTTGATAAATACAACCTCGTCTGGATCCGCACCAATATACTTCGCCACCTTTATTCTTGTTTGATTTAATATTTCTGTAGACTGTTCACTTAATTTATACAGGCCTCTCAGTGGATTTGCGTTTCGGGTTTTGTAATATTCCGCTTCTCTTTCTATCACTTGATTCGGCCTCTGCATCGTTGCCGCACTATCTAAATACACAAACGGTAACACTGGGTCGATTAATGCCGGTGCCTCTTCAAAAATCGCAAATTCTTCTCTTAACATCTCTTCCTCTCTTTTAACTCGCCTTTAATACTTAATCACTAAGAAATTAGGCCGTCCCTTCCATTTCCATTCTGATTAAGTTATTCATTTCCATCGCATACTCAATCGGCAGTTCTTTCGAAACATCACCTGTAAATCCTCGTACGATTAAAGCCCTAGCCTCATCTTCACTAACCCCCCTTGTTTGCAGATAATACACCGTCTCATCTGAAATCTTACCAACACTTGCCTCATGTGATACTTCCGCCTCATTACATTCTACTTTTACTTCTGGAATCGCATTAGAAACCGATCGATTATCCAAAATCAACGATTTACAATCAGTATATGACCTTGCGCGCAAAGCCTTTTTTGTTATTTTAGCCAAAGTACGTGTCATCGACACGCCTCCACCACTACTTAATGATTTAGCATTTATCATCGAATACGTATCTTCCGCTAAGTGAACAACTTTTGCACCAGTATCAAGTCCCTGCCCTTCGCCCGCAAATGACACCCCTGTATATTCCATTCTTGAACGCGCCCCCGCCAATATACCCATTGGATAGAGCATCGATACCTTAGACCCAAACGACCCAGTTACCCACTCAATCACCCCATCTTCTTCAACATACGCTCGTTTCGTGTTCAAGTTGAACACATTTTTTGACCAGCTCTCTACGGTTGAAAATTTTAGCCTACTATTTTTCTTTATATAAAGCTCCACGCTTCCCGCATGCAAATTCGACACCGTATATTTTGGCGCTGAACATCCCTCGATAAAATGTAGGTCCGAATCTTCATCCACCACGATCAAAGTATGTTCAAACTGCCCCGCCCCCGGCGCATTTAATCGATAATAACTTTGGATGGGAATCTCCACGCTTACTCTTTTTGGGATATAAATAAAAGAACCTCCGCTCCATACCGCCGCATGCAAGGCTGCAAATTTATGATCCTTTTCCGAAATTAACTTCATGAAGTGCTCTCTTGCAATTCCCCCTACATCCACCCCATATTTTGCAATCACTTCTTCCTTCTTCTTCTTTGTCAACTGAATTGCTTCCTCCATAGGCAGGTAAATCACACCCTTCTTGGCAATCCTCTCTTTGAGATTATGGTAAATCACCTCGGAGTCATATTGTGCGCCTACACCCGCTAAATGCTCCTGCTCCGCTTCTGGAATCCCCAACTTATCAAACGTTTCTTTTATCTCCTTTGGTACTTCATCCCAACTCGAAACCATTTCATTACCAGTTTCCACATACATCAAAATATCATCTAAGGCCAGCTCAGAAATATCTGGCGCCCATTTTGGCATCGTTAGCTTATTCCAGTATTCAAGACCTTTTAACCTTAGCTCTAGTAACCACTCTGGCTCTTGTTTCTTTTTTGACAAGGCCAAAATATATTCACGGGTTAAACCTTTTTTATTTAATTCCTTTTTCATTTTTTATAAAATCCCCTCAAAACCATTTTTCTCAATCGATTCAAGCAATTCCCTAGTTCCAGTTTTTACAATCTGCCCAGACTTTAAGATACATACTCTATCCACTTTTAAGCTTCTCAAGATACGCATATTATGCGTAACTATCAGTAGTGTCGTTTTATTTTCCTCCTGCAGCTCTCTTAATAGTTCCGAAATTAAGTCTGCCGAGTCAATATCTAATCCCGAATCGATCTCATCTAAGATGAGCAATTTTGGTTTCAATACTAAAGCTTGTAAAATTTCGTTCTTTTTCTTTTCGCCACCAGAAAACTTGTAATTAATTTCTCTCTCTGCAAAGAAAATATTTGTTTTTAATTTCTTACAAACTATTGAAATCTGTTCGCGTATTTTGTCTAGACTTAAATTCTCCCCCCTCGCATTAAGCGCCGCCCGAATCACATTTGTCGTCGAAATCCCGGGGATCTCCACCGGATTCTGCATCGTCATCATCATTCCGAGTTTCGCCCTCTCATCTACTTTCATATTAGTGATGTTTTCGTCTAAAAACTTAATTTCCCCCTCTGGGATTTTTAATTTTGGATCACCCATCATCGCCGCACCAAGAGTCGATTTTCCAGCCCCATTTGGCCCCAAAATCACCACAGTCTCACCCTGTGCTACTTCCAGGCTTAAATTATCAATAATCTTTTTTGATTTCTCCCCCTCGCCAGCCAATACTGTAATATTCTTAACATTCAACATTTTACCAATTATAACATTTTCTAACTCAGACCCTTGCATTCCACTAATTTATACGTTATAATCCTTTCATAGATTCCCCTGTAGCTCAATGGTGGAGCAAGAAGCTGTTAACTTCGAGGTTGTCAGTTCGAGCCTGACCGGGGGAGCCAATTTGAATTTTAGAGCAATTTATCAAGCTCATAAACGGTCCTAACAGAGATGAGGGGACCGTTTTTTTATTAAGATCAGAAAGTAAGAAAATTAAAGACTTGTTGGCTCACCGTGAGTTTCACGCGCAAAAATCTACAAAACCGCAAAAGATTTTATTCGGAACGAACTGGTATGACTTCGTAAGTAGATGTTACTGTATTTATATAAAAAGTTTTCCACTCTCGGTAAATACTATCAATAAAAGAAGTTCTAATCATTCCTCCATCTTCAGTTATCATTTCAACACCATCAAGAGATATTCCATTTGTAGTTAATTTACCTATTTTAAGTTCACCTTCTTGTATTGGTGACCCATCTTTAGCTGTAAGTTCACGCTTTAACAGTTGAATTTCACTCCCTATCTTTAGATTAAGTACCTCATTTAAACTTTTCAACATTTCAATATTATCACCATTTATTTCTTTCGCCTGATTTAGTGCTCTTTCAATTCGATATACTCTACCGTCAATATCAGTAAATCTCACTTCATTATTTACGCTTCTTTGTTCATTACCTTTAGCATCTCCCTTAACTTCAGCATGCGGTATTACAAAAACGTTTTTTATTCCCTTAGAAACTGAAATTATTTCGCCTGGATTCATAGGATCGTTTGTTCTCTGTAGCCATAAAGGTTCGCCCAGCATAGCAGTTTTGCTTAAATATCCATCTACCGTATCATTGACTTTAGCTAATCCACCAACATTATTTGGCCTACTTAAAAGTGTAAATCTTACCCTTATTCCTTCTTCAAGTCCGAGAACTTCCGAAAAATCTTCTCCCATTTTCACCTGCTTGTCAAATTTTGTGCTGAGTCTATCATCTTGCGACTTTTCAGATTGAGTAAAGAAATCATTGTAATGTTTCAACACGTAATTTCTAGCAAAACCATCAGCCATTCTTTCAGAATGCATCTCTCTATATTTTCGTTCACTTACAGTTTTAAGATGGTTTGCATCATAAATCCCCATACTAGCCCATCTCTTTGAGAATTTCCTTTTAAGCTCTTCTTTTTCCTCACTAGTTACTGCGTTCATTTCTACTACTCCTGGCATAGGCATCGTCATTTCATCCCTACGTCTACTTTCACGATTAAGAATATATGCTTCTTTCAGGTCGCCATTGGTTGCATCAAAATAATTTCTCTTAAAATCTAGAGCATGTCCAAGTTCATGTAGTAGCAAAAAAGAAGTCATAAACTTCTTGTTCTTTAAGGCTTCACTAGCATCCACCCCTACACTCAATGCAATTTTCTTGACAGACTGCGCTAAACTTATGGCATCACCACTTCTCTCACCTCCATCATAATATACCTCTGATTCATTAAAATTAAATTTCACAGTTGGCCTATATTGTCCGTTTATTTCTGTTAATGAACTAAAAAAGGCGTTTGGTTTTCCACCTGGACAATCTTTTTTTGTATTTAGGTTTAAAAGTTCCACATTTTGAAGTTCAGGAAATTCGGTCAAAACATTATTGTATAGATTAGCAAGATCTTCATCTTTTGTGAGTAACATTTGATAATTTTTTTGTCTGCGGTCGGTACTATATTCTCTTGTTTTTTCAGCAGTTATAGATTCGGCATTTGTTAAAATGGATTGATATTTTCTCCCACTCATATCCACCATAGCGTCATTACTATTTTCTTCTTTCAGAGCATTATTAGGTGTTTTTTCTGAACCATTAAACTGTGACATTTTATCAGCCATCGCCGCAACTTTTTCCCATCCAGTAGGCTGATTATTATTTTGTTCGGAGTGTTTTATTACTTCATTATTATTCATTTTTACTTTCTACTTTCTAGGTTTCATTATAAATGAAAATTCTTAACGATTGAATCTTTCTACTTCTTCCGCTCCAAACCTCATAAGTTCGTCAAAATCCCCATTTCTCTTATAGAAATCAACCAACTTGTCTCTCAATTCCTGATACTCAGGGTAACTACAATCAGGTAAGGTAATTATCGGCTTCCAAGATTCGTCAAGAAGAGCCGGCAAAGATTCCTTCAGTACATAGTAATCATCTTCCGATAACTTTGCAACGGGTGATTCTGGATTCTGACGATAATAGAAATCTGTTTGAAAATGCATTAATTCATGCAAAATCCCATCAAGTGGCATTCCCCATAATTCATCATCGATTTTTGCATATGTATAAATTACCCCCTCTTCATAGTAAACTACCATTGCCGGGAAAGTTGTAATCAAAAATAATAAGTCTGCTTTTGAACAAGTCGCGCTCTTATTAATTTTAGCAACTTCGATTGCACGATTTTTTGCACAATTTTTTACAGCTAATTTATGTCCAGTAACTTTCTCCAACTTCTTCACTGCTAATTCAAAATTTTGCTCCAATTGCCCTCTCATGATTCTTTCGAATTTTTTTGGTGACATAGAAATTTTTTTATTACGTTTACGAATAAATGGGACTAAAATTTCCTTAGCTTGCGAAAAGTTCAATCCAATAATTTTCTTAGCAATCTCCAAGTCATCTTCATCTTTTAATTTATTAGCCTGATGAAAAAGATTAATTGCACTATACCAATTATATGCATCCTGTATCTCATCATAAATAATTTCGTATGTTGCCATGCTTCCATTATAATAAAAAATGACACACTTTTTTAGCTTATCCTAAAATGTCCCACGATATCTGTTCGATATTCCAGAACATCCTCCTCATAAAAAATCCCACCATTATGAATAATGAAAGGTATCCCCTTCAAGTTTCTTTTATCTGACACCACTCCAATATGCGTCTTAAATACAATAATATCTCCACCCTGCCACTCTTTTACATCTGTTAAATCCGTCGTTAGGGATTTCGCATTACGCTCAAAAAATATTCTTAAATTATTTACTCGACGAAAATCAATATTTTTATCTACAACATCAACTTGATACAATCTTTTATTCATTTTAATGTCAGCATCCACCAATCCCCTCAAATCATACCCAGCGCCTTTCATACCAAATGCAATTACATCCGTGCATACACCAAACTCATCATCTGGATATCCCGTCCTATAATATTTACTTTTATATTTTGGCTTTGTCGCAATATACCTTCTCACACTCTGCAAGAAGTCTGTCTGATCATCAATACCATCCCCATCTTTATCGACTAGACTTTTATAAGTTTCGATCCCAAAATCCGCATTAATGTATTGTCGATGTGGTATTACATTAAACATATATAATACCCATGCTACCCCGAATAATATTAAAAAACCAAACCCAAAAAATAGGATTTTCTTCCATCTTCTTAAACCACTGCCCCCACCACTCCTATCTTTTTCTTTATTCTTGCTCATTTTTTCCTTTTCTAGCCTCATTCTATCACATTCCTCTTCTTACAATTTGTTTCTATGTTACAATAGAAGTGGTCGCATATGACCTTGGAATTGATTAACTGTGTTTCAATAACACAACTTTGATATAAAATTAGGGGTCTTCCCGACCAAAAACATACAAACCTTAACAAGGAGATTTTTATGAACGATAATGAAATTCAGCATATCCCTCTTATTGGTGAAATGCTGCCAACTATGCAAGTACAAACCACCCATGGCCCTAAAACCATCCCTGGTGACTACGCTGGCAAATGGCTTGTTCTTTTTAGCCACCCAGCTGATTTCACTCCAGTCTGTACTACCGAATTCGTTTCCTTCCAGAAGAATTATGATAAATTCCGTGAGATGAATACTGAACTTCTCGGTCTTTCCGTTGACCAGGTTTTCTCTCACATCAAGTGGACTGAATGGATCAAGGAACATTTCGATGTTGAAATTGAATTCCCTATCATTGCCGATACTGGTTTAGTTTCCGGCAGACTTGGTTTCATCCATCCAGGTAAAAACCATGATACTAACACCGTCCGTGCCGTCTTCGTCATTGACCCAGAAGGCAAAGTTCGTGCTATTCTTTACTACCCGCAAGAGCTTGGCCGTAACATGGACGAAATCCTACGTATGGTTAAAGGTTTACAGACTTCAGAAGAACACAAAGTTGCTCTTCCTGCCAACTGGCCAAATAGTGAGCTCTTTGGTGCTGACGTCATCATTCCACCAGCCAAGGATGTCGCAACTATTAAAGAACGCCTAGCTGCTGCTAAAGCCGGTGAATTCGCTTGCGAAGACTGGTGGCTCTGCCACAAACCATTGAATAAATAATTTATTCAACAACAAAAAGAACCCCCAAAACAGGGGTTCTTTTTTAGGTTCTTTCGCTAATTATTTGGCTACTGAAAGTGAAATCTTGCGACCTTCACGATCAATATCAAGTACCTTAAAGCTCTTACGTTCATTAAGAGTAAAGATCTTTTCAGGATCAACATCGTTACCTTCACCAAGTTCAGAAACATGAACCAAGGCTTCAACAGCTGGTGAAATCTGTACGAATGCACCAAATGGTGTAATACGAGTTACAGTTCCCTCAACCTTTGAACCTTTCTTTAGGTTTTCGACCTCTGAAAGCCATGGATCGGCAACAAGCTGCTTCATAGAAAGGCTTAGACGTTCCTTATCGATTGCAATAATTTTTGCTTCGATTTCATCGCCAACTTTTACATAGTCTGATGGATTGTTTACACGTTCCCAAGAGATCTCAGAAATGTGAATCAAACCTTCAATGCCTTCAACATTAACAAAGACACCAAAATCAACTACGCCAGTTACTACGCCCTTAATTACATCGCCAACATGAAGTTCAGCAAAACGAGCAGCAAGACCATCTTTCACAGCTTCCTTCTCAGAGAAGATAAGCTTATTGTCTTTCTTGTTAGCGTCAAGGATTCTTACCTTAATACCCTTACCAACGAGAGAGTTGAGGCGCTGCAAGATTTCATCTTTATCGGCAGAACCAACACGTGGGTAATGCTCTGCAGAAAGTTGTGAAACTGGCAAGAAACCACGAATTCCTTCGTATTCAACCAGAAGACCACCACGGTTAGCATCAAATGGAGTAACCTCCACGATTTCCGCAGCATCCATCTTAGCCTGGATCTCATCCCAGCCCTTATCCTTCACTGCCTTACGAAGTGAAAGCAGTACAGTACCGTCTTCCATCTCTGGATCGATTACTGAAGCAGAAACTTCCTGACCAACCTCAAGGTTACGTGCAAATGAAGCTTCACGGCGTGGTACTAAACCTACACCCTGCGCACCAAGATCAATTAAAATCTCGTGCTTCTTTACTGAAAGTACTACACCAGAGACGGTATCTCCAGCAACTACTTTTTTGATCGAATCACTAGCAGAAGCTAATAATTCATCCATTGTGATTTTTTTGGCATCAGCCATTACTTATATTTTCCTTTCTTCAGGCCCGTTCAACTAAATCGAAAAATATTTTATCCTTTCTCCCCAGTTGAACGAACCCGAATCTATCTCCTAATATACCAAATCCACCTCTGTTTGTAAAGTTAAGCACCACTAAACATTCCTCTTATCCTTTTTCTTTTTCCCACACCCTCCTATAATCATTTTATGATTCCAAAAATCGACAATTTCTCATCCCAAAAAACGTCCAGCCATCCAAATTTGCCGATTTATACTCAATTCATACAAGAATTAGAAAATGAGTACCCTAATTTTATTTTTAAATCCAGTAATCGCTTCCGCTTTCGTCCTCCAAAAACCATTTACTATGAGCTGCCTTTACCAAATTCACGCAATCTCTCTCCCTATTTTCTCCAACTTCTTCACGAACTAGGACACGCCGTATCGCACCACCACAATTACTCCCTATCCGTTGATCGCCTTAAAATCGAAACTGAGGCTTGGGTTTCCGCACATCATATTTTTAAATCACATTCGAATTGGCCTAAAAAATACCGTTTTGATTTTGACCAAGATTTCGCCGAAACTCAACTTGACACTTATCGTCATTGGCTACATAAAAAAGCCACCTGTAAAAAGTGTGGATTAACAATGTTTCAAGACAAAAAACAACAATGGATTTGTCCACATTGCGATCTATTCTAGTCTTTTATTTTTAACGCTTTCAAATAATTTTTATTTTCAGCTGATATTCTCCGACTCTCAATTGCTTTTTGAATGGTTTTATTATGTACCCAGACCTTTAATTTCTTTTGTTCAAGATAACTAATAGTATTCTTCCATTGTTTAGTCAATGCCGTCGCAAAATACCACGCCTGCATCATCTTTACATAATAATCATCATTTTCTACTCTTGCTACCTTTTTCAAATATTTATCGTTAAATTCTTTATCTAAAAAATATTGCATCAATACACTTATTGCAAAACGTACAGTATATACACGTTCACTTTTCAACCACGAGTCTACTTTTCTTAAAGTCTCTTCTCTATCATTTTTTAATACATTTGGCGACAAAACATCACAAACTGCCCAGTTATCAACAAAAGGCAAAAATCGGTCCAACTCTCTAATACATAACTTCAAATTACGCATTTCAGATATCATTATTCCATGAATTAAATTTTCCTCTTGATACTTATGTGGTAATTGTTTCAAAAAATCATTTTCTTCTAATTCCGTATATCTACTCTTCGTTATTTTCCGTAAAATCGGCATACGTACGCCAAGTATTTTTGATTTTTCAATAGTAGGAATTAACCGTGCATTAAAATCCGCATATTTTTCATCACGATTTTCTAATAAGTCATCCAAAATCATTTCTTTTCTTGCTCTTAACGGTTATCTCCGCTACCGTGAATTTTATTTCTTTCAAAACGGTCCTGTAACTTTTCGATATTCATTTTTGCCACCTCTTCAAACTCTACGCCTAAATACTTAGACACCATTGCAAGATACCACAAAATATCGCCGAGCTCTTTAGTAAGTTCTTTTCTTTTTTCATGAGAGACCTCGCCATTCTCATCTCTGATTATCTTTTTTATCTTATCACAAGCCTCACCAGACTCTCCTGCTAAACCTAAAACCTTCTCTAAAATTCCTAGGTGATTTACCCTAGCTCCCTCAGCCATAAAAGTTTCATAAGAAAATGTATCAAATTTACCCGCTTTTTCCTGATATTCATTAAAATTCATCTTCATCTCCTTTTTTATTTATCATAACATAAATATCTTTTAGTCACCGCTTAAAAATATCACCACCTAAATAAACTCTAGCCTCATCTTCATTCCATAAACCGAACAACTTCAAAAAAACAAAATCCCCTCTTTCGAGGGGTTTGTTATTTCTAGGTGGATATTTTACTCAGTTGTCTTTTTTGCAGGGCCACGTCGTGAAATACGACCGCCTTTTGCACCAGCAATCTTAGCCAATGCAGGGTTTGCAGCAAAGCCTCCAGTGCAGCCTAAACGGCCACCCTTTTGTCCAATCTTTGCGTAAAAATCTTTACCGTATTTTTCACGGTTTGTTGCAGCAGCTTTTAGGCCACCTTGCTTTGTTCCAGCCATTATTCCTTCTTTCTGCCCACCAGAAAAATATTAATTTTATTCCTCCCCCTCTATCCCGCGAAGTGTCATACTCAACTTATCCGCACCCCTTGGTCTATGTTCTGTATTATATAATAACCACAGCTTTTTGTCAATATGCTAAAGTTAAAAAACATTGTATAATATATTATTCCTAGTTTTATTGACAACCATTTAGTTCTTTGTTACTATATTTCTACTGGGGTAATAGCTCAGCTGATTAGAGCGCTGCCTTTGCAAGGCAGAGGTCCAGGGTTTGAATCCCTGTTGCTCCACCATACATGGGGTGTTTAGCGTCCCCCCGCTGAACACTCCACCAAAAAATACCCTCACGGGTCTTTTTTTATGTCTTAATGCGCAGACTTTTAGTATAATATAATTACAGAGGCACAGCACTGCTGGATAGCGGAACCAAGACCTCTTCTTTAATATTCTACCCATGATTAAAAACGAAAGGAATGGAATGTTCATACTAAATATGCTCGCCACAGCGAGTGCCTCCTACGAAACTTATGATACTTTATATAATGACACACCTGTCATTGATACGACAAACTGGGGGGTAGTTATCTTCTTCTCATTACTGTTTTGGGGAATACTCTGGGGCGCTATTTCGCAGACAGTTGGAACCTCTAAAGGCCGCAAAGATCAGTTTTGGTGGGGATTTTTACTAGGATTTATCGGTTTAATCATCGTATTATGTTTGCCAGGTGGCGAGAAAAACATAGCTACCAGCACAGCCAAGCGCGAGACGAGCGAATTAAACAAGTTAGAATACCTCGAAAAACTGCAAAAACTGAAAGAATCTGGCACTATATCTACGACTGAGTTTAAGGAGATGAAAGAAAAAGCCATGGCCGGATGGAAAGATGAAGTCGAAGGTGATGCTAAAAATAATGAGGGCGACGAATCTGAAAACGATGAGTACATAAAGACGATATGATACCCGATCTTTGTTCTTAAACATCTAAATTAACAAAAAATAAAACCATTTTCATCTGTAAAACAGAGTTCGATGGCCTTACTAAATTTTCTAAAATCCACGATGGTGGGGATATGTGGACTTGAACCACAGACCTCGTCATTATCAGTGACGCGCTCTAACCAGCTGAGCTATATCCCCAATACCACTTATTTTACCCCATAAAACTCAAAAATGCAACAAAAATCCCCGTTAATTCTGTTATAATATGTCGTATATGAATTGGAATTTTAGTTTTACTTGGGTTTTTATCGGCCTCATTATCGTTATTATCGGCGGCATTATGATTGCTAAGTACCAAGAAATTTCCACTAATTTCTTAAGTGGCGTTTCTTCTTATGAACGCGTCAAATTTTGGGGCCTTATCGCCATCCTGCTTGGACTTGTCGTAATGTCGAATCTCCACATTTTTCTCCTTACCCTCTTAGTTCAAGCAATTTTTAAGCGCTGATCACCCACTTTTTTAGGCCAACTTAAAAACCGAACATTTTCAGAGTTGACAAAGAGACAACACCCCAATTAAAAAACGCCAAAATAGTGCTTTTTCTTCCCCAATCAAAAAACGCCACACTCGGCGCTTTCATTTTAAGCATTTATCACATTTTGACGCACCCATTCGTACATCGCAATGCCCGCTGCCACCCCCACATTTACTGATCTAGTCGAACCAAAAGATTCGATATAGCGCACATCATCCGCCGCATTAACCAGTTCTAGACTAATTCCATTACCCTCACTACCAAAAACCAGCGTAGAGTGGCTCTCAAAGCGTTTAAGGCCCAAAGGTTTAGCCCGGTCCACGTTGTTTTCAATTGCTACTACTTCCCTTTTACGCGCTCTTTGATCCGTCATGAACTCTTCCATCGATGGCCAATATACGATTTCCAAATATTTATCTGTGCACATCGCCCCTCGCCGATTATATTTTCGTCGTCCCACAATATGCACCTTACTTACATTAAAGTTATTCGCTGAACGAACGATTGTCCCCGCATTAAAATCGTGATCAACATTTTCGATTGCAATCTCCAGGCTATTTCGTTTTTCCGCCAGCCTATCTTTCACCTCTTCATTTGGCAGCCCCTTGTATTCATCCACCAAATTCCGCGTATCCATTTTCGTATCCAAAATCTCATCGCCTACGAGACCGCTGTTCAGAATTTTGCTCAAATTTTCGCTTTCTAGAGTTTTCATTACCTCTATTATAGCCTATTTTTAGGCTTCAATTTTATAAAAAACCAAGAAAAAAGGCTGGTTCATCCAGCCTCCGGAATTGTTTTATGTTAATCATTTTACGCCCCACTCAATCCCTTAGAAAAAATCACCTTAAAGTCTGTCAAATAACTTAAAAATCGAAATTAAATTAGAAGTTAAATTAGAAATTAAATTAAAAATCTGAATTACGGACTCAGTGCCAATTAAATCACAAATCTCAAAACTTTATCTCTGAAATTGATTTGAGCTTCTGCTTCCATTTGAAGCTTCCTCTTCCCGCTCTCAGTTTCAAGCTTTCTCAGCATCAAAACATTCTTCAAAAGCAGACATTTGTTATCCTCTGTGTGTAATAAAATTTGCTCTCTCGCACGCAAGTCTGTCCTCTCTCTCATAAAGAAATTAAACAGTTTATCTACTGGGATGTCCTTAACTATCTTTGTGGCTTTCTGATGAAGCATTCCGGAATGACAATGAGATAACTCCATCTTAGCTACTCCGCACGGCATCATTAGGTTAATTTCACCTTGGTGCATATCATAATCATAGTGTGCGATAAAATGACAATAATCGCCATTTACTGTTCTTGCCTTTCCCGAAAGTTCTAAATTCATCGAACTTTTAATCCCCACAACAGAATCTATCTGTTCTAACATGATTTGAAAATCTCTCTTCTTAGAACTTAGTTGCAAAAGAATTGGTATTTTCTTCTCATCATCACAAAAAGATGTAAAGAAATCTTCTTTTTTCACACATCGTTCTGTTCTAAATTCATAAGAACGACCTCGACGGCCACGCCCATCATGTTCTAGAACAAACTCATTCCCCGTTCTTTCGTCTACAAACTTCACATCTAACATAAAACCCTCCTTTTAAATAACCACTGCACTTCCTAGTCTCTCTTTGTCCGCAGTCCACAAAAAGACACCTCCATTTTACCAAAAAATGCTTAAGTTGTCAAAAAGGCACCTCTGTTACAAGGTGCTTTAATTCCCCCAAAATTCTATTCGTTTTTTATCTGAAGCTGCTTACGCCACACAATTTCACGATTATTCTATTCGTTTATTTTTTCTGAAGCTACTTACGCTCCAAGATTTTACAATTTTATCAATTTAATTTAAGCTAAACTACTTACAATCACGTAACCGTAATAGATTACAAACAGCACCAAAAACGCCAAACCTTCTTTGAAACTAATTTTCTGATCATTCTTCGCAAAAATAAATAGTACGATCGGTGAAATCACTAGCGCTACCACGTCGACGATTGAGAAAGCACCTCCTGCCACTCCACCAAGAATCGCCACCGGCAATCCGGCCACAATACCAATATTAAAGATATTTGACCCCACGATATTACCAATCGCAATATCATATTCCCCTTTTTTCGTTGCAATCACCGAAGTCACCAACTCTGGAAGAGAGGTTCCGAGCGCCACAATAGTTAGAGAAATTAATCTCTCACTCACCCCAAAATTCGCTGCAATATCCGAAGCACCCCTCACTACTAAATCACTACCGAGCACCACTGCGAGTAAACCAAACACAATCATTGCGATCGATTTAGCTAGATTCACTGGTTTCCCCTCGTCTTCCTCTTCCACCTTATTCGACTTGCGGTTCAGCATACCGAAGAGATAATAAATAAAAATTCCGAAGAATAATAGTAAAATCACTCCATCCTGTCTAGTGAACAAATTTTCTGATAGTCCGAACAATTTATCTGACAAAACCGCGGCAAATCCCAAAGTCATCAAAACTAAGACTGGAATTTCTTTCCGCACCGTCGCCGTCTTTACATGAAGCGCTCCCACCATTGCCGATACTCCTAAGATCAGTAGAATATTCAGGATATTACTACCAATCACGTTACCGAGCAAAATATCGCCCTTCCCCGCCAAAATCGATTGAATACTCACCGCTAGTTCCGGCGCACTCGTACCAAAAGAAACGATTGTTAAACCAATCAACATCTTCGGCACCTTAAATTTTCTCGCCGTATCGCTTGACCCATCGACGAACACATCTGCACCCTTAATCAGTAGAACAAATCCCACCAACAATAAAAATGCACTAAAAATTAATCCCATTTTTATTTATTCTCCATTAAACTCTTAATATTTTACCAGAAAATAGTCTATTCTAACCATCTTTTTTCAGGATTCGACTGCATAATTTCTGCTGTTTTGGGTAAATATTCTTTAATCGCTAGATTCAACAGCAAATCGTATCCCCTAAATTCCTCTTCCTCAAATTTTTCACTATGTATATAATAATTATTCCTCCCAAGTCTCATCATATAATTGTCGTCCATGTCTAACCCCTCAACCTGTCTTCTTATGTATTCAGCTGTGGCAGTTTTAGGATAGCCAAGTAGCTCACCAATTTGATTATTCGCCTCAATCCACGCCCTCCTATCTAAAATTTTACCCTCATCCGAAATGCTATTTGAAAATTTCTCATACCATCCCTGCAAATTTTCACACAATTCTTTCGTTTTTCCCACATATAAATACTCATATACCATCTGAGCCCTTCCTAGTCTTTCCTTAGTTAAAACCAGCCCAAGTTCTTCCAAAATTTTTGGTATTATTTCATTGTCCAATAATTTCTTACCATCAAACTCATCATTAACCTGCAAGGTGGTCGGCTTTAATCCAATCAATACTCCCATAACCCCCGTCATAAAAGGAGTAGCCAGTGTCTTTCTCTTCCAATAAAATTCAAAAACCAATTTCTCAAGTCTTAATAAAGCGTCTCTGTTCATATCGAAAGTATAACATAAACAACCAACAAAAAATCCCCTTTCGGGGATTTTCCTTAACAACTCAGCTGTGCAATTCATCGTCTGTTTTAGTAAGCTGTAAATCGTATCTTACTTACGTAAGCTATATTGTGTCTTAAGCTTATAAACACAATTACGACCGACCTAGATACATTAAACCTTAGTTTAATGCTCATCAAATCCTTCTCTAGAAAGGAGGTAATCCATCGACACGTTCTCGTACCGATGCCTTGTTACGACTTAA